>FZPS01000099.1_pt114 | contig 11416 bp, 8 predicted proteins | sample 1817821 | NCBI WGS metagenome assembly FZPS01 (sample SAMEA104158645, study PRJEB21678) | metagenome | place: Germany | collected 2015-04-21 | reverse complement strand
CCCCCCCTGCCCCCCTTTTTCAAAGGGGGGAGAAAGCATTGGAGGTCGGAAGTCGGAGGTCAGAACCTTTGTTGTCATTGGGCGGCAGGACGGTTTGGATATCCTTCGCCGCGCCCAAGATGACATGGTAATGAAGCGAGGTTAGCACCCCTCTGACTCAGTCGGCATCATGCAAGTGGTGCTTTAGGTGATGGATGATCATTTGCCATCCTTCCACGGCATCGGGCTTGTTGGTCATGGTGAAGCCGTGCCGCGAGTCTTCAAAGCGCTTGTGAGTAACGTCTACTCCCGCCTGGAGCAGCTTGTCCCTGAAATCCTCAGCTTCCTGGCACAGCGAGTCCTGGCTTGCGGTGAGGATGAGGGTGGGCGGGAATGTTTTCAACTGCTCCAGGAATGCGTAAATGGGCGAGACCAGGGGGTTTTTCCTCTCCTCTTTCTCAATGCAGTAGCTGGCGTCGAAAATGCGGCATAGCCTCGGATGAAGGTAAGAGCCCTTGGGCCTCGGCTTGAGGTAGGGATCGGTGTAGAGATCCAGGGGAGGATAATCCAGGATAATGCAATTAATGCCCAGCTCTTTCCTTTCAACGTCCTTGAGACAGATGGCTGCGCTCAAGTTGCCTCCGGCGCTATGTCCGCCCACGGCAATCCTCTCCGGGTCGATGCCCAGCTCCTCGGCGTGCTCCTTTGCATACTTTACCACGGCGTAGCATTCCTCCAGGGCTTTTGGAAAAGGCGCTTCCGGTGCAAGGCTGTAGTCAACGTTGAGGATTTTCACATTGGCTTTGATGGCCACTTTCATCAAGTGGGGATCGTCCATCTCCGCTCTGCCGAGAACAAAGCCGCCCCCGTGCATGTTGACGAAGAGGGGAAGCTTTTCCGGCCTCTCCAGGCCGTAGGCAAGGACGCGCACCCTTCCCGCAGACGTTTCCAGGTAGAGCTCCTTGCCTGCCTTCTTCTTCCAAAAGAAGACGGCCATACCCAGGTTCGCCAGCGGCCTAAAAAATCTCACCCTCCTTATTAGCTGCTCCCTGGTATAATTTTTTTCCGGCGGCACCCTGCGCATGAAATACAGCCCTCCCTTTTTTTATTTTTCATGGTCCCAGTCCTGGAGGACTCGAGGAAAAAGACGTGAATTTCATCCATCAGCTCCCGGTTGACCTCCTGGGCCAGAGATCGGTCTAGCTTCGAGAAAAATTCCTGCTTCACCGCGTAGGGGATGTCATGGTCATGGCTCGCTGACGCTTTCCCTGATGCTTTATCATATTGCCCCCTCCAACTCTAAAACCTGCTTCAGTGCCAAGCATTTTGCAGTCTCCGAGTGCAGGCACACCGTTGGCGGTTATTGGTCCGGATCGGCCAGGCCCTCGTCTAATTCTTTTCTACCCTATGTGGAAATATCCTCCATAACCTGTAGTAATTTTGCTTCAACGTATTTAAAAATCCCCCCCCCCTTACGACTGGGCGAGTGGATGGGGCCTTTAAGGGCGGGGGTGGAAGCCCGCCCTTACGTTTAATGCCAAGGTTGAAGGAATGCAGCAAGGGCAATCACGATGGAAAAGATGAAGAAAAAACAATCTTACTCTACTTTTTTAGAGCAGTGGTCCGGGAAAGAGCGCGGTCGCTAATGCAGCTATTCTTTGAGGGCGCTGAGGATGGAGCGGAGCCGTTCGCGGTAGCCTGCGTTTTCAATTACCGTGCCGGTAATGACGATATCTGCTCCAGCCTGGCGGACCCGGCGGGCATCAACCGCCGTGCGGATGCCGCCCCCGACGATGAGGGGAATGGAGATCTCGCGCTTCACCGCGCGAATCATCCCGGCAGGAATAGGCTGTGCCGCCCCGTTGCCTGCTTCGAGGTAAACGTAATCCATGCCCATGAATTCGGCGGTGAGAGCGTAGCCGATGGCTTGCCAGAAGTTGTCGCGGCTAACCAGTTCCGCTTCGCCGAGCTCGCCGATCTTCATTCCCGGTTCCACAAGAATGTAGCCGACGGAAATCGTCTCCATACCGAGTCTCTTTAAGATCAAGGCAATTCCGGCATGGGACTTGCTGATGAACCCGGCGTTGCGTGAATTAAGCATGCTTAAAAAAAGGAGAGCATCGAGATTAAAACTTATCGATTCAGCTCCCGCCGGTAAAAAAATAACCGGAATAGTAGCTTTTTCCTTGATCGCTTCCACTGTTTCCATGAGAGTGCGCTGGCTGGCAGACGTGGAGCTGCCAATGAGCACAAGATCGCTGCCCACTTCTTGCGCAGTCTGGGCCAGGCGGCCGGCTGCTTCCGGCAGCTGCCGGGAGGGGTCTATGAGGGTTATATGGACCGCTCCCTGGCTTAATTTATTTTTTAAATATTCTTTAACTTTCATTTCAATCAAACCTTGCTAGAAAAAAGGTTTCCTCGCTTTAAGGTCATTATAGTTCAGAAGGGCCCTTTTGACAACAGCTAAGTATTTCCACTTTATTGCCTTCAGGCTTCCACCAGGATGGCGGTGCCGGGGCGCTCCTGGCAGAAGGCATTCCGTTTCGCCCGGGAAACGGGTGAAAATAGGCCTTTTATTCCTTCCATAATAATATTCTCAGGGTTCCCGGTTTATGTTTTGACGCAGCGCTCGGCGAAGAGAATCCGGATCGGGATTAAAAATACTCTTTACCAGGCCTGTCCTGACAAAAATAAAGGAGATCTCCTTGACGGGGCGGCCCGTAATTTCGGCCATGGCGGCGGCATAAACGCAGCCCTGGTACTTGTAATCCGTCCAGCGCCGCTCCAGTTCAGCTTCCCCGCCCGCATCGGTCTTATAGTCAACAATGACCAGTTCTTCTCCTTCCTGGAATAGCAGGTCGACAACGCCTTCGACCAGGAGAGATTCAAATTTGTAGCTGAAGGGGAGTTCTTTGAAAAGCCGCCCGGCGCGGCGGGCTCTAAGTAAAAGCGGATGCTCCAGGGTTTTTTGAACCAGCCGGATCAGCTCATCGCTGTTTTCCAGCCCCCAGTAGTCCGCTGCCCGGGAAGCCTCTGCAGCCAGCCGTTCGGGCAGGGGCCGGCGCAGGTCGAGCCGCTCCATGACCCGGTGAAATGCGGAGCCAAAGGCGGTCCCGTCACCGGTTAAAGTTGATGCCGGGTCAGTGAGAGAGAAAGGCTGCTCCACTTGCGGGGCGGGTTCCCCGGCCAATCCGGCCAGGGCACCGGCGCTAATATAAGGGCCCGGCACGGCGGCAGCGGCGATAGCCTTCTTCAGATCTTCATCCCAGCGGCGGCGGCGCGCTATCAGATGGTCCAGGAGGGCGCTCTCGTCCCTGTCCGGCGGTGCGCCGGCAAAGGCGCCGGCTTCATCATCCGGCAAGGGCCCGGCCGGACCGGCCTGGAAAGAAAAGCTGCCGGACCAAAGGCCCGCCGCTCCTTCTTCCGCCTGTTCCAGGTAGGCCCAGAATCCGGCGGCGCCGCTCTTATAAAAGCGCGGCAGCACCAGGTAGTCGCGGGCCCGGGTGGCGGCGACATAGAAAAGACGGATTCGCTCCGCTTCCAGGCGCAGCTCCTCCTGATGCTCCGCCTCCTCCACGCCGGCGCTGGCCAGATCGCCCAACTTAAGGTAATAGCTGTCCCGGCTCCGGTCGGCCATGAAGGAGCTCCCCCCCTTCTTCTGGCCGCCCAAATTTACCAGGCAGACGAGGGGAAATTCCAAGCCCTTGGACTTGTGGATGGTCAGGAGCTGGACCGATTCGCTGCCGGGATCGTAGATCAGTGACTCGGCCTCTTCGCGTTCTTGCTCGGCAATTCGATCCAGCCGGCTGATATAGCCCTTCAGGGTGAGGGGGCGCTCCATCTCCAGGCCGCGGATCATCTGCAGCGCCTTGCGCAGGTTGCCGGCCGTCTGGCGGCCGTGCGGCTCCAGGGAAGCTCTCTGCCAAAACCAGGTTTCTTCCAGGAGCTCCTCCACCAGCACAGCGATGGGAACCTTCTGCTGCCGCTCATGCGCCCGGCGGAGCAGTTCGAAAGCCCGCTGCAGGCGGGGGAAATCCGCCCCGGCATCGGCAAAGTAGCTCAGCTTCCCGCCGCTTTCCACATACTGAAAGAGCATCTCGTCGGGGATGGCCCCGGCCCAGTAGCGCAGCACCGCCACCAGGGCCAGCTGGTCATAGGGGTTGCTTACGGCGGCAAGCAGGTTCTTAAGAAAAACAATCTCTTCGCGCAGGTAGAATTGACGCCCTCCTTCCAGCCGGTAGGGGATCTTCCGGCGGCGCAAGGCCTCTTCAAAATGGTATAAGCCTGTGGTAGTGGGGAAAAGAAGGGCGATATCGCCGTATCTCAGCTCGCGTGATCCCCCGTCCCCTGCCGGAACGGTCCATTTGCCGGCGGCGCTCTCAATAAATTCCGCTACCGCCGCCGCCTCGGCGGCCCGTATTTCATCAGCCTTCGCTTCATCAAGAGAATCGGCCGGGTTCAGTAAAACAACAGGGGGCCGGCGGTAGGGGGGGCGGAAAGCGCTGAGCGGCTGGTAAGCAGGTTGGTAATTGCCCTGGGGTTTGATCAAAATGTTGAAGGTGCGGTTGACCCAATCGATCAGTCCCGGCAGGGTGCGGAAATTCTGCTTAATGGAGAGGGCCTGGCCATATTTAAGCAGCTTTTCCCGGGCGGCCTGGTATATTTCAATGTCAGCCCGCCGGAAGCGGTAAATCGACTGCTTCGGGTCTCCAACCAGAAAAAGCTTTCCTTCAGCAAGTTCGGCTTCCTGCCAGCTGGCGGCGCGAGGCTCCTTTTCCGCCAGGAGAAAAAGAAGATCTACCTGCAGGGGATCGGTGTCCTGGAACTCATCCACCAGCAGATAGCGGAAGCGCTTCTGGAAATAGCCGCGCACCTCCTTGCAATCGCGGAGGAGATCGCGGGCCCTGATCAGCAGGTCCTGGAAATCGAGGACACCGGTTTCCGCCTTGGCCTGCTCCACTGCAGCAAGGTAGCCGCCGCACCAGTTAGCCAGCGCGGCGGTAAGCTCTCCTCGCAGGGAAAGGCGCGCCGCCTCCTGTGCCTGCCGCAGTTCGCCGCAGATCTCTTTCTGACGCTTGCAGTGCTCTTGCGGCTGCCAGTTTTTCTGGTTGCCGCGGGCGGCAACGGCGGGGAAGCTCTTCAGAAAGAAGCGCTCCTTCTCCAGGCGATCGCTGATGTGGAGAAACCTCTCCGCGGCGGCAATGAGCTCAAGAATGTGCCGGTAGCCCTTGTCGTCATGCTGCCGGCAGGAGGAAAGCAGCGCCTTCAGCTCGGGCAGACTCTCCTGGAGAAGATCGTGAAATGCCGGCAGCAAGTCAGGCGGCGAGGGAGTGCTCCCCTCCGCTACCAGGTCCCGCTGGTGATAAAGAATCCTGCCCAGCTCTTTTATCTTTTTTGGGGCTATGCCGAACGTTAAAGCCCGCTTCAGCACCTCGGTTTCGGCGGCCAGCTCTGCGGAAAACCAGTTTTCCCAGACTTGCTCCAGGAGGTCGTCCATATCCCCCGGCTCGTAGATTTCAAAATGCGGATCCACGGCCGCCTCCACCGGACGCTCGCGCAGCAGCTGCCCCGCAAAAGAGTGAATTGTGGTGATCGGCGCGGTCTCGATCGCCTCCAGGGCCTCCCAGATCCGGACCGCCTCTTCTCCCGCCGCACCGGCGATGCGCTTCTCCAGCTCATCGCGCAGGCGGGCCTTCAGCTCGGCGGCGGCCTTTTCCGTAAAGGTGATCGCCACGATTTCCTCCAGCCGGGCGGCGCCCTGGATAATGATATTCAGCAGCCGCCGGATCAGCAGGGTGGTCTTCCCGGTGCCCGCTCCCGCCTCCACCCAGTAGTTGCAGTTGAGATCGCTCTCCGCCAGGCTGCGCTCGCGGGCATCAACCAGAGGTTTGCCACTAGGCCGGTTCATAAAATCACACCTGCCTTGCGTTTAAGGCTCAAGTTTTCTCCTCCTTCAATTTCTGAAAAGCAGCCAGGGCGGGATCCCCGGCTTTCCGGCGGAAAGTCCGCTCTATCCCGGGGCCGCAAAGGTCGCGGTAATCACAGAAGCGGCAGCTCGGGCCGGGATAGGGGAAAAAGCGGCCGGCGGCAATACCCTCGTAAAGAGCTGCCAGCGTCTCCTGCAGGAGCCGCTCCTTCTCCGGCCACGAACTCCCCGAAAAAAGCACCGTTTTTACCCCTGCGGGAGAAAGATGGTAGGCATAAGCCTCTACTTCCTCCAGCCGGGGCAGGTTGAAAATTACGGCGGCGGCAAGCAGATAAACCGGCAGCTGGAGGGCTTCTCCCCCGGCCAGGCTCTCATTTTTAATCCGCTTCCGGCCTGTTTTGTAGTCGATGACCCGGATCCGGCTGCCGCTGCGATCAACCCGGTCGATCCGCCCCTGGAAAGAGAGCTTCTCTCCCGAGGGCAGGCTTAAGGTCACCTGCTCCTCCGAACCGTTAAAGCCGAAAGCAAGTTCAAATTCTACCGGTGTAAATCCCGCGGCAGTTTCAATTTCCCAGTCCAGCAAAGCCTGCAGCATCTCCAGGAGAGTGCGCTGCTGCAGCTGCCTGAGCAGGGGATAGGGCGGCAGCTCCTCCGGCGGAAGAGCCTCCAGCTCCTCTGCGGCGGCCTGCTCCAGAAGGCTCCGGCATTCACTGGGGTGGCGCTCCACGGGGAACAGTCCTTCTGCTGCCGCGCGCCGGTAAAATTGCTCCAGAATGCGGTGAACGAGGAGACCGCGCTGCAGGGGCGCCATCTCCAGCAGCTCTTCCGGCTCTTCCAGCGGCGCCAGCTTAAGGAGCCGCTTTAGAAAATAGCTTAAGGGACAGCGGGCGTAATCTTCCAGGGCGGTGGCCGAAAAGCGGCCTCCCGAGCCGCCTAGGCGCGCGGCAAGAAGCAGCCGCGCGGCGCCCTGCGGCGTAAAGAGGCCGTCGAAGGGAGTCAGCCGGCGGCTGCGCCTCGCCAGGTCCGCTTCAAGAAGCAGGGCCAGCTCCGGGGATAGGCGGCTGTAATATTGGACCGGCTGCAGCGGCGCCGGTAAATTAGAGCAGCAGGCCAGGTCGTACTCGGCTGCGGTAATGGGATCGGCCACTGTTTCCTCCTGAACAGCGGAGGGAATATAGCGGTAGCCCGGCAAGAGTGAAAGCTGCTCGTATCCCGGCCGGCTGCCGAGCAGCGCCTCGCCGCAGCGGGAAAGAAAAAATGAAGGCAGCTGCTCCCTGCTGCCGGCAGCGGAGGTGCGCGGCCAGGTCAATACCGCCTTCCGGAGAGCGCCACCGAGGGCTAATGCAAAGCGCAGCGCCTCTATCTCGATCTGGCGCCGCCGCAGCGGCAGCGCCCCCTCCAGGGCCAGGCGCTCCGTTTCGGGCAGCAGGGGATCGGTATGGACCGGTGCAGGAATGATCTTTTCTGCCAGGCCGGGAATGAAGAGAGCGGTGAAGCATAAACCGGCGGCGGAACTTAGCGGCATCAGGTTGACCCCCTCCTGCTGAAAACGTCCCGCGGGAAGGGTTGTGGCCTGCATGGCCGACTGGAGCAGATGGAGAGCAATGTTGAGCTCAAATTCCCCGCCGCAATTATCGAGCTGAGAAAGGCCCTTTAAAAAGCGGCACAGGGCCTCCCGCTCGTCCCCCGGGTAAAAAAAGTTAACCGCGAATTCTTCGGCCAGGTTGCTCAAGCCGGTCCAGGAGTGGCAGCTTTCGAAGCGCTCCAGCGCACCGAAAAGCTTTTCCAGGAAAGCAAGCAGCATCTCCACCGCCTGAAGGCGGCTGCGCGCTCTATCCGCCGCTTTTTCCTCCTCCGCCGTGGAGTCATCATCATCTTTCTCCCGGGGCTGGGCCAGGATCTGCCGGCGGTAGCGCTCAAGCGCTTCCCGCCACTGCCGGCGCCCCTTGATCACCCCCGCCTGCACGGTCAGAAAATCCCAGAAGGAGGGGCTGACCGGCGCTTCCGCTTCGAGAAGGCGGCGGTAATCAAAAGGGGCATAAGTTAAAAGTTCCATCACTTTCAGGCGGGAATAGTCACTGCCAATTAATTGGAGCAGCAGCAGAAAGGAGCGGCCGGTCCTGGTATTGGCCAGGGGCTCTCCCCCGGCTATGAAAGAGGGAATCCCGGCGGCGTCCAGCCTTTCCCTTATGAGACGGCCGTAGGCACGGTTGGGAAGCAGCACGGCCATTTCGCCAAAGCGCACCCCGGCGCGGGCCAGGCGGATAATTTCCCGGGTAATCTCTTCCGCCTCCCGGATTTCGTCCGGCGCGCAGATAAATTCAAGGCTGGCATCCCCGCCGGCCTGCACCCCGGAATCTTCGGGAGGAAATTGATAGAGGCTGCCCTGCAGACGCGCCAGGTTGCCACGTGAATGCGGGGGCGGGGAAAGGCGCTCTATAAGAAAATCCTGTTCCTCATACCACTGCAGCGTTTCTTTCACCGGGGCTAGAGAAGCGGCCGTCTCCTGCCAGTACACGGAAATCTTCGCCCGGGCAGCCAGGGAAGCCAGCAGCTCTCTCTCGAGGGCAGACAAGATATAGATGCCGTAGAGCGCCAGGAAAAAGGGTTCCGCCGGCTTTGCTTTCGCCGCGGCGGCAAAAGCCTCCTCACGGCAGGCAAAGGGGCGTCGCAGCTCCCGGTAGCGGTCATAGAGGCGCTGCAGCTCTTCAATGCGGTCAGGGTCGCCTCCGGGAGGATGGGGAAGCTGCTTTAAACCCGCTTCCTCGAGTTCTTGAAAGGTCCGGCGTAGCGCCTTTCGAAAACCGGGCCGCCCGGCGACCGGGCCAAAATAGCCCCCGGCAGCCTCGCGGGCGGTCAGCGCCGCCAGCCACTCTTCGCCATAGGGAGGCATGGTTTTGCGGGAAGCATACTCCGGCGTCTCCCCGGCAAGCTCAGCGGCCAGGCCGGACAGGGTCATAAAGCGCACCCGGCAGTAACTGCGGCAGCGGCCCAGCGCCCGCCTTAAGTAAACCCCGGCCAGGTTGTTCTCCACCAACACGATGACGGGGTAGAAAGGGTCATCCCTCTTGGCCGCTGCAATATCGCCGCAGAGCTTCTTCTCCAGTTCCTGCAGATGTCCAAGGTATAGCTTGCACATGGCTACATATTCTACCAGGAGCGGATTTAATCCTGCATTATTTGGAGGTTGGATGTCGGAAGCCGGAGGTCGGAGGAAATTAAATCCCCCCCGGCCCCCCTTTTGCAAGGGGGAGTTTTTCGAATCTTTCCCAGACGTGGGAGTATTGAAAGCTATTTGGGATAAAGGGAAGGCGTGGAAGCCCGCCCCTACAGAAAACCATGGGCCGGAAGAATAGAACACGAAATTGATCTCAATCCTAGACATCGGTCTTACAGGTTAAAGTTACGATTACAGATGTGGGGCCGGGCATGCCCGGCCTTTATCCCGTATTTTTGATATGTTGGTGCCAGAATTGTAGGGGCGGGGTTCCATCCCCGCCCGCAGCAATTAAGCCCCAGAAGAGTTGTAATGGCGAGGCATGTTTCGCCCGCTGATGAGGCACAAGCGTTTGCGTTGTTCTAAAGCGCGGAACTTGTATTGCTTTAACGGTACGCTCTCGGGCGGCTCATGAGCCGCCCCTACAACTACGCGTGCTAATTTGTGTATTGTTTTCCGTATGCTTTCGGGCAGCCCCAGCTGTTATATTCTCTTGTACTTTCTGCCAAATTTTCCTACAATAAACTCCTTGAATGCGCCGGGATTGTCTATATCTTTTTTCCTCACCAAGGAAGCCTGGTTCAGGTTTAGATAAAAAATGAAATAATCTTTGCTTTCCATTAACGCATAAAACTGGCCGTACTCCAGCTCGCCCGTTGACTTAAGAGCCTGATTATCAATAACAATCCTATCGTCATAAAATTTTAGTGTATTGACGCTGTCAAAGGTGCCGGTTTTATCTGTCTTTACGCGCTGTGCAGTCTTTATTTCAACTTTAAATACTACAACAGCTAAGGCCAGGGCAAGCAATGCCATCCAGCTTACCAGGAACCTGGTTAAATTAAAATTACCGCCATCGAAGCTAATTATAGCGCTTCCAAGTAAAGAGATTAAGCCCAGGAAGGGAATCATGGCTTTATTCCTTCTAAAGGCGGAGATGTATAAAAATTTCCTATAGTCTTCCTTTGACATAGTTGTATTGATTATGATTTTAGGCTGCTCCATATTATTCCTCCCCCCCCTAATCAATCAGAACAGCTTCCCGCACAATTTTCTAACTGCGTCTGTATAACATAAAAAACCGCCAAAGGTATTCAACCAATGGCGGTTTAGTTGACTCGCAAAATAACTTCTTGAAAACAATTTTTAACGCTTGGAGAATTGCGGCGCCCGGCGGGCTTTCTTTAAACCGTATTTTTTCCGCTCTTTCATCCGGGAGTCGCGGGTGAGGTAGCCGCTTCGCTTAAGCACGGAACGATATTCGGGTTCAAGCTGAACCAGCGCGCGGGCAATGCCGTGGCGAATGGCTCCAGCCTGCCCGGAAAAGCCGCCTCCGTGCACCCTGGCAATGACATCATAGCGGTCGAGAGTTTCAGTAGCCACCAGCGGCTGGCGTACTATCAACTTAAGGGTTTCCAGACCGAAATATTTATCCAGGTCCTTTCCGTTTATGGTGATCTGTCCGCTGCCGGGAATTAAGCGAACCCGCGCAACCGACTCTTTACGCCTACCGGTAGCCATGGCTTGAAGTTCACTCAACAGCTGGGCCTCCTTCCTCGTTCACTTCCGGCCCTTCTTCCCAGACCAGGGGCTTCTGCGCCTCATGTGGGTGCTGATCGTCACGGTAAACCCGCAGCTTCTTCAACATTGCCCTCCCCAGGCGATTGTGCGGCAGCATCCCCTGCACGGCAAGATATACTACCCGCTCGGGATTTTTACGCATCATCGTGGCGCAATCGGTCATCTTCAAACCGCCGGGATAGCCGGAATGGCGATAATAAATTTTCTGCTCCAGTTTTTTTCCAGTCAAAACAACCTTGGCCGCATTCAGCACAATGACGTGGTCTCCGGTATCAATATGGGGGGTATAAATTGCTTTATGTTTTCCCTTCAGCAGCCGGGCTACTTCTGTAGCTACCCGTCCCAGTGGACGGCCGGCAGCATCAATAATGTACCAGCGACGCTTGATTTCGTGGGGTTTGGCCATGTAGGTGCTTTGCATTGCTTCTTCCCCCTTATACTCCTTTCGGCACAAAGTAAATGATAATATACCCGCTTGCCGCTGTCAAGCTATATAAGAAAAATTGTGATCGGACAGTGATATTGCCACCCTGAAAGAGGGCAACCGGTTATTATCCTTCCCTGTCTGGAGATCCTTCGCTTCGCTCAGCATTCCTGTAATGCTTTAAATGCGGCTTGACCATAAAAAGACCTCCTGGTACAAAGGTGTTAGGACAAACCCAAAATACCGGAGGTCGATAAAAATGGATAAACGTACCAAAAATCTGATCCGG
>FZPS01000082.1_pt78 | contig 11416 bp, 10 predicted proteins | sample 1817821 | NCBI WGS metagenome assembly FZPS01 (sample SAMEA104158645, study PRJEB21678) | metagenome | place: Germany | collected 2015-04-21 | reverse complement strand
GAACCGGATACAGGCTGTAGCTGGGCCAGAAGTATTGCACCGTACTGCCGGAGCGCTCACCAGCCCCAATATCCCTGCCTGACGGCTCCACAAAAGCACGTATCGCCAGCTCCAGCACTTCATCAGAGCCGTTGCCGACCAGAATATTCTCTTTCTTGCAGCCATGCAGCGCCGCCAGCTTTTCTCGCAAACCATCGGCGCCCGGGTTGGGGTAACGCCTCAGCCGCCCATCCACCGCTTCCTTTATTTTCTCTAATACAGCCGGAGCCGGTGAATACGGATTCTCATTGGTATTCAGACGTATCAACCCCTTTGCGGTTAGTTGCTCCCCGGGCACATACGGGGCAAGCCCCTCCACCAGCGGACGAATCAAACTTTTCCTCATTTTCTAAATCAACTTCAACTATCTGGCCAGTGAATAGACTTGGCGGCCGGCCACCCAGGTCCCATGCACTCTCCCCTTGATGGGCCAGCCATCGAAAGGCGAGTTCCGCGATTTGCTCGCACCTTTTGCTGCTTCGTAAATCCACTCTTCATCGGGATCAAACACCGTTATATCGGCCGGCGCCCCGACGCTGAGCGTCCCTTTATCAATCCCCAGCAACTGTGCGGGAGCTGCCGTAAACTTCCCAATCACCTCTGAAAGCGAGAGTATCTGCCGGTGATAAAGAGAGGTTAGCGCAACCCCCAGCTCCGTTTCCAATCCAATAATCCCAAAAGGCGCCACATCATACTCCACCTCTTTTTCATAGCCGCAGTGCGGAGCATGGTCGCTTGAAATCACATCAAGGGTCCCATCGCGCAGCCCTTCAATCAAAGCCGCACGGTCTTCTGCTGCTCCCAGGGGCGGATTCATTTTGAAGTGCGTGTGGTAGCGGCTCCACTTCGGTTGGCTGGCTTCTTTTCCGATTCCGCTAAAAACATCAAAGTATCCGGCGCCATCACCTTTCCAAAACTCTTCGCTGCCGGCCAGAGCCGCATCAGTCAGCGTAATATAATGTGGGCAGGTCTCGGCATAAACTTTCACCCCTTCGGCCTTGGCCCTGCGAATCATTGAGACGCTCTCTGCGCTGCTGATATGCTGGCAATACATCCGGGCCCCAATCTTTTTGGCCAGAAGGATATTGCGTCCCACCACGACCTCTTCGCCCAGGCTCGGCCAGCCGCGCAGCCCCAGATGCGTGCTCCAGTAGCCGGCATGCATCACCCCATCGCTGGTCGCGCTTGTATCCTGGCAGTGGTCCATCACCAGCAAATCAAAAAGCTGGGCATATTCCACCGCTCGGCGCATCAGGTCATTATTTTGAATACAATAACCGTCATCGGTAATCGCCACCACGCCGGCGCTTTTGAGCCCTCCAATGGGGGCCATCTCTTCACCTGCCAATCCCTTGCTGATCGCTCCGGTAATGAGCACATTGACCAGCGCCTCCTTGCGGCAACGCTCCATCACGAAGGCCACCGTACTCGGGTTATCAATAGCCGGAGTGGTATTGGGCATACATACCACGCTGGTAAAACCGCCGCGAGCGGCCGCCTCGGTACCGGTCCGGATCGTCTCTTTTGCCGATTGGCCAGGCTCGCGCAGATGCACGTGCATATCGATTAGCCCCGGGCAAACCACCTTGCCTTTGAGGTCGATACGCTCTGCCTGCGCAACCTTTTCTTCGGGGATTTCAGCCCCCACCGCCGCGATCTTACCATCCTCGATCAGCAGCTCACCCTTCATATCCAGCCCGTTGGCTGGGTCCACTATTCTTGCATCTTGAAGCAACACCAGGCCCATGCGCATACACTAGCCATTTAAGGCTCCATACTCAATGCAAATCTATAATGAATAAGACCCGCCATCCTCCTGGACAGCAGGCCTTACTCCCTCACCTTCTTGGCATAGATGCCCCCTTTGCAGATGAACTGACAGGGGGAAATGAAAAAACTATTCTACAACCTCGTTAATATCGACGGTCATTTGCAGGGCGATCCTCTTGTCAATCTCACTGGCCAGAGGGATGTTGGTTCCACCGCCCTTGGTCCGCACCTGAGTGGTTACACGCACATTACCTTCGGCATCATCCACTTTTACGTAAACCGTACTGGTATCCACCTTGCCCTGCAGGGAAAGGGTAATCGTGTTCTCACCATAAAGATTGCCCATGGTGGCAAGCACTTTTTTGGCAGCCTGGAACGCGATGTCCATCGTCACGGGTGCCTCATAGGTACTGGTGATCTTATCGGTAACCATCGGGTTGCCCATCTTCTTGCCGCCATCAACCGTTCCCACGCAGCCGGCCAAAATCGCAGCAAAGCAAAAGAGCGCCATGGTTTTCAGAAACATTCTTATCGTCATCATAAAGAGTTACTTCTATTTTAGTTATAAATTCTCGTTAAGAGGGTTACTACCCGTTACCCTGCTAACCAATAGGAACAGGAAAGCCAGTTACTGTCAAGCTCAGCCTCTTTATCTGCTCTTTTTTCAGAAGTAGCCCGCTGCCCCTAATTAAGCTTGATGCAGCCGGAGCTAATCAGGGCCATTGCACAAATAAATAAGGCTAAAACAATCCTCATACAGCTTTATTCCTCAGCAGCTCTATCCCGTGGTTTGCACAAACCGTTTCGGCAACACCGACCGGATTGCTCTGCTCTGTCGCACTTATGAAACCACCCCGGGGCCGGTCTTGTCAAGCCTGGGCAGCGGTTTATCTCAAAATTCAAACAGGAAAAAAGAGGAGCTCTATCGGACACCTACTGAACCGGTGGTAAAAAATAAACTTTGCCCGGCTCAATCATCCCGGCAGTCGTAAGCTCCAGACCATTCAGGCTCAGCTCCACTTTCCGTGAGTGGCTCTCACTGAAAAACCTGAGCAGCCCACGCCAATCCATCGGCATTTCATACTGAATCAGCCGGCCTCCCTTGATATCCGCCAGGCGTTTGGCCGCGGCTATCGCCTCAGCTTCTCCCCCGAGCTCATCAATCAAACCAACGTGATAAGCCTCACTGCCCAAAAGAATTCGCCCGTCGGCATACTCCTCCCAGTTATCGACCAGCGGCCGCGCCTGCACCAGCTCCTGCCGTGATTCCTGAGTCCTCCCCTCTTTTACGACCTTCTTGAAGCGGCCATACATATTGTCTATCAAGGCCTGCATCATCTCTTTTTCTTCCGGAGCAATATCCTCCTCCTTACGGCTGGGGCTCAGCATATCCTTGAAGCGCCCGCTCTTATAGACCATCGGTTTGACTCCCACCTTGTCGAGCAAGCCGCGATAATTGTATGAGCTGGAAATCACCCCGATGCTGCCGACAATCGACATTTCATGCGCAACCACCCATTGGCAGGGAGCGCTCACGTAGTAGCCGCCAGAGGCCGCCATACTGTTAATCCAGGCGACTACCGGTTTTTTGGAAAGGTTATGGAATCTTTGAATCTGCGCCGCAATCAGGTCACAGGCAAAAGCCTCCCCACCGGGAGAATCCACCCGCAGAATAACCGCGCGAACCTTGGGGTCGTTCCTCGCCTTGTTGAGCTGCTTTTCAATCTGCCCCGGGCTTATGCTCACCCTGCTGGCATAACGGCTACTGCCCGGATCAAAGATAACCCCGCTCATCTCAATCAAAAGAATCTTGTTGCCCGCATCATCGCCCAGGTCCCTACGGAGAATGATCTCCGACAGATCACTGGAGCCATCATAAAGGTTCTGGCTTTCAGGGCAGCTTATACTCTCTTGTAAAACATATTTTAAGCCCGAGCCCATCTTGCTCAAAACCAGCAGCAGCGTTGCGCAGCCAGTCACAAAACAGACGATGATGGCAATCCAAAACCACTTCCATCCCGAGCTCTTTCGCTTTGCCTCTGCCGCAGCAGCGGGAGCCGCAGGGACCGGCGATGGTGATGACGCATGTACAGGAGGTTCTTCACTCATAATTTTATTCTAATAAATGGATTCTGACTCTACTTTTTCACGGCGCTACCCACTGCCTCCTGGATACTCGCAAACCCATTGGCCTTGAGAAGCTCCTGAAGCCCAAGATTAATTTTCTTAACCACCAGCGGCCCTTCATAAACCAGGCTGGTAAATATCTGTAAGAGCGATGCACCGTGGGTGATCTTCTCCCAGGCATCTTCAGGCGTAAAAATTCCACCCGACCCGATGATTGGCACCTTCCCCTCCGTCCGCCGGTAGAGGTATTCAATCACCTCAGTGCTCCGCTTCCGAAGCGGTTTGCCGCTCAGGCCTCCGGTTTGGGCATAGACTTTCTTCACCTTGGGGTGATCGCTTTTTGGCCGCGCAATCGTCGTATTGGTCGCCACGATTCCGGCGATTTCCAGCCTCGGTATCAGCTCTACGATATCTTCGAGCGCCTCGGAGGTAAGCTCCGGCGCCACTTTGAGCAGTATCGGTTTGGGGGCCTCTTGTCCCTTCCGGTTGTGCTCTTGCAACTGCGAGAAAATCGCCCTGAGCGCCTCTTTGTCCTGCAGCTTACGCAAATTCGGCGTATTTGGCGAGCTTACGTTCACCACAAAAAAATCGGCCAGCTCCTTCAGTTCCCTGAAAGAACTAGCATAATCCTGCGGTGCTTCCGCCAGCGGCATCTTCTTGGATTTGCCCAGGTTAATCCCCACCGGGTGGCTGGGCCAGCGCCCCTTCTCTTTGCAATGGCTGAGCACCTCGGCCAACTTTTGCGCTCCCTTGTTATTGAAACCCATCCGGTTGACAATTGCCTCCTCCCGAACGGCACGGAATACGCGTGGCAACGGGTTGCCCGGCTGTGCATACCAGGTCACGGCTCCCAGCTCGCTAAACCCAAACCCCATCGATTCCCAGGCCCTCAGCGCCACACCCGCCTTATCCATCCCGGCCGCCAAACCGACCGGATTGGGGAAGCTCAGCCCAAAAAGTGAAACTGGCAGCTCCGGTGATTTACAAAAAGAACGCATCGCGGCGCTCAGAAGTGCCGAAGCGCTCACCCATTCCAATCCCTTGAGCGTCACATTGTGTACAAACTCCGGATCAAAAGAAAACAGGACCGGTCTGGCCAAATATCTATAACACCATTCCAACATGTTCAGCCTCTCTCAAATTTCTCTTTCACTCAGCGCACTGTGATTACCGGCCCGCTTATCGAACACCTTCACCGATACCCCCTCCTGCAATACGAGCGAATGCGAGGGGACACTCTCGGTCAGGTAGACGTTGCCGCCAATCGTGCTCCGCTCCCCAATCACCGTGTCGCCTCCCAGGATGGTCGCCCCAGGATAAATCGTTACATGATCATGAATCGTCGGATGCCGGATAACGCCCCGCAGTTTCTGGCCCGCTGCCGTCGATTTCGCACCCAGGGTCACCCCATGGTACATTTTTACATGGTTGCCGATTCTGCAGGTCTCGCCCACCACCGTTCCCGTACCATGGTCAATAAAAAAATGAGTCCCTATGCAGGCCCCCGGGTGAATATCAATGCCGGTGCGTGAGTGAGCCCACTCGGTCATCAGCCGCGGGATAACCCCCACCCGCATCCGGTAGAGCACATGCGCCATTCTTTGAACCGCGATGGCCTCGATAAAGGGATAGGCGACGATGACCTCTTCACGGCTCGGCGCCGCAGGGTCTCCGGCAAAGGCCGCCTCGGCATCTGTCTCCAGCAAATCGCGTATTGTTGCAAAGTGCGAAAGAAAGAGCGACACGACCTCGGAAGCCATCTGCTCCAGGTCTGCATCCTGATACTCCTGCGCCGGAGAAAAATCCAAACTTTTGAAAACCTCCTCCTCCAGTCGCGCACTGACCGAGCCGGCCAATGTCTGGGTCCGGTATCTCAAGCCCTGCATCGCCACCGGGTAGCCCTCAAAAAACCCGGGTAGCAGCAGATGCAACAGATCCTCGGTGATCTGTGCAATCCCTGTCTTGGAGGGCAAATTGGCCCCATCTACATTGTTAATTATTCCGGTCTTCGTGTAGGACTCCAGGAGCCCATCCACCAAAGGTTTCAAAGCATCGCTCATGCTGCCGGCTATTATCTTATTTTCTTCACCTCCGTGCAAGAAAGTAACTGATAAAGATAAAGATTTGCATGTTTGGGAGCTCTTAAGAGGGTAACTCTTCAATATAGCAGCCAGCGCAAAAGAGATAGAAAATACTTTTTGTTTTCCTTTTCTTAAAATTATGGCATAGTGGAGACGTCTGCGCCACCAAGGCGCGTCTATCTTTCAGAAAAAGAATATGCCATTAACTACAACCAAAGATTTGTTTGCCAAAGCGTTGAAAGGCAAATATGCCCTTGGGGCATTCAATGTGAATAACATGGAGCTCGTTCAGGCGATCGTTTCCGCCTGTGAAGAAGAAAAAGCTCCTCTGATTCTTCAGATATCCAAAGGCGCTCGCAGCTATGCCAACCCGGTCTACCTCAAAAAGTTGATCGAAGCTGCAGTAAGCCTCTCCAATATTCCGATCGCCGTCCATCTGGACCATGGAGACTCCTTCGAGCTCTGCAAAGAGTGTATCGATGAAGGCTTCACAAGCGTGATGATCGATGGCAGCCACCTTCCCTTTGAGGAAAACATTGAGCTGACCAAACAAGTGGTGGAATATGCCCATGCCCATGGTGCAGTTGTGGAAGCTGAGCTTGGTAAATTAGTCGGCTCTCAACATGATGATGGCGAAGACTCCGGCGAGTTCAACCTCTCCAGCGTCTACACCGACCCCAAAGAAGCGGTTGAATTTATTAAAGCCACCGGAGCTGACTCTCTGGCCGTAGCCATTGGCAACTCCCATGGCGCCTATAAATTTACCGGTGAACAGCACCTGGACCTTGAACGCCTCAAGGCCATTAAAGCTGCACTGATGGAAGCCGGTCTGGGTGATTACCCGCTGGTCCTTCATGGTGCCTCTTCCGTCCCTCAGCATCTTGTGGCAGAAATTAACAAGTACGGTGGCGCGCTGCCCGGAGCCCAGGGTGTGCCCGAGAGCGATATCGAAGTCGCCCGCCGCACCGGCTGCGCCAAGGTCAATATCGATACTGACCTGCGCCTGGCTCTGACCGCTGGCATCCGCAAAGTCTTCACGGAAAACCCGAAGGAATTCGATCCCCGTAAATACCTTGGCCCTGCCAGAGAAGAAGTTAAAAAGCTCGTCCGCCATAAGGTTCGCAACGTGCTTTGTTGCGCCGGCCATGCTTTTGACTAAACCGAAAGAGATTTTGATTTAAATCCTTTTAAAAGGCCCTCTCTCATCAGTAGAAGAGGGCTTTTTCCTTTTCGGGTTGCTCTTCCCGGCCACATCCTTATAATCAGCGGCAACTTGAAGAGTCTCTCTTCTGGTCTCTCTGTAAGCTCTCTTCAAAGGCGTAAGCTCTTTGGTTACTGGTGTCTATGCAAAAAATTCATGTCAGCCGCAACGGAAAAGTTGAAGGTCCCTACTCCCTGGAGACCATCCAGGAGAAAATCCTCTCTCAAGAACTCTCTTCAACAGACTGGGTCTGGTGGAAAGGCCAAAAAAACTGGACTTCTATCAAGACTTTACCCGGACTGCAATTTCCTTCCGATCCCCTCACCCCCGGCCAGCTCGATGTAGCCCCAGAACCTCAGACCGATGAGCCCAGGGAAACTGAGCGGACCCAATACTCCACCGGCGGCCAGGCAAGCTCTGCATCCTCAACCACGGAGGAAGCTCAGAAAGAACCTGACAACCCTGAGCCGGAAGCTCACTCCCCCGGTATCACGGTTCCCGATTTCCGTGTCGAGCATCTGCTGTGGATAACCGCAGGCTGGTATTGGCTCAGAGCCCTGGCCTTCAAGGCAATCCCAATCCACCTGGTCGCACTCTTTCCAATTCTCCTCCTTTTTAGCATCACTCTTATAATACCCAACCCGTTCGCTTCTCTCTGCTCCGCTCTGCTGCCTGCAGTCGTAGCCCCCTGGAGCTGGATCATTATGGAGCAGTTCCGCCATCATCCGGTTCGAATGGAGGAGCTCTTTGGTGCCTACTTCAGGGCACCGCTGCCGCTCATCTCCCTGGGTCTGGTTAGCCAGTTGCCGCTGCTTTTTTTATTATTTATCGGTGATCAGGAAAAGGCCACTCAACTGATTTTCTTCTGCTCGCTATTGATCTCTTTTTTCCTTTTCTACTCGATGAATCTCCTTGTGGATAAAAGAGTTTCTCTTCTGGATGCAATCACTTTCAGCTTCCAGGCCGTTAATTTTCAGTTCTTCCCAATGCTGCTTTATTTCTTTCTGCTTGGCGCGGTAACAGCCAGCGGTTTTATTCTGTTCAAATTCCTGGGGCTTTTTACATTAATGATCGCCTATACCTCCACGATCTTCGCCTATCTCTGGGTCTTTAGCCGCGATTCGCTCCCCACTCCAAAGCGCCCCCAGGAAAACCAACCGGCCAATAAACAGTAACTCTCTGCGAAAGCTGATGTTCAATACCTTGTGCAGTAGATTATACCAGAGTCTATTCTTGCCAATAAAGCGATAAAAACTTAAAATTCAAAGACGTCGCTGGACGCTGAAAGATAATGAAAAAGTATTTGTTCTACGGGCCGCTGCTGGCATTGTTATCGCTCAATCTTTTCTACGGAGCAGAACTGTATTGGTCAGCTCAGGCTCAAGATGAGAGCGAAAGAGAGTCTTCCTACCAGAGCATGGAGCTCTTCACCCGCGTCATGGAGAAGGTTCGCTCTGATTACGTCGATGGAGACAAGGTCTCCTATAACGACCTGATCCAGGGTGCTCTCAAAGGAATGCTCAGCTCTCTGGACCCGCACAGCGAGTTCATGACCGTTGAGAAATACGAAGACCTAAAGGCCGATACGGAGGGCTCCTTTGGCGGAGTCGGCATTCAGGTCGGCATCCGAGATAACTACCTCACGGCCATCGCACCGATGGAAGATACACCTGCATTCAAGGCAGGCGTCATGCCCGGAGACCGCATTATTAAGATTGGCGATCTGATCACCCAGAAAATGAGCCTCCAGGATGCCGTCAAGGAGCTCCGCGGCGAGCCCGGCACCGATGTCACTATCACCATTTCTCGTCCCTCCAGCGGTATGGTCAAAGAAATCACCCTCACCCGCGCCATCATCAAAGTCGATACGGTCAAGGATATCGACGGCAAGCGCCAGTTCAATCTGGATACCAACCATATCGGCTACGTACGCCTCACCGGCTTTGGCGAGCAGACCACCTCCGACCTTGCCGATGCTCTCGAAAACTTCAAAAAACAAGGCATTAAAGGCCTCATTCTTGATTTGCGCAACAACCCGGGCGGGCTCCTCAATCAGGCTGCAATGGTCTGCGAGTTCTTCCTCCCCAATGGGCAACTGATCGTCTCCACGGAGGGCCGTGCCGCACCCAAGAAAATCGAGTACCACTCCCGCGGCAAAGACCGGCTGCCAGGAGTCCCAATGGTCGTCCTGGTCAATACGGCCAGTGCCAGCGCCTCGGAGATCGTCTCCGGCTGCCTGCAGGATTGCAAACGCGCCCTCATCCTGGGGGAGCAAACCTTCGGCAAAGGCTCAGTGCAAAGCATCGTCGGGCTGCCCGATGGCTCCGCCCTGCGCCTCACCACAGCCAAGTATTACACTCCCAGCCACAAAGTGATTCACGAAAAAGGGATTACCCCCGATATCATCGTCCCGATGACCCCAGAGGAAGAAGAGGCCCTTTATATTCAGAAACTGGTGGGAGCCGAGGAAATCCTCAAAAATCTGGATGAAAAAAAGCGTGCCTTTGCTGAAAGCGTCAAAGATATCCAGCTTGAGCGCGCCCAAGACCTCCTCATGGGAATGCAGATACTCGCTGGAAAATAGAAAAAACCTCAAACACCCTGTTCGTGGATAAGTGCGTAAGTGCGTTTTCGTCTTTCCACGAACGTGGCCTTTAGAGAGATAGCGTTGAAATTACTGGCACTGGAAACTTCTTGCGATGAAACAAGCGCCGCGGTCATTGAAGACGGGCGCATCCTCTCCAACGTCGTCTCTTCGCAGGTGCGCCTGCATGCCGAGTATGGCGGCGTCGTCCCGGAGCTGGCCACCCGTGAGCATCTCAAGAATCTGCCCATTGTCACCCGTCAGGCTTTGCGGGAGGCCCACACACCGGCCGGAGAGCTTGATGCAATCGCAGCCACACGCGGCCCAGGTCTCCCCGGCGCTCTTCTGGTCGGCCTCAAAGCGGCGCAGAGCATGGCATTTGTCCTGGATAAACCTTTTCTTGGCATTCACCACCATGAGGGCCATCTCTACTCAGCCTGGATTGAGCAGGATGCCAGCGTCACTGCGCCAATGCCCCGAATGAACATGGAGGATTTTGAGCCGGCCATTGCTCTGGTGGTGAGCGGCGGCCATACGCTTCTGGTCCATGTAGAGTCTCCCCTGAAACATACGGTCCTGGGCAGTACGCTTGATGATGCCGCCGGTGAATGCTTTGATAAAACGGCCAAGCTCCTGGACCTACCCTACCCCGGCGGCCCCATAATGGACCGACTGGCTGCAGGCGGCAACCCCAACGCCTTTGATTTCCCCAGACCGCTCCTCCACAAACCGGGGTTTGACTTCAGCTTCAGCGGTCTCAAAACCTCCGTCCGCTACTTCCTGCGTGACCACCCCGAAGTTGCCCAGAGCGATCAGGGTTTGCGCGATCTCTGCGCCAGTATCCAGAACGCCATCGTGGAAGTTCTGGTGGGCAAGACCCTTCAGGCCGCCAAAAAACTGAAAGTTCGCTGCATCAGCGCTTCCGGCGGCGTCAGCGCCAACAGCCACCTCCGTGCAACTCTGGCCCAGGCCTGCCAGCGCCGCAAAATAAAACTCCGAATGGCCTCCGGAACCCTCTGCGCCGATAACGCCGGCATGATTGGCGCCCTGGCCTGGCTCAAACTCTCACTGGGTGCCCAGACAGACCCTCTCGACCTGGAACCCAAACCAGGCTGGGAAATCCCTTCAGCCACACTAAAGGCCTCCACAACATGAGCGCTAACAAAAAGAAAGTCTTAATCGTTGTCGAAAACCTGCCCGTCCCGCTGGACCGCCGCGTCTGGCAGGAGTCATGTGCGCTGCGGGATGCCGGCTACGAGGTGGCGGTCATTTGCCCCAAAATGCGCGGCTACAATGCAGCTTATGAAGAGCTTGAGGGCATCCATATCTATCGCCACTGGATATCTGATGAAGCCGGCGGCTTTCTGGGCTTCTTTGCCGAGTATGCCTCTGCACTCTGGGGTGAGTTCTGGCTCACCTGGAAAGTTTGGCGCCGCCATCGCTTCAAGGTAATCCACCTTTGCAACCCTCCCGATTTACTCTTTTTGCTCACGCTCCCTTTCAAGCTCCTGGGTGTAAAGGTCATCTATGACGTTCATGACGTCTGGCCGGAGTTCTTCGAGGCCAAGTTTGGCAAGCGCGGCCTCTTCTACTGGGCCGTGCGGGCCGCTGAGC
>FZPS01000087.1_pt220 | contig 11419 bp, 4 predicted proteins | sample 1817821 | NCBI WGS metagenome assembly FZPS01 (sample SAMEA104158645, study PRJEB21678) | metagenome | place: Germany | collected 2015-04-21 | reverse complement strand
AATTATTGCTTTATAAAATATCCCTTTCCGGGTTCAAAATTATGTAAAGAATTATGCGTTCCGTTTGGCTGCCAAAATCCATCGAAGTTTTTGATAGTGTGGCAGTTTTGTGAATTAAAATAGTCGGAAATGGCACGTTCGGTATTAAATGGTATTCCTAATAATTTCCACCCCTCTGTGGTGGGTAGTTGTAGGGTTTGTTGAGTAACATTGCCAACTAAAAACAAAGTACCAGCATTGTTCATATAGAGTAAATATGCTTGAGATGGTTCTATAGTTTTCAAAGAATTAAAATATGCTGGCTGATTTTTTTTCCAAAATCCATATTCGTTTTTTACCATCTGTACATCAAGTGTGGCAAACATCTGTTCTATGCTGCTATCTTGCACATGAATATATGTAGATATAAGATTCCAACCTTTGTGTAGCGCAATAGTTTGTGTGTGTAGCGGAAATAAAAATCCTTGTGGAGGTACCTGTTTTGCATATCCCGGAGGTGTCCATTGCAACACTATATTTGCACCTCCAGTTGCTTCAAAATAGTCTAATTGTATGGGATATTTCTCTCCTTTTTCTAAATATATTGAACCCGAATATTCTATATCCCAATCGTTTATCCATTTGTCGATAATAAGCGTATTGTTTACCCACAATCTTCGTCCGTTATCAGAAGTTATGTGGAATTGATACACCCCTGTTTCTGGAGCTTGCAACTGTCCTATCCAGCGAATAGAAAAATTATCTGTTGGCATACTACTATGCGGAGCACCGTTTCCCCAATCAAAATTAATAATAGGCGATATGTCGGTATGCACCATATTCTTTAGATTATCATCAGAATAATACAGTGTCGTTAATCCAGTTCCATTATACGTTTCCATTTCTATTGGTTCTATGCTAAAATTATCGAAACGAACATGTGAAAGAAACGAACGAAGTCCCGCTTTGCCCACCACAAACGGATAAGAATCAGTATAATCTATAATAGGAACATCCATATTATTTACATACACTTTAATATTAGCCCCTTTTACTCGTATTGCTATTCTATACCATGTATTTAGTGAAAATGAACCAGGGGCTGTAGCCAATTCAGTCCAATTATAATTTTGTTTGCCCAGCGTACAGCCGTTAGGATTAAGCGTAAAAAAATATCCTTGATAAAAATCAGCTCCTTCATGGGCATTATTTCCAACACCACCACTCGCAGGATTTTGCACTCTAAATATAAGTCCGCCATTCATATTATCGGTGTAAAACACATCGGTTTTTACTATGTAATTAGCATATTGCACGTTGCCCATAGTGCGTTTCCCGGTGCCGTTGCACACCGCATTGCCACTTTGCACATACCAATCTCCATCAGAATAATTCCAAGCATTAGAAAAATGTGCAGCATTAAAATCATCAGTAACAGCAGTGTGTATAGGAGTTGTTCTATAAAATTCCATAGCACAAAGCTCTATTTCGCCTTCTATTATTTCCACTATAAAGGTGGTAGCTCCACTTTCTAACAAAAGATTGTCTATCGTAATTTCTCGTGTTGCATTGGTGGTTGTAGGAAGCAAAATATCTCCACTTATATTTTCACCATTATGCCATATTCTTATGGCTGCCCCTTGTGTGGCAGATTTGTATCGCAGCAACATTGCATGATTTTGAGTACTTTGAACCATACAAGAATATGAATACGTATCGGTTTTCTTACCTACCACATTATAACTTCCATCGCCATGAGGTACTATTGTTGCATTATCTAATCTATATGAATTTTGACCACTTGCATTATCACACTGAGCATGAGTGTAATGCACAGCATGAATGCGTCCCGGTATAGGTTTAAACGCCGTGTGAACAGACGAGGTGCGTGCATGATGCGAATATGCAAAAAAACCAAATTCCACATGCGTACCATAACACATTAAGCCCACTCTCCCTTTTTGCAAATCCCGTTGTGTAGTGTGTTTTAACATATTATTTACAAAAAATTTAAACGTATTTCCAAACTTTTCCACACGAATTGCATGAAAATTAGTGAACCCGTCTACACCATGTAAAGGAAACATTGTAGGCTCTTCCCATGTTCCATGCATCATAAATCTTACTTCTAACTGCTTAGATTGTGTATGAATCAACACAATACCATAATTATTTTCATCGGCATAATTAAACATGCCCCCCATTATAGCATGAGCGTTATTATCAGTAATTCTCACATTGAGTTCTACGGTATAATTTTCGGCAACATCTTGCGTGCATATAGCACTATATCGTTGATTTTCAAGTATAGGCGATGGGTGTAATCGTTGATTTCCTGCCGTCCAATGAGCATTTGTAGAATATTCAAATTGATGAGGCAAAGAAGATTGGAAAAAATGCTGAAAATAGGTAGGCATTTCTGGTACTATTTGTGGAGAATTAGTAGCTCCCATAACAATAGGAACATTTCCATTAAATCCTATTTTATCAAAATTCAACTGCCGATACGGACCAACCCCAAAATCACCCGCTTTGTTATGATAGGTAACATAATACGCATCTAAATTTGGACCCACAAACACGCTTCCATGTCCTAAACCATAAAAATCTCCTTCGGTGTTCAAAATCACTGGATTCATATTTCTATACGGCACAAATCCTACCTTTGGGTTGTTGCTCTTAGCAATATCAATTCTATACGAAGGATTAAGCACATGATTGCCCGTATATATCATATAATATTCTCCATTTCTTTTAAATGTAAACGGACCTTCTGTCCATGTGTTTGCCATGCGAGTTTCAGGCAGCAGCGTACCTGCTCCTATGTGAAGCGGATTATCCATAGTATGAGAAACTATGCCATCAAATCCAGCCCTATAAAACGTTAAACTCCCATCATCATCAATAAAAACCGAACCGTCTATTGTTTGTCCTAAATTTCCTGTTTTACGTTCAAATGGTCCGGTAGGACTATTACTTTCATATATATAATGCCCATTGCCTGCTGGTGACGAATACATGTAAAATTTACCACCCCAGTATATTACCTCTGGAGCATATGCCGCTTTTAAAGACGCATCGGTGGCACACAAACCCTCGTAATTCCAGTCCACCAAATTGGTGCTACTCCACACTTTTACCCCTGTTTCCGTATCGCGAGTAGATGAATATAAATAAAACAACCCGTTATATTTCAGAATATAAGGGTCTCCAATTCCATATAAAGGGTATTCATTGTTTAAAATATGAGGATTTTCCCATGTTTGCAACTGTGTTTTATTGCAAGGCGTCACTCCCGAAGCTCCACCCACACACACTCCACATTCATCAATATACGCCAAGCCATTTTTATCGCCATTGCAATCTATTACTTCATGTTGCACAAACGGATATAAATCAAAGTTTTGATTGCTAAAATACTGTAATCTATGCGGAATGGTTTGCGTAACTTTTGTATAATACTCTTGAGAAACTCTATCTTTTGCAAATGTTACGGCAAGCCATGGTAAAAAACTTTCAGCAATATCTTCGCGCAAAGGATGATCTTGTGCATAGGTAGAAATAAACGCATTATCGGCATCGCGAGCCGCTGTCCACAAAGGATTTGCATAATGATATTCATCTAAAGACGTATGCGAAGCCTCATGAACCAACACCTCTTCTAAAATGCCATCAGCCTCATACAAAGCAGTTTGCCCCGTGTGAATAAGAATAGACCTATTTCCACCACCAAATAATTCTGTACCCTTATGCACCCAAATAGCATCTACATCTACTCGTAAACAACGGGGCAACTGCCCAATAACAAAGCCATATTTTTGAGCCTCAATTGCTGCCGCTTCCACAGTTCCAAATTCAGAATTAATTTGAGCCACGCTTGTAAGTCCATCATCCCACTCTACCAAAAATAAAAAGGCATTATTTTGCTCCCAATTATTCGTTCGTCTGTCAAACATTGTTACATTTCCTCTGCCAGTATAACTTGCCCGTATAAATGCCGAGGGAGATTGCGAAGTGATAACATCGGGACTGTCAAAAATAGTCCCGTAAAATGGTTGGGCACATAAAAAAGCAGCCAACAAAGTAAATATACATAGTACTGAAATTCGTTTCATACAAAATGCTGTTTATTGTTTTATAAAATATCCCTTCCCGGGTTCAAAATTTTGCAAAGAATTATGCGTTCCGTTTGGCTGCCAAAATCCATCAAAGTTTTTGATAGTGTGGCAGTTCTGTGAATTACAATAATCAGATATTGGAATAAGAGTAAGGTGCGAATTACCCTGTGTAGGATAGCCTATTAATTGCCAACCATGGGCTGCGGACGAAATGTCCGCAGCTTGTATTGGTGTTCCTGTAAGAAACAAGGTGTTGCTCTCTCCCATATATACTAAATATCCCTTTCCGGCGGTTATTGTTTTTAAAGAGTTAAATACCGCATCTTGATGTTTACTCCAAAATCCATCTTCGTTTTTTATCATCTGCACATTAAGCGTGGCAAACATCTGCTCTATGCTGCTATCTTGCACATGAACATGTGTAGATATAAGATTCCAACCCTTGTGGAGTGATATAGATTGCGATATGGGTTTTTGAATTACCTCAATAGTAATTATTTCTGAAGTTGACACAATAGTATTAGCAGTATATGCAACAGCTTGTATAGAATAATCACCTTGAACTGTTGGAATATACGTACAAGAATGTGGAGCAGAATTACTCGTAAAAATCACTTGATTATTAACATAAAACTTTACAGATTGTATAGTACCCATTTTATCAAATAATCCAGCAAGAATGTTAATTGTGTCACGAACTGCAAACTGTGTGTTTTTTGATGGCATAGCAACAGAAACTGTACTATTTCCTTTTTCAAAATCCTGTAAAAACACAGGTTCAAAACTCCATTTTTGATTATCTAAATTATTTTTATCATACTGTTTTACTTGCTTACCATCGGAATCTAATTGTACAAATTTTCCGCTATGTACATTTTTAATGGTAAAATAGCCATCACTTGTTGGATTTATATCCCATAATTGATGATTCCCCGATATTTTATAATACTGTTGTAATTGAATACCATTTTGAACACTTGCACCGGGTAATTCTAAATATTTATAAGAGTGCATAGCTTTAATTCTAAAAGCAGTGCCTTCTTTTTCCAATTTATATTGTTGATTTGTGCCTTGCAAATAATCCCACACTATTAATTTAGCCGCATTTGTTTGACTAATAGCATCTATATCAAAGCTTTTGCCATTAGCTTTAGATATTATTCTATACACTTGTTCTGACTCTACATTTTTGGTTGTACCCACTGGAATTAGTTCAAATTGTTGATTTTCACCACCTACATAATCCCATTGAATAAGATTTGCTCCTGCTTGTAAACTAATATCTGACACGTCTAACGATTTTCCACTATTGCTATTAAGGAATTTATAATACCCATTTTCTAATTTTACAATTCTCCATTTTTGTGTTTCTCCTCCCCAATAATCCCACACAATTGCCTTTCCGCCATTATTTACAGACGACCCGCCTATTTCTAAACATTTATTTGTTTGAAACGGCATAACAGAATATTCTCCTTTGCGAATTTGCTGTATTACAAATAATTGGTCGTTTGCTCCCGTATAATTTTGTTGAAGAATATCCATACCATTTTGTGCAGGATTTTGTGCAGTAAGACACATGCCAGAATGTTTTGCTTTAATTATATATATACCCCCCGAAAGTATTTCAGAATTAGTAGAAGGATATGCCCCTTCGTGTGGAGCCATTACCTCAATTTTATCAAATGTAACGCCACCAGAAACTCTTGAAAACGCAATAGTATTTTCGCCTTGCTGCAAGCGCACATGAGCGTCAACATGATTTGCAGAAAAACTTGTCCAAGGTCCGGTATCGCCAAATTCTACATTACCAACATTTACATTGTTAACCTTGAGATTAAATAAAGCCAAACCGCCATTATTTGCAAAAAATATACGAAGTGCATGCTCTCCACTATATGCAGCATTAATTTTATACGTAAAAGCAACACCATCTAAATGCGTGTTATCTAAAAACGCACCATTAGAAGCAGATTGCGACTGCGATACAATTGCGATGTTTTTTGTTTCGGTGTTTTCACATTCATAGGTAACAACAGGTTTTGTAGCAACTTCGGTAATTACCAAATCATCAAAACTACACCATAATGAGCCATTTGTAGAAGTAGGCGGAGCATGAAACCCAACTTCCATTGAAGTATTAGTTTCGCCTAAGGTAACATATAAATACCTGAAAGGAAACATTTTAGTTCCCTGAGCAGACACAAACGTATAATCGCCTCCATATTTATCGGCATACATTCGGGCTTCTCGTCCTAATGGAGTATTAATTCTCCCTTCAATTTTATAAGTTGCTCCTGGTTTTAAGCCTGTTATAGTTCTATACAGTTTACACTCTGCAGTTTTAGACGATGTAACTATAGTTGCTTTATAATATCCTGTAGCAGCCAAGGTTGATTTTCTACTCTGATTAAACCATTGCAATTCTGCCCATGCAGAATTATTACTCCCTGGCGAATTCCATATATGCCAACCACTTAAATTACCTTTTTCAAAATCCCAATTATCAAATGATATTATTTGAGGAATAAATGATTCCGTAGCTATATTATAATTTTGTGCAGTAATTGTTCCGCCAAACGCAAGAATAGATTGCTCGGCATTTTCTTGAATAATACGAGCTAAATCATCAAAACGCAAATCTTCGGGAAAATTTGTATGCATATGCAAGGCATGATACATATCATTTCGCCAAATACCAGTGCCATTTACATAAATGCTATCTACAAATTCTCGTGGAGTACCTGCCATTCCATGAATTACACCCAAAATACCACATAATGTAGATGCACCACATTCTGCATCGCCACCCGAAAGCGACTGAATTCTAAGCGTTTCCATATAATTATTTTGCCCATACAAACATGATAAAATACAATTAGCATTATTAACATTTGCAATAAGTTGTACTTTTTCGGTACCCACATAACATACATAGCGTTCATGATTATGCCAAAATTCTCGCACCGCAGCACGCCAATCAGTAGGATGTTTTTGATGCAAGTTTAGGCAAATATCATAGGTTGTTCGTACATACGAATTACCTGGCACCACATCAAGTGCTTTATAAATCACATCGCGAATATCTGTTTCAAAATACGCTATTGCCGTAGCTGCTGCCCAATACATACCCCATTCAACAGGTTCACCTTGTCCCGACATACGAGAAAACTTATACGTTATTTTTGATGCTTGCTGAGGCATTCCAGGAAATGCTCCACCCATTGTTTCGTGCTGAATATAACTTTCTGGCAACCAATGTCCATTATTTCCATGTTCGGGAGAACCCATTTGAGGAGCTAGTAAATCTTTTGATTTCAGTAATTCTAAAGCATCACTTGTACCACCAAAATCTCTCAAATCATAATATAACCAAGAATGTCGAATATCTTGCCACGCAACCGCTGGTCCATACGTATTTAAAATTACTTGATTCATAAAATCTACATGTTGGTCGTCGTCAGACAGAATCATACCAAATTGATAATTTGAAAAATAATTATATTCATCGCGTGTAGTCCCCCCCAAAGTTCCATTCAATATAGAAAACCATTCATCGGGCAAGCCTAACCATTGTTCGTGCGGTTCTTTAAAAGAGCCATCAGGATTTTTAACTTTCACATATTCATATCCAGTTACTACCCCACCGCATTGCCCCACAAGCATTGCCAATGTTTTATCATAATATTGCTCTTTAGAAATTGTTTTATACTGTGCAGCAACTTCATTATGATATCCTATACATAGGATAATACTTGCTATTAATATAGATAAAAATCTTTTCATAGTTGTATGCAATTATTTAAAAAAGTAATATCCCTTTCCGGGTTCAAAATTGTGTAAAGAATTATGTGTTCCGTTTGGCTGCCAAAATCCATCGAAGTTTTTGATAGTGTGGCAGTTCTGTGAATTACAATAATCAGATATTGGAATAGGAGCAAAGTGCGAATTACCCTGTGCAGGATAGCCTATTAATTTCCAACCATGGGCTGCGGAGGGAATGTCCGCAGCTTGTATAGGTGTTCCTGTAAGAAATAAGGTGTTGCTCTCCTCCATATATACTAAATATCCCTTTCCGGCAGTTATTGTTTTTAAAGAGTTAAATACCGCATCTTGATGTTTACTCCAAAATCCATCTTCGTTTTTTATCATCTGCACATTAAGCGTGGCAAACATTTGCTCTATGCTGCTGTCTTGCACATGAACATGTGTAGATATAAGATTCCAACCCTTGTGGAGCAGTATAGATTGGTGCATCTCTACCAAAGAAGTATAAGGCGTATAATGAATAAATCGTGGTTTTGTAACTTCTTGTTTCCAATAATTAAATACTTCGCTGCTCGATTCCACACGGCTATCGCCCCACACATCTGCCCAGCCCTTAGCCACCCAATTGCTATTAATATACACCCATGCTTTTATATCATATTGATTAATAATAGCAATGACTTTTTGTAAATAGCCAATTTTATGAGCATCAGATGTTTGTGCTGTAGTGTGAGATTGCACGGCAGATTCGGCAATAACAATAGGTTTTTTTATACTATCTCTCGCCCAATTTAAACATTGTTTTATATTATCATCCATTTCTTGCGTTTGCGGACAATTATTAAATGGCGGAGTTTCGCCTTCCCAGGTGGGCCAACACATATCGTGGTTAAAAAACGATAAAGCAAACGCATCTACATATTCATCACCCGGATAGAGATTTTTTGCATCACTAATTCCTCGTACTGGGTGATACACAAATAATACATTATCCACATTATTTACAACCCGTATCCGATGTGCTATATAATTATATGCATTTTTATATGCTTCTAAATCAAACTCTTCTACTTCGGCAGCACGTTCCAAAGGATTAATACCAAGGTCATTATATTTTATAAGAATATCTATAAATTCATTCGTAGTTTTATTAGCAAATGCCATAAGACTTACTTCGTATCCGATTCGCACTAAAAACTTTATATTTCTTTTTTTAAACGATGCAGCCAAAGCATCAATTTCGCTATCCCACATGCCATTTGCAATATCAACACATGCCTGCCAACTTGCATTTGGACCAGAATATCCACCTGCGGCAGGATTATCTTTAATACTGATAGCCATCATTGCATAGGAGCCGGGATAATTTGATTCCACATACTGCAAAAACGCCTCATTATTTCCGTCATCGCCCTGATTAATTGCCCCATTATATATTTCGGCATAATGCGAAGAACCAGCAGGAGCTAAATTCATAGCTTGCACATAATCTGTATATTCTTGCGTATATGTTTGCCCAACCATAAGGAGCGTTTTTCCATTTTCTGGAAGAGTAACATATCCATAATTTTCTGATACAGTATCAAGCACTGTAATGTTTTTAACATAGTGTTTATTACATTCTATTTCTGTTGTAACCACCGAAATTGCAAGTTTATAGTTGCCAAGTTCAAGATTATTCAATGTATAAGAATATGGTGCAGAAGAATCTGTAAATAATATTGTACCTGAATTTTCATCAATAAAATGCACATAAGAAATTAATTCTTGATTTGTTATTACTTCTACTGAAATATGTGCATTATTACCTACTTTGATTTCTGATGGTGCCTGAACAGAAATTGCAGGACAAACGGTGCTTCCATAAGGAAACGGAACAAGTTGATCAAATAATTGCTCGGAACCATGCAACCAAAAATCGGTAGAAATTTCTTGTAGCCATTTATTTGTAATTTCAGCATGTGCTTCAACTCGTGTATCTCCCCAATATCCTTCATTATAAGGCGGAGCCCATTTTGCTTGAGAATCCCAATTACAATTTATATATGCAACCGCCTTAATAACATCATTATGTGTATGTATATAATTAAAAAACGGTTCAAACCATTCATTCCAAATTTGTGTAGCTGTTTTAGTAGTGACACCTGTGCCCGATGGTCCGTCGAGCATAGTATTTATATTTTTTCTTTGTAATTGCAACAAATCATATCCTTGTGGAGCAGATTCGCACACCATAACTGGTTTTTGATGCAATCGTGCTAAATCCAAAACCTCATCAGCCAAAGTTATTTGCAATGGGTGACTACTAAGAAACCATGACAATCCTAACCAATCAACATATTCATCTCCCGGATACCAATCCGCAATATTTTCATGTACATTTTCAACAATATCATCAACAGGCGAGGTGGACGCTTGCAAAACCATTTCGCATTTTGGGGCAATTGGTCTAATTACATCAACAATATGTTTATATGCATTTTTAAAATTTTCTCTATTTTCATATCCAATATTCCAATAACCGTCAAATTCATATCCAATACGCAAATATGTAGGTTTGTCAATGCTTTTAATAAATTGAGCTAAACGAATAATTTCTGTATCATACTCACCCGATGCAATTTTTGTAAGTCCATTAGGAAAAAACTCTTCGGTCATATATAGTCCAATTGCTAAGGTAGAATGTGGATATCCTAAAGCAGCATTTCGTGTGTTTAACGGTCCCGAACCCCAATCAATATCGGGAGCGGCGCTTCCATCTAATGTTTCTCCTAATCCACCAAAAGGGAAATGTGCATTTGGATTTGCACAATCATACAAACTAATGTATGAGGTAATTCCTCCTGGAGTTGGAAAAAATTCAGATGAGGTATATTCATACACAGACTGTAAATCTTGCCCAATAATTAACAAGGTTTTGTTATGTGCAGGAACAAATTTTTGTGCATTACTAAACAGATTTAAACAGATAAGGCATACAAGAAGTACATTGTTTTTTTTCATAATTTCCCTTTTATTTTTACATGCAGTAATATTACAGTTCTTTCAAAAACAACATCTTTAAATATGTTTCAGATATCTATAAATTTGATTACAGTAAAAAATGGGGTATTGTTTTTATGCCTTAACTCTTTATATTTTAAGGCAATTTGAGAAATAAAATAAAGTAATAATAAAAATCACAACAATGTGAACACATAAAAACAATGCGTTTTATATATAACACAACTACAAATAAATCACTAAAAGTAAATTAAACACAATATAATTATGTAAGATTAAAATTGGTATTTAATCGTGATATTTTAAAATTTTTATGTAAGATTTGCCTTACGTTGCTGTATTTCATCACGTATTAGCGAGGCTAATTCATAATTTTCTGTTTCAATTGCTGAAGCTAACATTACGTTTAATTCTTGATCTGTTGCGAAACGAATTTCCGGATCTATCTTAGTTTCTGAATCGTCTTGTGATTTTGTTTTTTGCGATTCTTCTTTTTTTGAATCATCAAGCACTATTCCACCGTGTTTAAGCACTTCAGATGTGGTATAAAT
>FZPS01000085.1_pt297 | contig 11422 bp, 10 predicted proteins | sample 1817821 | NCBI WGS metagenome assembly FZPS01 (sample SAMEA104158645, study PRJEB21678) | metagenome | place: Germany | collected 2015-04-21 | reverse complement strand
GACTGATGGAACTGGATAGGGGAGGGGTTTTCATGAACACGCTGCTGGCCAATGTGCGATCGGCTCTGTTGAGGCTTTTTGAAGCTGTAGCACGTTTCCCGCTGACGGTAGTCAGCCTAATCGGGGCCACCATACTGCTGTGCTACATGATTTCTTTGCACAAACCGCCGGACCTGATTATTCAAAAGCTGGCCTATACCTTTTTGTTAGGGTCATTCCTCGGCATTACCGCGCAGTTCGCCTGTGAACGCTTTGATAAGCTTCATAAAAAGCGAGCCCTGGTCTATCTGATATCAACCCTGTTGATTGTCGGTTATTATCTTATTCTCATGCCAGCCCAGGGCATCAGCAATGAGGTTGTCGTCCGTACTTTTGTAGCGGTAGCGGCCATGTTCTGCGCTTTCATTTGGGTGCCGTCTTTCAAAAGCCAGGCCGACTTCAACGAGATAGCCCTGGTTCATTTCAAATCCGCCCTGATATCAATCCTGTATTCGACTGTGCTCAGTGCCGGCTGGTCCAGCATCATCGCCGCGGCAGACACCCTGCTCTTCTCCGTCAATCAGGATATTTATGCGTATTCCATGGTCATCATCTGGGTGCTGTTCGCTACCTTATACTATTTGTCGCTTTTGCCGCGCTTTAATTCCGAAAAGGCCGAAGATCGGGAATTTGCCCGCTATTCCGCGCAGTACCCCCGATTTCTGGAAATCCTCATATCGTATATCGCCATACCTCTGGTGGCCATTTTCACCCTGGTTCTGGCAGCGTATTTCATAAAGATACTGGTAACACTCAAATGGCCTTCAGGCCAACTGGGGGGGATGGTTTTGGCCTACTCTGCCTCCGGTTTAATCATCTACATACTGGCCAGCCTTTCTAACAACCGTTTTGCGGTATTATACCGCCTGATTTTTCCCCGGGTATTGATTCCGGTGGTGATCATGCAGCTGATTTCCGTGGGCATTCGTCTCAATGCCTATGGCATCACTGAATCTCGCTATTACATAACCCTGTTCGGGGTGTTTTCACTGCTATGCGGTATAATGCTCAGTTTTATGCCTGTAAGCAAAAACGGGCGGATTGCCCTGCTGGCAGCCGGTTTTGCAATTCTCTCGGTTGTGCCCCCGGTGGATGCTTTTTCCCTTTCGCGCCACAGCCAGATTACGCGGCTGGAGAACATGCTTCAGGCTGAAGGCATCTTGCATGAAGGCAAAATCACCCCCAAAGCAGATGTTAGCATGAACCTGCGTTTGGAGACCACTAATATACTCAATTATCTTGAGGCCCATGATTATGATCATTATCTTACCTGGCTGCCCCAGGATTTCAATGCTCATAAAGATATGAAAAGTGTTTTCGGCTTTGAACCGGCTTATCCGGGCATGGACAGGGGATTCCGCTATTTCTATGCAGCATTGGATGCCCAACAACCGGTCGATATCAGCGGCTTTGACATCATGGTCAGGGCCAACTCCCACAATAGAGAAACAGAGCAAACGGCTGAAATTGATTTTACCGTACAGGGCGAACCCTATAAGTTCTTGCTGCAGCGCCTGTCTAACAAAGAGGTGCGGGTAGCGGTGCAGAACGCGGCCGGGGAAGAGCTGATCAGCACCGGTCTGTATGATTTCGCCCAGACTATCGCCGAGTTCGGCAATGAGTCCAAACACACCCTGCCTCCTGAAAACATGAGCCTGGAGGTTGAAAACAACGGTTATAAGCTGCGGGTGCTTTTAGAAAACATCAATATCAATGAAGACGACAGCGTATATGCCGGGGTGGATTACGGGCTTATGTTGATGTTCGGGGTTCCAGGAGACGATGCGTAAAACCGGGTTTGGCCATGCCTGATGCATTGCATTGGTCCGGTTCAAGCTGTTAATTCGCAAGATAATCGATATATCAACAAGCCGGCTGACCTTTATCAAATGGTTTGCTATAAAGGCCATGTGATTAAAATTTCACCGTACTAAATTGAGACTGGCCTTAATCAAACACGTAAAATTAAAATACTCCGTCCGGAATCGATATGTTTGCTGCCGACGATAGCCTGGATCAAACATATAAAATTAAGATGCACCGTCCGGCATTGACATGTTTGTTGCCGATGCCGGCCTGGATCAAACGCATAGAATAAAATGCACCGCTGCTTGATCAAACGGTGCATTTCACGTCCTGTATGTTTTTAGATCTGCCGTACTGACATATTTACCTGAAAAACCCGGTCCGAATCATAAGTTTCTGTAATTGATTCCAGTATGCTGCTGATAACCTTGGTAGACCCCTGTATGGAGATGTCAAAGGCTATCTTTTCATTATCGGGGTTGATTTGTTTGGTTTTGCTTTGTTCAACCTTCTGCTGCCCATTTTGATCTCCGGCAGCAGCCGCCACCGTTTTTTTGGGGGGTCTGTTTTTCTTTTTATTGTCCTCGTTGAGATTTCTCTTTTTCACCATGTAATAGTATTTGTTTCGGCTCAAATTCCAGGCCTCAAGAATACCGTTAATGCCTATGGTGTTTTTCAATTCACGATGAACTGCAACCTGATCTTTGTGTGGCAGCTGATTAAATTCATCCAGCGAAATAATGTCCATGTTGGCCATACCTCCTGCAATTATTGGATTATTTCAATTATTGCCCCAACAGAGGAGTAATATAACCATTCCGCCTCCTAATAATAAAAATAATTTTAGCAACAGAATAGAAGTTGGCCAATCATTCGCAGGGAGTCTTGCAGGAAAAATCAATTTGAAAATCTCATCTGTCATACAGACGGCAAACAGTATGATTTTAACAGAATTGTCATGATAGGCGGATGCGGCTGATGTTAAATAAACCGCGGTGGCTTTCAATATTCAAGCGGCAACTGGCATTTCTCATCCATGAAGCCTGGCAGTCAAACTTGAGGGGAAGGTTTGATTGCAGGGCTGATCTGTTTTGCTGTCTGGAAAGGCGGGTAAAACGAAACAGCTCGTCATATAGCTGCCGGCATTCCGGATCAGGGCTTTCGGCCAGGCTTTTAATCAAATTGTAGCTTTGGAAATAGGCCGTAAATGTACCGGCCCAGCCCTGTATTGCCGCCATCTCCAGGTAGTCGCGCAGCTTTTGACGGCCGGCCGGTTCTAAAACATTATAGGGAAGCTCTACCTCCATGCCCATGCCATAATGACGGGCGATTTGACCGGCGCATTTCAACAGGTAGCGCGGCGGGCTTAAGGCTGGCTGCCAAAAAGCATGGGAGGACTGCAACAATACCGTATCGAAACCGGCCCGGCTGAATTCAGTAAGCCAGTTGGAAGTAATGCCGGGAATGGCGAAGGAACGCAAGCGGTATTCGTTGCACAGCTCGGGGAAAGCATGCAATACCTCATCCTCGTAAGCTCCCTGCTCGGTCAGGTAATAGAAGCCGGCCAGTTTTAGATGGCGAAAATCAGCTTTTTCCCAGCGCTTCACCAATTCCCCCATAGCCCAGCGGGTGGCCGCAATACGATGCCCGGGATCAACCAGGGAGTAGCCGGTATTGTCCCAGTCAGTACAGCGCGGGTCAGCCGTTGGGATCGCAAGCACTACCTTAACGGCTCCCGATCTGCATGGACCCAGTTTTTTAATAATGGCCTTGATGCATCTTTCCATTGCATAGAGATTGGCCTGAGGATGAAAATACTCGTCAAATAAAGCCAGCCAATCTTCTTTTCTTGAAGGGGCACCAGTTAGATCCAGGCCAAAGCTGCGGCCATTTAACAGGGGAGAGTATTGGGCCAGCATGAGAAAGCCATCCATAAAATAGTCATAAATAGTTCCCTCGTGGCCGAGATAGGCCAGCAGAGGCAGCAGTTTATCCTGATCATAACGGTGTACAGCGTCCCGGCCTTGAGCGCCGACATACAAAAGGCACATTTCATGCATACCGGCTGTTTGCGGGCCCCCGGCCGTTATGTAGCCGGGGTGGCTGGTATTGAACGGTGCCAGGCAGGCCACTGCTTCCATGCTATCCCCGAGATAATAAAGGTGCAGTTGCTGATGTTCTTGATCCAAAACCAGCAGCTGATGATGCATATAATTCAGATATGAAACCGTAACCGGGGCATGACAGCTATAAGATCGCAACAATCTGCCATCCTGGTCATGCAGGCGCAGTATGGAGGGTTTTTGCCCGGAAGCGGAGAATGACCAGAAGTGTTTGCCGTCATAGGCCAAACCGGAACATCGCCCGCTTCTGTAATGCAACCGCCGCAAAGAGACCCGTCTGGCCCTAGTCGCCTGGTAAAGCTCTTTAACCACGGTTTTTAAACTGCCCCGTATTTTTCTGCCCTGCAGGCGTCCTCCAGGTTGCATGTTTACCGCAAATGAATCCGGGTTGGACAGATCCAATTGCAGCAGGAACAATTCTCCGCTTGAAGTTGCCCCCCAGGCCGAAGTCCGGTCGTTTTCCGCCAGGGTGGTCAAAGCTACCGGCAGGGATCTTGTCAAACCTGATTTAAAGGCAGGGTAGGGGGTAGAAGTCTGGTCAATCTGGATCAGATGGAGTTTGCACCCCGATGAGTGACCATTTTCAAGCCCCAGCAGCATCTTTCCGCAGCAGACCAAAGCGGATAGGGAAGCGTGTATGTGCTGCTCGCGCAGTATTTTCAGATTCTCCGGCAGTCGGGCATCAAGCAGCAGCAACTGGCCGTCAGCAGTAGCTGCCACCAGATAATCAGGGCTCAAAGGATGCCGGGATATGCAGTTCAGGTTAAAACAAGGAAGGGGGCGGGTTCCCACCAGGAAGATATCCTCTACAACCGGCTCCTGACCAGTCGGGCTGGTTTCCAATTCTATCCACCCGGGTTTGGCCATGGTTTTACCCTGAGGATTAATACTGCCTTGAACCCTGATAACATGCCGGTCGACGGATGCATCAGCTTCTCCCCACAGGGAAAAGTCAGTGCCCTCCCAGCTCATTTCACCCTGCCCGGAATCATAACGCCAGCGCTCAAGGGACCGTCGTCCCTGCAGTGGCGCCAGATCGCTGTTTATTGGCTTTTTGACCATTTGCCCAGCCAATCCGTTATGTTTTTCTTCTACTATACACTCTTAATGATTGAGTAATACATCATAAACCCAATTTACTGACCGTTTATTCAAAAAATAAGCGCCACCGAAACAGCAGCGCTGGCTTAATTATTCAAATCTCATTCATATCCATCTTGTTTGGCCTCAGCCTCGTCCTTGATCTCATGACTGAACCCTCGCAAAGCCTCCCTGCGGCGGATGTTTTTCTCCTTGATGGCCTTTTTCTGGCGGGGGTCATCGGTTAATTCCATGGTCTCTTCGGCCTTTTCCATATTTTCGATTGTATGGTTGATCATAAACTGAAGTTTATCCACATTGTCGCGCCGGTCATCCGGATTGTGCTTCACAGGCTATCCGCTCCTTTGCATTAATAAAATACTTTATGACAAGCATATTTTTCGAAAACGGCTCTGGTTTTATGCGCTTCAAGGCCGCCAATATACTGCCATCAACTGCCTGTCAAAAACAGCATTGGTTTACTGTTTATAAAAAGGAATATTTTGTTTGAAACACGAAATTTAACATTGGCGAAATTGCAGATTGATAATTTAATAATGTGGAGGGGCCAACATGTGGACTATCAGGGAACTAAAAACCAGAGCGTGGAACTTATTGAAGCAACATTACTGGAAAGCCTTTGTTGTGAGTTTAGTAATTGCTATCAGCGGGGGTAACGGTGGTTTCAATGTAAACTGGAATTCAAACCGTTCTGAGTTTGAATCAACTGCCCCTGACTGGTGGGGTGCAGGTAGTGAATACCTTACGGCTATTATTATTGGGTTGATTGTGTTGGTAGTAGTTTTTTGCCTGATAGTGATTTGTTTTAGGGTTTTTGTGGGCTATCCTCTTGAGGTGGGGGGACGCCGTTATTTTATTGAAGCCGAGCAGAACCGTTTTGATCTGAATCACCTCGGATTCGCCTTCAATAAGAATCATTACCGCAGCGTGGTCGTCACCATGTTGTGGAGAGCCTGGCTGAATTTCCTGTGGTTTTTGCTCTTAGTCATCCCCGGTATAGTTATGATTTACGCCTACCGCATGGTACCATTTATACTGGCTGATAATCCCAACATAGGCTACCGCCGCGCTGTGCAGTTGAGCACGCAGATGACACAGAGACACAAATTTCATATTTTTGTCCTCGACCTGTCTTTCCTGGGCTGAATCATAATTGGGATTTTAGTCTTCATTGTAGGGGTGCTTTTCGTTTTGCCTTACATCAATGCGGCCTACGCCGAGTTGTATCTGGTGCTGCGCAGTAATGCCATAAAGTCCGGAATCTGCAGTGAAGATGAATTGAACCTGCAAATACAATAAACCTCCATTTGTTCAAATGTTAATTCCAACCTGGTTTATATTGACAGAAGAGTAATGACTCATTATACTAATAGTGAACGAACGTACACTCAGGAGAGGTCAGTCATGCCCATACCGATTGAAAAACAGAGCCAGGAACGGCGGCAGAGATTGCTGCAGTGTGCCTTGACCCTTTTTGTGGAAAAGGGCTATGCAGATACCCCGGTGCGCGAGATCATTATGAAATCAGGCTACGGAACCGGCACTTTTTATAATTATTTCTCGGACAAGGAAGATATCTTTAAAACACTGTTAGAAGGGTTTGCCGAGGAAATCATATCCAGCATCAACAGCTACTATTCAACTGAAAAGGATCTTTACAAAAGATTTGTAGAAACCAAAAGAATCACCATGGAGGTCTTCACCCGCAATGAAGAACTCTCCGAGCTGTACAGTCGCGCAGCGGGCACCAGCGAGGCCATCGACCAGTGTTTGCGGCAGTTTGAGGACAAATTGATTGCATTTTACACCCGCAATATCGAATATGGTATTGCCAAAGGCAGATTCAACGATGTACCTGCCGAACCGATAGCACATGCCATACTGGCCGTGGAAAAATACCTGTTATACAAATGGATAATATTGAAAGCCATAACCAAAGAGCAGATGATAGATATGGTCATCTCATTCCACGAAACCCTCGCTCAAGGCCTGTTGAAAAAATCATAGCATCTCCAATCTCACTAGCAAATCAGTCATATTACCAGCAAATCAGCCACAGCGATCAAACCCACAAAACAACTACACCCGATAGTGCGCGTGCGTTCATTCAATTTCATTGAAAGTGGTGGTTTTCATGGCAACCCTGAATCAGGAGCATCTCGATGCGGTTAAAGAGCTTATCAACCAGAGCCCGTATTTCATGCTGCTGGCCATGTCGGTAGTGGATTTGGGTCCGGGTTATTCCCGGGTTGAGCTGGAGCTCAGCAACCGGCATTTGAATCCGTTTGGCGGTGTACACGGCGGGGTTTATACTTCTTTGATCGATACTGCGGCTTATTGGGCTGTCTATTGTGATGTTGCCGATGATGCCGGTTTCATTTCACTGGATGTGAGCGTTACCATGCTGGCCCCGGCAAAAGCCGGTCGTTTGGTGGTTGAGGGCAAGCGCATCAAAGCCGGCCGAAGTATTTGCATTGCAGAGGCAGTGGTGATGGATGATAAGGGGAAATTACTGGCCCATGGCGTTTCAAAGCAAATGGTCACCCCGGGCCTGCAGACCATTTCCCAGGCGGTTAAAGCACTGGGCTATAAAGAACTGCCGCCGAAGTTCTTGGACTGAAGGTTGAACCGCCGGCGAGCATTTAAGCCCTGTAAACCTCACGGTTTGCCGGGTTTTTGCTTTTGTTCGCAAAACGCTTTTTGCCACACTATTGAGTTAAATAGCGGTAATTGTATTAACAGAATAAAACGTTTGGCCTATGTAATCCCTATACAACACATTGCAACTAGATCAGCCCCGCAGTGCATTCGACTGCAGTATATTTAGTAAACATAACTACAGGATTTTGTCTATTAATACAGAATTATGAATAAAGCGGTAAAATTCCTATTTCTGATTAAAATCGACTTGAAGGAAGCGCTAATGTTGGATACACAGACCGATATAGAGGAAATGAAAAGAGAACTGCTTTATTTGCGACAGTATGTGAGCCAATTGCAAAAGCAGTACCAGCAGCTTATAAAAGCCAATATGCTCCAGGTCACCTCAACCGTGAACAAGCAAAGGCCCACCGCCGCCAATCCCGGGCTTGATGATACAGTAACAACCGATCTCGAGGCATACTTGACTGATCCCCAGCCGAATCCCGGCACAACCGAAAGAAGCTGGGACAGTTTTTCCGGCAGAGAACAGCTTTTCTTCACCGCTTTTAATTTCAGTCCAGTGGCTATGTGCATCACTACCCTGGAAGATTGCGTACACCTGGATGTCAATCAGGCCTGGATCAATATGTTCGGTCATTCCCGGGCGTATGCCATCGGCAAAAGCACCATCGAAATGGGGTTGTGGTGCTGTAATGAATTGGCCCGGCTGTTTCAGAATGAACTGATATCCAAAGGCGAAATAGAGAATTTCGAAATGCCATACCGCAAAAAGAATGGCGAAACCGGCACCGGCCTGACTTCGGCGAGATTGGTGATGATAAATGGCCAGCTCTTCAGATTGATTACAGTTACCGATATTACTGTCCGCAAGGCCATTGAGGAAAAGCTCTGCCAATCTGAAAAGGCCCTGCGCCAATCAGAAGAAAAGTTTGCCAAGGCCTTCCACTGCAACCCTGATTTGATGTCAATAACCACCTTAAATGAGGGCAGACATGTTGAGGTAAATGATGCCTTCATCAAACTGACCGGCTATGAGCGCCATGAAATCATTGGGCGTACCGTTCAGGAATTAAACACCTGGGCTGATGCGGAACAGCGTAAGGCCTTAAGACAGCAAATGAAAGACTTCGAGAGGGTACAGGGCTTTGAATTCAATCTGAGAACCAAAACCGGTGAGCTCAGAAGGCTGTCCCTTTCCGGGGAAATCATCGATATCGATGGCGAGGCCCATTTGCTCAGCGTCTCCCGGGATATAACCGAGAGCAAGAAAATGGTCGAAAAGATACGCTTCTCGGAGGAGATGCTGTCCCTGGCCTTTAATGTGTGCCCTTTTATAATGACCATCTCCACTGTTGAAGAAGGAAGATATTTGAAAGTAAACAACACCTTCTGCAGCATCACCGGGCGAACGCAGGAAGAGGTCATTGGCCGCACATCCATTGAAATAGGTTTTTGGAAGGATCCATCTGACCGCGATATTCTCAAACGGCAGATCATCAAGGAAAAATCCCTGCGCGATTTGGAATTCAGGTTTTGCCGGAAAAACGGCGAAGAAAGGCTAGGCAGGTATTTCCTGGAGTTGATTGAGATTGGCAACGAGCCCTGCATGTTGATGGTGATAATTGACATCACCGATATAAGGCAGATGGAGATTGAAATGAACCGCCTGGACCGGCTTAATGTGGTGGGCGAAATAGCAGCCAGCATAGGCCATGAAATACGCAATCCCATGACAACCGTGAGGGGTTTCCTGCAGTTATTGAGGGAAAACCAGGCCTACAGCAGGGATTATGAATACTTCGATTTGATGATAGAGGAACTGGACCGGGGCAACTCTATTATCACCGAGTTTCTTTCCCTGGCCAAAAACAAAATAGTTGAACTGGAGAAGGGCAATCTCAACGATATTATCACTAAGCTTTTGCCCTTATTGCATGCCAGGGCGATGATCAGGGATCAATCCATAAACCTAGAATTGACAAACATACCCGACCTTTTGCTCGACAAGAAGGAAATGCGCCAGCTTATCTTGAATCTGGTCAATAATGGCCTGGAGTCCATGTCATCGGGTGGTTTGTTGTTGATAAAGACCTTCGTCGATAACGGCCAGGTTGTACTGGCAGTTCAGGACCATGGCCAGGGCATAGAGCAAGATCTGCTGGAAAAGCTGGGCACGCCATTTCTGACCACCAAAGAACACGGCAACGGCCTGGGGCTGGCGGTATGCTACCGCATAACTGCCCGCCACAATGCCAGAATAGAGATTTCTACCAGTCCGACCGGCACCACCTTTTTAGTCAGGTTTTCCCAGTAAGTTCTGCATATCAGTTGTCGAAATCCAAGTATGCTACAAATTGTGGTCGTATAGTATCCATGGGCAGAGGTGGCCCAGTATTAACACCATGATGGTTTAGAGTGCGCGTAAATCCAAATGTGCCCATGGGCGATGGCCTTTGGCGATTATTGCCCATTAAGCGCTGCTGATAATCTGAACTCAAGTTGCACAAGGTATCCCTTATTTAAGGTATAATAATCAAGTATTGCCATATTCTAAACGATTTTGAAAGTATACCGAATTATTTCAAATACTTTTTAAGCATCATTTGGAGCGGAGGAATACACGATGGGGATCAGGGTATTTACTGACAGTACGTCATATATTGATGAAGAAACCTGCCGCCGTCTTAACATACAGGTTCTTCAACTGAGTGTTCATTTTCCTGATGAATCCTTTAAGGAGAACGAGGTGGAACACAGCTATTTCTACAGCAAGATCGAAAAGACCGGGATCATACCTACCTCGTCACAGCCCTCCCAGGGGGAGTTTCTTAATGCCTTCCGGGATTGCCTGGCTGAAGGCGACGACATTTTGGGGATTTTTATTTCCTCCGCCATGAGCGGCACCTGTGCTAACGCCCGATCGGCCCGGGAGAGGTTGTTGCAGGAGTTTCCCGAAGCCCGCATAGAGATAGTGGATTCCTATACCAACTGCATGGCTTTAGGTCTGCAGGTTATTGCAGCAGCAGAGGCGGCTAAAGCCGGGGGCAGTATGGAAGATGCTCTGCAGGCAGCCGCCGATACCCGCAGCAGAGTCCATTTCTATTTTGTCCCCGAGACCCTGGAGTATTTAAAAAAGGGAGGCCGCATCGGGACGGCTTCAGCCTTGTTGGGTTCCATCCTTCAAATTCGACCCATTCTCACCGTGGATATGGAAAAAGGCATGACTCATCTGGTGGAAAAGACGCGCGGCAATGCGGCTGCCATCAGGCGCATGCTGGAAATGCTGGAAGAAGACTATCGCAAGAAAGGCCTGAAGCAACTGATTGTTCACCATATCAACGCCGCTGACAAAGGCAGCCGGCTCAGGGACACCCTGGCCGAAAAATACCAATTGCCGGTGGGCTTATGCGCCATCGGACCGGTAATAGGACTGCACACCGGTCTGGGCACCATCGGGTTTGTGTATTGTACCTATTGATCAAAGCAGTACAGATTGGGACTATCATTACCATTGATGTCCCCGGGGTCTGATTTAGAAAGGAACACAGAGGCAGCCAAACAGATGATCAAGTCCAATATTTTGTGTAAATTCCTCTGGTCATGGCAGTGACTCTTTGAGCTAGAGATAAAAGATATTAGAACCTGGTTTTGGCCGGCATGAACGGTATTCATGGTATTCAGCCATATCT
>FZPS01000067.1_pt235 | contig 11423 bp, 7 predicted proteins | sample 1817821 | NCBI WGS metagenome assembly FZPS01 (sample SAMEA104158645, study PRJEB21678) | metagenome | place: Germany | collected 2015-04-21 | reverse complement strand
CCCCATACCTGTCTTATAATGCGTCATATTGACAGCCTGCAACATAGTAACATTGCGGGGCGTGATCGAAACCCCCTCGGTCTGCACACCGTTATCGGCGGCAAAGACCAAGATCACTTTACGGTTAATTTCATTATGAATCCGGCCTGTAATGCCGGCCATTTGGATCGACATAGCTTCCAGCTTGCCCAGACTGCCCGGAGGCTTAGCCAGGCTGACCTGATAGTCTTTAGCCGCTTGCATCATCTCTTGATTAAGGGGTTTGATCTTCTCCAACCAATCCTGCAGAATTTGCTCTTTATTCATGTTTTCCCTCGTTTTTACCAGCCTGCCGCATCTCATTTAGAAATAGTCGGCTTATATTACTGATCTCGGCTTGTTCTATTGATCTCATCATATCATCCGGCAGAAAGATCTGCGCAAACTTTACAGCTAGAAAAATCCCTTCTCCTTCAGCCAGTTGATCGAAACTGCGGGATTGGGCACTTCTAAAGTGAGAGAAATCTCCGGGCAGAGTGCAAACAAATGATCCAGAACCGAGACTAGATCAATCGTGCCCCGGCCCAGATCCAGATGCAAATCATCCGTACCGTCATTGTCATGCAAATGAATATGCGACAGCCAAGGCGCCAGTGCGGAAATCCATTCCTGTAGCGCATATTCGGAAACAACGGAATTGGCATGACCAAGATCCAAACAGGCCCGAAAGCGAGGATGATTGACTCCCTGACAGATCTCCACTTGTAAAAAAGGATCTTCTTCCAGCACATTCTCCAATAGGATCTCTACCCCCTCCGGCAATTGCGGCAAGAATTCACGCCAGAATAAAATGGAGCGCTCAATCATCCAATTCCTATAATAAATCTGCGACATATAGCCCGTATGACAGACTATCCTGGAAATTCCCAGCTCGCCTGCGATCCGACATGCCTGCAGATATCTCTCCCGGGTCAATCTAAGCAGTGCCGGATCAACGGCTGCCGGAGATAGTTCCATATAAGCCGCATGTAAGACCGAAGGTCGGCCCAGCTTGGCCAGTATCTGTCGATAATGTGCGATCTTGTCCGTAAGATCCGTCTCCAAAATAGTGGATACGGCAAAGTCCGCAATTTCAAGCCCCAAGTCGTGTGCAAAAGCGATTTCGACTGCCGTTTCGGCAATAGTTGAGATCAACCAATACATTTGATTCGCCTTTCCCTATTGATCCTGTTGTATTTGCGGCCGGTTAGTTTTACTATATTCTGCCGGCCGATTCTGTGCTGCTGTCCGGTAACCATATACATATATGAAATTATATATATGTTTTAAGTACCGTTCCTGCTTCATCTTATCAATAGTAGTTAAAACAATGACACTGTGCCAGAAAAACAGTTAAAATCATTTCTATTTTTCGATCAGACCGTATTTTACTTTTACCCGATCCAGCTTCTCCAGCATCGTCTCCGATAAAAACCACAGAAAAAGTACCGTTGCAAGTGCGTGGATCACATCTACAGGAACGCCGGTAATATAGGCTGACAGTATCATCTGCCAGTTAGGATTTGGTTGATACATCAGCACAGAAGCAGGATTCATAATACCACCGTAGATCACAAAAACAGCTAGACCTCCAAATACACTTAAACTGAATCGATCCCTGTATAACAAGCCCTTACGGAAGAGAATGCCTGCCAGTAAGCCAATAAGACCCATAGCAAACATTTGCCAAGGAGTCCAGGGACCCTGCCCAAAAAGAATATTAGAACAGAGCATGGTCATAGACCCTACCATAAAGCCGGCCTCACCACCAAAAGCCACCCCCGTCAAAATAACCATTGCTGCAACAGGCTTAAAGCTAGGCAGAGCGAAAAATACAGCACGTCCACCAATCGCCAGTGCACTCATAACAGACAAAATAACCAGCTCCCTCGCTTGGGGCTTTCTGCCCTCGAAGATTAGGAAGAAAGGAAACATTGACTCCAGGAGAATGGCAAAAGATATCATCATATAGCTTCGTCCACCATCAATCGTCAAACCAATCGCGATCGTCAATGGAATTGCCAGCAGTGATAACAGGATAGCTACTTTTGTTCGTTTGCTGAGCTTTCCTTGCATCAATTTTTGCTCCCTAACGGGTGCCTGACGGCTAATGCTGGCAGCAAAAACAGCCAATAGAGCAAACATCAGGACATAGACCCAAATCTTACTTTTTATTAAGCCACTTTCCTTATAAAGTTGACTTAAATCCAGCATGACGGCGGTATAAAGCAACAAGCCTAAAGCGGCACAGCCGGAAAAAATACCCAGAATTTTTCTCCACAAAGGCAACTTTCGGGGTTTGTGTTCTTCAGGGGGTGTAATATCTATTTTCTCCGGACGTTGGGGCAACTCAATTGAAAACGTCTCGCCGCCACAGCTCAGGATCACATCCTCCGCTGTCACCGCATTAGGCAGCAGATGCCTGGCCATACGATTTGCAGCAGTAGTATAGAAGCTCTTGCCGGCAAAAAAAGGTTGAGGAGCATCAATACTCACAATGCTTCCGTCAAAGAACAGGCCACAGCGGTCAGCATAAGAAGCACAAAATTCCACATCATGGCTGACCATAATAATGCAAACACCCTGGGTGGTCAGCTCTTTTAGAATCCGAGCAAAAATAAGCTTAAAATCGTTATCTACACCTTTTGTAGGCTCATCTAATAGCAGAACATCTGGCTTCTGAAGCAGGACCTTGGCCAATGCTGTGCGCTGCTGCTCACCGCCGGAAAGATCATAGGGGTGTCGATCTAAAAGACCTTCTAAACGGCACAGAGAAACCATTTCACCGATTTGATCCGCCACATCCTGCAACTTTTTCCCGGGAAATGCAGCCATTAACTCCTCACGGACATTCTTCTTGACTAATAACATTTGTGGATTTTGCGGAAGCAAAGAAACCCTTTTTGCTCTACAAATCATTTTCCCCCGATAGGGTTTGCGTACACCGCTTAAGACAGCAAGAGCGGTGCTTTTTCCGGTGCCGTTACCACCTAAAATGCACAGTAGCTCTCCGGGATACGCCTTTACGGAAACACCCTTTAGAATATCAGGAGTTTCTTTTTCATAACGGAACCAGATTTCATCCAGTATAATACAGGGCTCCACAGTGGGTATTTTTACACCCTGCTCGGGAACAGATGTCAGTTTATTTTCTTTCGCCCATTCTGTTAGTTGACTCCTGCCTTCACTTACTGTCAAGGGACAAGGAGTATTCCAATTCAGGCTACCCCAAATCCGCATAGGAGTAGGCATGGAATGGAGCATGGAATGGTTTCTGGCTCTGAGTATTTCAAATGTCCCGGCAGGATCCTTATCAGCAATCAGTTCACCTTGATCCAATATCAGCAAGCGATTAGCCATAGGTATTACGTCCTCCAGACGATGTTCGCAGATCAGGATGGTTATACTCAGCTCCCGATTGATACGGCCCAGAATTTGCAAAAAGTCAGTGGCGGCAATGGGATCAAGTTGACTGGTAGGTTCATCCAGGATGAGGATATCCGGCTGTAGCACCATAATAGATGCCAGGTTCAAAAGTTGCTTTTGACCTCCGGAAAGCTGGGCCACTTCCATGTGAAACCAGTTTTGAATACCAAAAAAACTTGCCATTTCCGCAACACGACCTCGGATAGTTTTATTGTCCTCCCCCAGGCTTTCCAGACCAAAGGCTAGTTCGTGCCAGACCTTATCAGTCACGATCTGACTGTCAGGATCCTGTAGAACAAAACCTATTTTAGCGACTTGTGTGCGAGTATTGACCTCATCCAGAGGAATGCCATTGAAAAGAATCGTACCTTCTTTTCTACCATGGGGAGCAAGAACAGTTTTTAGTTGTCTCAGTAGAGTAGACTTGCCACAGGCGGAGGGCCCGGCCAAAACAGCAAAATCTCCCTGTTTCAGTTCCATAGATATATTCCGCAGGGCAGGCTTTACCTGTTCCGGATATGTAAAGGTTAGATTTTGGATCGTAAAGAGTTCCATTTATGATCCTCCATCAGGTTTATGATTAGCGGTATTAGACAAACTCCGCTGTAACATAGATAGGCAAAGATCTGCACAGGTTCTACCAGATTACCGGTAAGCGCAGGATAATAATCCCATCTCATCGAGCCTGTAAAGTAGGGAACCAGCGCTCCCAGACACAGTATTGCCAAAATCACCGTTATAATCCCATCCCGTTTTTCAAAGCGATAGATAGAATAGGCTGTGCGTCCAGCAATGCCGTAACCCCTACTCTTCATAGAATCCGCTGAAATAATTGATTGTTCCATAGCCCAGCTGACAGTAGCAGAAAAAGCAGAGAGCGCTTGCTGCAGCTTCTCCTTGACATTTTCCGGTTGGCGCATAGCCCTCTGAGTCCTTATAACGCTTTGCAGAAAATTCTTAAACCGCGGAACAAATCGCAGTGTCATGGAGATTAGCAGGGACATGGCCGGAATCACTCGCCCAAAGAGATAAATAATTTTGTCCGAGGTAAATACTTCATTGCAGCAATTGAACCAAATAATAGATGCGGCCATCATCACAGAGGCAGCAAGTCCGTAAATAATTGCTTCCAATGTCACCGGATTATCATTGGGCAGATACCACAGGATCGTCATACCCTCATGATTAAACAGGGGATTAATAATAGCTACCAGCAGTAAAATGGGCAGCAGATACCCAATCTGACGCAGCATTCCCCGACCTCCACGCAGATATAATAAATATGCGCAGCTACTAAATAAGGAAATGCTCAGATAGATAGGCTGCATAATGAACATCGTCATTCCCAAGACCGCAGCAAAAAATGCCAGATTCACTGCTGGATGAAATCCGGAAAATGACTCATTCTTCATAACCCGCCCCTAAATCATCACCTAAATCACAGGTATAGTTAAAAACGATAGCATCTTCATCAGCCAGTTTATATACAGAACAGCCCAAAGAGGGATAAATGCCATTGACACTGAACATCCAGCCGGACTGGGGACCGCAATCAAATTCATAGAGATTTCCGATTCCTTCAATATATACGGAACCATAGACCCGAGCGTCTACATATTCAAAATGGATTTTTTCCTCCCGAAGCACCCTTCGGAACACATCAAATACGGAATCACCGGCAGCAAATTCTACAATAGTTTCTGACAAAAGCTGACCGTCAGCGGGGACAAGAGCCGCTTTACCTGTACTCATTTCATCCAAATGCTCCAAAAGGGTATCGCAACGAATCTCTAATGTACAGGTCAGCTTGCCATCCCCGTTGGTATCAGGAACATTTACATCAGGTCTTCCGGAGCAACCGCAAAGCAGACACACAATTAAAATACAGCAAAATATTTTCTTAAACATATATAATGTCTTCTGTCAGTTAGGAGATCAGCTCCAAAAAGAGTTGATCTCCCTTGCCATTTCTTTCAGAATAGTTATTCCTCTGATTGCACAGGAAAAACAGTGATTGTACCGTTGATATATTCCAGCATCAGAGTAATATCCACCGTATTAACTACGCCATCCCCGGAAACATCTGCCGCCAAGATTTGGTCTGCAGAAAACTGGGTCAAGCCATTAATGTAGCGTAAAGCTAAGAGTACATCTTGCACATTCACACTCCCGTCGCCATTTAAATCACCGTACACAATATCTTTTCCGATCATCAATGTCAGTACAACCATGGGCTCCGGGTAGTCAACGCCCGCAGTACCATTCTGATTCTGATACATCACATAAGGGAAAGTAATAACAAAATCCGAATCAGCTGTGGTCAGCGGCTCTTCAGACCAAGTAATATATTCAGTTACATCCTGACTGGTGCCGTTGCTGTAATGAGCGATCACTTGCATTCCGGTGCTATTAAACACCTCTCCTTCTTGATAAGTCATCTTCTCAGGCTCTTGTGTGATCTCTAGATTTTCGATCGTGCTGCCCACTGCCATCAGATAGGCCGAATCGTTCTTAAAATAGATCGTTCCACATTCGTCCATAATGGGACTGCAAAGGGCGTACTGAGCTTGATCACCATTAGGCGTAAAGAGCGCATAGGCGGTTTCATAGGTCTTCACGGTGCCTTTATCCATATAAGTTTCAACACTTATAAGACTGGCGCTGGTCTGTCCGGGCTTGTCTTGCAATACTCTAAGCTTCCCCGGTGTATAGTTGTCGAAAAAATACACATATACATTGCCGGTCTCTGCATGATATGCTGTAGTCAGCACACCACTGGTCTGAGGATAGCCCTGAGTTCGTACAGTATAGGCAATCTCCCAGTTGGGTATATCAATGACAGTTATATTATGTCCGCTATAGGCGCCGAATTGACTGGTTCCGGAAGCTCCCACATAAGCTCTGCCATTATAAATGGTCGGTGTACAGGTACTCATGGCGGGAGCTGAGCTGTCGCTCGAATAATTATACAGTTTCAGAGTTCTAATATTTTCAATCTCCCCGGAGCCGCTGATGCTGGCTTCAAAGAAATAGCCACCCTTATTTGTGAAATAATATTTGCCGTTATAAGCAGTTATTGAACTACGAATATCGCCGGGTACTCCCATCTTCCATTCGTCCAGCAGCTCGCCGGTCCTCGGGTTAAAACTCAGCAAGCGCGCCTTGCCTGATGTATAGCCGGAAGCACCGTCATCTGTACCGATCAAGAGATAATCGTCACACACATAGGCGCCTGCCCAGTAGAAGCCGCCGGGGCTGCTATAGCGCCAAGTAGCTAATTTTTCTTCTTTTACATTGTTAGGATCTTCATCCGTAGCGCTAAGACAAACATAGTTTGCCTGACTCGTCTCGCCAATCCAGAAACCGGTATAGACATACCCGTCATGATAAACGATGGAACAGTTAGGCTGCCCACCCAACGGATCACGGTAGATCCAGAGCGATTCCAGCGTCGCTGCATTGAAAGCCTGAACAGTTCCGCCCGCCAGACCAATAAACAGCATGCCGTCCGCATAAGTAGGCGGATTGATGGCAAAGCTGGAGCTACAATCCATTGTGCCTGTTTTAACAATAGCACCGGTCACGGTGTCTACTTTATAGATAGTAGATCCAGAATAAGTATAGAGATAGCCATCTACTAAAATAGGACAGCCACAGGCATTCTTATCATAACCATCGCCGATTTTAGTTGCCCAGTATAATACCGCTTCATCGTCCTGAATCGGCGTTGGTGAATCGATTACACCGTTATTTTCATTGTTTCGGCGCAAATGGGGCCAGTAAGAGGACAGTTGCTGCAAACTTGTATTGGGTGCCGCTTCTGTCAGCACAAATGTTTCGATTGCATCCGCAGCGGGCACTGTATAGCTGCCGCTAATACCACGATAGCCTGCACAAGTAATCGTATAAGAATAACTGCCTCCGGGAGTTAAGAGATAAACACCCCCATTGCCCAGGACATGTTTGCCGTTCAGATCATTAGTCAAGTAAACGATCGCATCATCAGGAGTGGTCTGAAAGGTAATTGCCACAGGATCTGTTTTCTTGATTGCAAAGCTATATTGAGTGGGAACAGCAATATCTTCCGCATGGCAGATCTGCACCGTAAGTGTTTCTGTATCCAGCTCAGTATTGAGAGAAATTTCAATATTCTCAAGGGTATCGTACCTAGTGCCGTTCACAAGGGCATAATACCCGCCGCAGCAATCGGTCATATCCAATACATTAGGAAAAGTACCGGTAAAATACAGCACCGTTTCGTCGCGGTTGACATCAATCCGATAATTTGTAATATCCCGGTCAAAATTGCAAATATCTCCCGCGCTATCCAAGAGTGGCAGTTCACCTTCCACTCCTGTTATTGCCATGTCCGTTAGATGAAGTTTTCTTGCCAGAGTCAGCGTATAATCCTGATAGTATTGAATGTCACCAGAGGTATCGGAAATTCGCAGAATAACTGCATTACTGTAACCACTTCTATCAACGGCCCTCGTCAGGATTTGAGCACTACCGTTAGGGTTGACTTGCCTCGTTATAGAGACAGAGCGTTGAACCCCATGCGTTCCCGCGTAGGTAGACTGCGTCAAATAATTTGCCGTCATTGCATAATTTGAGCTTGCCTGTATGTAGACCGTAGTATTGTGATCGGAAACCTCATACACATAGCCGTGATCAGCTGAGGTGAAGTCGCTGTCACATGGATACTGTATACGATTTTGGATGCTACCGCTGTCATACAGTGCCAGATCATCTAGCCAGTCTATAGTTATAGGGGCTGCGACATTTACATTCAAACCATCCAAAGCAGTAAAGGTAGAAGCCGTATGGTAATGTATGTTCTTAGTCGCTCGATAAGTATAACTTTCCCCGGGAATCAGATGATATATACCGCTGATCGGCACAATCACACTGCCCGCACTATTTTCAACTTGGACGCTGACATCTTCAGGAGTTGTCAGTGTTACCGGAACAGAATCTTTTTTAGTGATATTCAATGTATAGCTGCTACTCTTGCCATTAGCAGATACGGTCACCGTATGGCTTCCGCTTGAAGTAACAATTCCCTCCCCTGTAACGGTATAATCCGCTCCAAAAGGCTCTGCCTCGATATCCAAGCTGTCAGAAACGGTGGTAATTTCATAGCTGTAAGTCACAGGATCGTATGCCACCGGTAGGATAGTACCGTCACCGGTTACAACAAGCGATGCCAGAGTAGGAATTCTTTCGATGAGCATATCATAGCTTTGGATTTGAGTATGAGCATTATCATCAAAGTATTGAGCCTCCAGCCGAAAGTTAGCTCCCTCCATACCTTGCTTAACGAGATGGGTTAATGCCGTTTCGGTGCTTTCCCAACTTCTGGCGGTATCGGAATAATCAATACCATTTAGACCTGTATAAATTGTTCTAAGTTTCGTCGTATCAACATTTGGCACAGCCCCCTGTTCTATATTCAGATATAAGTCACCTACTTTACGTGCAATATCAGGTATCTGATAGACAGCCGTATGTGTTTCTATATTCTGAACATAAGGATAAGCTTCCTTATCTCCGTCCAAGATTTTGGTCGCCCCAAACCATTCCCCGTCAGGAAGAACCGTTGTCAGAGATGTGTTTTCGGCAACTGTTACTGTTCCCTCAGTGCGGTTATAGCTACCGTCGGAAACGGAAAAATTATATTCACCGGCAATAACCTGCATGCTCGTACCGGTTACTACAGTTTCATTACCGTAGATATCTGTTAATTTGACAACAGGAGCTGTCAGGATTGTGCTCCCCTGCATGGCAGAAATAGTAAGTGTATACTTATCGCCTTGGAAAATAGCTTCATAATCGCTGATAGCTTGGTTAAGCTGCTCCAGTACAGCTTGAGATGTTGCGCCATCTCCGTTCCGGATCGCAGCCAGACCTAAATTATAGGCATCCTGCGCTGCAGGGTAATGCTGCACATTGCCCATATTGCGATACTCTGCCATCCTCAAGATCAGCTCCAGCAGTTCCTCAGAATATTGAGAGGAAACACCGATACATAAGGCGGAAATATCTTCCGCAGACACATCCAGATCATAGCCTCCTTCATCATAAAAACGGATAAAGTTAGCAGTTATCCCATCCACCTCGTAAATGAAACCCTGTTCCAGACCAACAAAACTATGATCTGATGCCAGTAATGCCTCCTTTACAGACTGACCGGATGTATAGGGAATGTATACCGGCTCAATAATAATTGAGTTGGCATTCGCTGCTGTCAACACAAAACCGCTTTGCGTCTCAGCAGCTGCCGGCACTGCCGGTACCAGCATAAAAAACAACAGAGCCAGACTGAGTATCAGCGCCAGTTTTTTCTTCATTTTATTCCTTCTCACTTTCGTTATTACCTTTCTATTAGTAAAGACAATCCCACAACCGATAGCGCAATTTGTCTAAGATTGTCCATTTCTGCTTGCATTCTTGTAAGACACAGACAGCATACGCATCCATCTCTCTGCGCTGCCGGTATGTCATTTCATGATTGCTAAACAGTGCCTCTTGGTTCAATTCCTCTGCCTTCTGTCTGCCGCCTACCTCTATAGCTGTACAGCTACTCAGTAGCTTAACCGCATAACCAAATCGCATGGCGATGGCATCACGATGTGAAGCCGCATTGATTGCTGCAAGCGCTTTCTGAAGTTGTTTGCGTTTCACAAGGATGATAAGCACAAAAACAAGCAGCAGAATAAGCAGTAAATATATTAAATAGACTTTCTTGATCGAGAAAGAGAAGCGATCCTGCTCCGGTTCTTTAATCAACTCCGGTTGTTCTACCTGCGCATATTTCAGATGGTCTCCGGTATATGTCAGCCCGCTTTGGGGCAAGTTGCTAGCCAATTCCAGCTCTTCATCATCTATATATCCGGGAGTTACCTCAAAGGGAACAAATCCAACGCCCGGCAGATAATATTCTGCCCAGGCATGGGCATGCTCCTCAGTCAGAATAATTTCTTGTTCAGACAGATACGAGGTCGCTTCAGCTGCAGGAAGGTAATAACCTTCCACATATCTGGCAGGCACACCAAAATATCGGAGCATCAGCGTAGCAACCGTCGCATAGTGAACGCTATATCCGCTGCCGCTTCTTTCTAAAGTATATTGCAGGAAATCTGCGCTGCCATTAAGAGTTTTTACTTTTTCGTCATATACCAGCGCGCCGTCAAGATATATTCTAATAAATTCTCGGATCTGGGAGAGAGTCATTGGCCCTTTATCTTCTCCCAAATGACGATCCAAAACGGACCAGCTTTCGTTCGTCAGCTGCAAATCCATCTCAGTTATATACTCTCTATACGCTTTCTCCAATATCAAATACTGAGCGACATTGTTTCTGGCTTGTGCTGAAGCAAGGGACTGCTGTACGGTATGCCATTCCGGGACACTGCCCGGATAGTATCTCAGGGTATCCGCTTCAGGAAGCATAGCATCACCAATCAATCCGGAATCCAGCATGCCGTTACCATACAAAGCATAGGGATAATAACCGTGGGCACTGCAAGCCGACAAATTTTCTATTGTTAACTCTTCCGCCGGAGCCTGAGTAATAAATGCGGAGGCTGTACCAATCTGGCTTTGCCCAAAGAAGTCTGTTTGATGAAGCCAGTAAAACAGACTTTCATATTCCGCCCGCTTTTCCGCACTCAGTGACAGCCAGGCTGTTCCTGAATAAGTCTCGTATATCTTCCCGCGCAGATATAATTTTTGCGGCTCAGACATGGTAATTTTCAGTGCCTGAGCATCGCTCTTACGCCACTGTGGCAGATTCTGCAAATCACCTTCCGGCATAGAATTGGTATCCTGATTGTAGAGGATATCATGAAGTAAACTCTCCCATTTTTCTTTTTTTGCTTCCGTATTCCCGAAGAAAAATCCCGTGCCGGCAGCAATCGTTCCACAAAAAAGAATTATGAGAAACCAGGTTGGAATACCCCCATATCCCTGTCCACCCG
>FZPS01000068.1_pt133 | contig 11425 bp, 11 predicted proteins | sample 1817821 | NCBI WGS metagenome assembly FZPS01 (sample SAMEA104158645, study PRJEB21678) | metagenome | place: Germany | collected 2015-04-21 | reverse complement strand
TTTTCCACTATGTCGCAAGCCAAAGCCGGTCCGCCCAATATCAATAATTTTTTTCCTTTTAATGACTCCATTCATTTGCTCCTTTATTTACGCTCTATATAATGGAAAAAAAGTCTCTTTATTTTCCAGTGAGTCTTCCCTTTCTCTAATTTCTACAAGTTTTTGATAAAGCTCTTTATTAAAAATTTTTTTTCCTATTGAAAAAGAGGTGTTTGAGTTTTTATTAAATGATTTTTTAAAGCTGTATAAGCTATCTTCTTTACAGCCTACTCCGCCACCTAAATGAAATGTCTTACACCCTTTTTTATTGCCCCAAAGCGCCGCTTTGTATAGCAACAGGTTGGTTGGAGCTTTGCTTCTATACTCTATGTCAAATGCCGATAAGTGATAATGCATACCACTGTTTGCAAACAACATAATTGCCATTGCTATTATCTTGCCTTCAAACTCTGCATAAAACATTGTAGAATTATTTGCAAAGTCTTCTCTTATGCTTTGGTAAAAGTTTTGCTCAAAATAATAATAATTTGAGGCATTGTTTTTATCCATAGTTTTGTTATACATTTTTATAAACTCATCATAAAGTTCTTGACTGTTACCATTATAAATAGCAATATTAGCAGCTTGCGCCTTTCTTATAACATTTCTATTTTTAGAAGAAAAGTTTTGCCAAATGCCATCTCTATCTGAGATATCCATAGTGATAGTTGGCCCTAGCGTTGTTATGTCATACATATTGATTAGTTTTTCTTTATTGTCTAAAACAGGGTGCAGTCTTACAAATTCGCTTACAATGTCACTTTCTTTACAATAGCTTGTATATTCTTTATTTAGCTTTTCTATTTCTTTTCCTTCTACTATAAATCCGCCATATCCATAGGGCGTGGCAAGGTCAAAATAACTATTCTCTTGCAAAATACCATTAAAATTTTTATCTTTTGCTATATCTCTTTTCATGGCAACATTTATAGCTCTAGTGTCATTGTCATGATAATAAAAAAGGATAGGGTTACCGTCGCCATGAAGCATAAAGGCCTTTTGATATCCCGAATAATAGTAGGCGTCTTTTAGCTCAAAGCTATCTATTATTTTATCCCACTTATTAGCATTATCTATTGTAATAACTTCTAGCATTATTCTTGCTCCAAAAACCTTTTTGCGCTATCTACTATCTTTTGCATATCATCATGCGCGTACCTTTGGTCAATAACAATAGAAAGTATATTATCATAAGTTTGTTGCGTCTTTTGACTTGCTATCACTTGGTCTGGCTTATTCCAGTGAATAGGAAGGTAAATATTTTGTTCTATCATATAGTTTCTAAAGTTATCTCTTTGCTCTTTGCTGCTAAACATTATAGGCACAAAGATAGGACAGCAGTCTTCTTGGTAAATTACGCTAAATGCGCCTATATCTTTTAATTGTTGTGAAATTGTTTTTGCGTTATTTTTTCTTGCCGATATTACCCTATTAAAATTAATGGAGCTAATTATATCTAAAGCCTTGCAAGAAATTTGCTTGCAAGCGTATTCATTTTCTACAATTTCTTCCGCTTGTTGATACAACTCTATAAATGCAGCTTTGTCTCCAATATTGTTTAACATATAATCTCTTTTTTTCTTCATTGCTTGCATTTTTATTTCGGTATGCGCAAGGGGTAAAGTTTTGCTTATTTTTAGATTTTTATAAGTTCCCCCTAAAATTGCGCCATCTGGCACCGGCAGCCATTTTCTAAGGCTTGCAAAATAATATTCATCATCTTTTATGTCTAAGTTGTCTGACAACAGAGAATGCGTTATGTCATGAATAACAGTAATGCCGCTAACTTTTGCAAAGTCAAGCAGTTTTGAGTAATGCTCTTTGTCAAAAAAGAAATAATCGCATATAAACATAGCTGATTTTTCCACAACTTCCTGTGGCAAGTCTGCGCAAAACCTGCCGCTTTCAGCATACACATCATAATAAATAATGTTAAGATTATTTTTTTCAACTGCATCTACAATGCTTTGACATAAATAAGAAGGTAAATAAATGTTTTCTATGCCTTTATTTATAATGTCTTTTACAATATAATCTATTGCAGTTCTACCGCTAAAAACATATTTAGCATTTTTAAATTTGTCAAGGTATCTGTCTCCAATTTCTCTATCAGCTAGCCAAAACTCACTTCCTATCTCTTTGTAGTTTTTGCTGTTTTGCCATTGTATTTCCCTATGCTCATAAAAGTTAAGCAGACAAATGTCTTCCCGCTCCAATGTATCAGCTCTTTTTAAAACCTTATATATAGTTTTGAAAAATATCTTTATATCCATAAAAAATGAGATATTTTCTACATACTGAACATCGTAATAAAATCGCTCTTCCCAGTTTAATCCAGAGCGGCCATTAATTTGAGCAAGTCCTGTCATTCCTGGTCTTACATCATGCCTTTTGTTTTCATACTCTGTATAATAAGGTAAATATTTTGGTGATAGCGGTCTTGGTCCAATAAGACTCATTTTTCCTATGAAAATGTCCCAAAGCTCTGGCAACTCATCAATGCTTGTTTTTCTTAAAATTCTACCAAGTTTAGTTAACCTTTTAGCGTCAGGCAATAGTTTTCCATTCTCATCACATTCATTAGTCATAGAACGAAATTTGTGCAAATTAAAAATTTTGCCATCTTTGCCAGGTCTTTTTGTGATGTATAAAACAGGACTTCCTAGTTTTGTTTTTACCAAGATAGCTACTATAAGAAAAACTGGCGATAATAAAATTAGAGCAAGTAAAGAGACAATTATATCAAAAAACCGCTTAAAAAACTTTCTATACATCAAAACATCTCCTTAATTAGCTCTATGACATAGTCTTGTTCTTGCATAGTCATTTTTGTGTCGCTTGGCAAGCAAAGTCCTCTTGAAAATATATCTTCTGACACACTGCCACTTGGCTCGACGCAAATAAAGTCATTGTCCTTAAAACATGGCTGAGTGTGCATTGGCTTCCAAATAGGTCTTGCTTCTATATTGTTTTTTTCCAGCATATTTATTATATCCATAGCGCTTACTTTGCAACCAGATTTAAGCGTCATGCAAGACAGCCAGCGGTTAGAGCAGCTAAACGGCGCTTCTGGCATCATTTCTATTTCATCAATTGTGGAAAATGCTTCTTTATATCTATCAAATATAGCGCGCTTTTGTTCTACTCTTTTATCAAGCACAGCAAGCTGTCCTCGCCCTATTCCTGCACAAATATTAGAAAGTCTATAATTATATCCTATTTCTTGATGTTGGTACCATGGAAAACTCTCTCTTGCTTGCGTTGCCCAAAAAAGCATTTTGTTTTTAGCTTTTTCATCATTTACCATAGCCATGCCTCCACCTGAAGTAGTAATTATCTTGTTGCCGTTAAAAGAAAAGACGCTAATGTCTCCAAAGTTCCCTGTATGCACGCCTTTGTATGTTGAGCCCAAGCTTTCAGCGGCATCTTCTAGTATTGGCGTGCCTTTTTGTTTTGCAATAGCAATTACTTTGTCATAATCTGCAGGCATGCCATAGAGATTTACTACTATTATTGCCTTAGGATTAGGATACTTTTCATATGCTTTTTTAAGCGCCTTAGGGCACATATTCCAGCTTTCTTTTTCGCTGTCTATAAAGACTAAGTTAGCGCCTAAATAAACTGCAGGATTGCAACTTGCTATAAAAGTAAAGGACTGGCAAAACACAATATCGCCTTGCTGTACTCCTAAATATCGCAAGCCTAAATGAATAGCAGCTGTTCCGCTAGATAGCGCAAGTGCATGCTGTCTACCAGTATATAGGCACATTTCTTTTTCAAACTCATTTACATTTTTGCCAAGGGGAGCTATCCAGTTTGTGGCAAACGCCTCTTCAATATATTGTTTTTCCTTTCCTCCCATATGGGGGGAGCTTAAATAAATTCTTTTATTCATATTTCTCCGTTTTTAAGGTAAATTATTAATTTTAATCTTTATTTTACCTTAGGCTTAAGGCATCATTTTTTGCGAATTTTACCTACCTTACTAACCTTTTTATTATATATTATAAAGCTATTTTAAGCAAGCTTAATAATTGTTAATAATTGTGTATAATAGCTTTAAAAATTAAAAATGCCCATGTGTTGTTTGGGCACTTTTTTTAGTGTAGTTATTTCACTTTTTTTGTATGGTATAGTACATTTTAGTAAAATCTTTTTTGCTCATTATTTTTGGCACAGGGTAAAGGGGGTTTGCTTCTGCAAAAGCTCGCTCTACCATAGTAGGAATATCTTGGTCTTTAACGCCGCCTGCCTTTTCAATTGCTTTAATTTCATTAACATTATCAGGAATATTCATACTTTGATTTAGCCCTCTAATAGCCAAAATAAAGTTTTTTCCCTTTTCTTCTACTGTTTGCCCCTTAATATCTACAAGGTCAGCAAGCTCTGCCAATTTTTTATATGCTTTTTGTCCATAGTATTCTAAAATATAAGGTAAAATAACGGCATTAGCGTCACCATGGGGGGCGTTATAAAATCCGCCTAGTGTGTGGGCTATTGCGTGAACATTGCCAACATAAGCTCTAGTAAAGGCTATTCCTGCGTAAAATGCTGCAAGCTGCATATTTTTTCTTGCCGTTAAATCCTCTCCGTTGTCATATGCTTTTTTTAGATTTTCAAAAATGAGCACAACGGCTTTTCTTGCCATTTCTGCCGTCTTTTTAGTGTTGCTTGAGCCAATGTATGCTTCCACTGCATGTGTAAGGGCATCCATACCAGTTGTAGAAGTGATATGTTTTGGCAGCCCTATTGTTAATTTTGGGTCAAGCACAGCATAGCTAGGAATAAGCACAGTGTCGTTTATGGGATACTTTTCATGAGTTGTTTCATTGCTGACAACAGAAGTTACAGTAGCTTCACTGCCCGTTCCCGATGTTGTAGGTATTGCAAAGAGCGTTGGAATCTTTTTTAAAACCTTAAGCAAGCCTTTCATTTTTGGAATGCTCTTGTTTGGCCTTGCTATCCTTGCTCCTATGCCTTTGGCGCAGTCCATAGGCGAACCGCCGCCAACTGCTATTATTGCCTTGCAATTGCCTTCATTATAACACTTAACGCCTTCTTCAATGTTGCTAATTGTTGGGTTTGGAACAACTTTATCATATACCATTACATTTATGTCTTGCTCCTTTAGCCCTGCCTTTAGCCCGTCTATTAGCTTTGCTTTGTTATGTAAAAAATCATCTGTAACAATTAGTACGCTGCCAAAACCTTTATCCTTAATAAATTTTGGCAAAACATCAAGCCCTTCAAGTAGTTTTGGCTCTCTAAAGTTTAAAAAATATGACGCCACCTTAAAAATGCGTTGGTACACTCTGCAGTATAGTCTATAAAAAATGCTCATTTTATTCCCTCCAATTTTTTAAAATTGTACCACACTAAAACTTCTTGTTCAATTAAAAAAGGGAAAATGCTGTGCAGCTTTTCCCTTTCTTTTTGCAACTTATGTCTTATTATAGCGTTGCTATATACTTAGCAAGCTCTGTAAAGATTACGCCTACGCCATAAGCGCCTGCGTCAGGATAACCAATGGACTTTTCTCCAACCGTTCCCGCTCTGCCAAGTTTTGCAACCACTTCTTTGGTAGCTTCAGCGCCAGCAACTGCCGCCTTTGCTCCTTTTTCAATACCTACAAGCAGTTTATCTCCAGCTTTTGCTGCCGCAACTACTGCGTCAGCGCATGGCTTTAATGCGTCAACTAGTGTCTTATCGCCTACAACTGCGCCTTTTCCAAAACTTCTCTTGCCTGTTTCATAAACGCCAGTGTTTGCTGCTTGCAATAGCTCTCCAAGGTCAGCTAAAGTAATTTCTGTCTTGCCTTCCATGGCTTTTCCTGCCCAACGGAACGCACTGCCCCAGATAGGACCTGATGCTCCGCCGCAATATTCCATAATTATTTCAGAACAGCTTACCAAAAATTGACCAATGTCGCCTTTTTTACGCGATGCCCAATCTTTCTTTAGCTGGCGGAAACCTTTTGCAATACTCATTCCAAAGTCGCCGTCGCCCATTTTGTCAGCGTCACAGAAAGGCACTTCATTTTCTATAATTATGTCTGCCATTTTGTCAATAATCTTAACAAATGCCGCTGTGTTTATTGTTTCACCAACGATAGCTTGGCCTTGCACTTCATAAACTGCATCTTCTTGTTCTATTTCTTGACTTTGGGCTTGCGCTTTTTTGGTTTGCACAGCTGCGCTAGGCGTGATGTTAAGCGCTTTTGCTATTGCGTTTATAGCCTCTACTGCAGCGCTTGCCGTTTCGTCCATAGCTCCGCCCCAAGTAAGAGCAGGGCTTTGCACTGGATAATCTAAATGCTGTTTTAGTTCTTCATCTAGTCTTAAAATGGTAACAGATGCGCCATTCATATCAATAGAAGTCATAAAGTCGCCAACTATGGTTTTATAAATAGAAATTTCTTGACTTTCCAATACATTGCTTACTGAATTATTTAATAGGTATAATTCTTGTAGCGGTGATGCGCCAAAACCATTTATAAGCAGCAAAACTTCTTCGCCTTTTGCTAGTTTAAGGTCTTCAACTAAATCGTCAACAATTCTCTTTGCAATGTCGTCGGCAAATGTGCCAGAAGAATAATCTATTTTTTCAGTTTTTCTGCCAGGCTCGCCGTGTATGCCTACGCCAAACTCCATTTCGTCGTCGCCAATATCAAAAATGGGCGTGCCTTTAGCTGGCGGTGTGCAAGAAGTAAAAGCAAAGCCAAAGCTTCTTACATTATCAATAACTTTTTGCGCAACTCTCTTAACTTCGGCTAAGTCCTTGCCCATTTCAGCGGCAGCGCCTGCACATTTGTGAACCAAAATAGTTCCTGCAACTCCGCGGCGTCCTACTGTATAAAGGCTGTCTTTTACTGCTATATCGTCATTTACATATACAGCTTCTACCTTAATTCCATCTTCGGCAGCTAACGCTCCTGCATTATTAAAGTTCATGACATCGCCTGAGTAGTTTTTAACAATCATTAGCGTGCCTTTGTCGCTCTTTGTTAGCTTTAGCGCATTGTATACTTGAATTTGGCTAGGGGAAGCAAATACATCTCCGCAAACAGCCGCATCAAGCATTCCTTTACCTACAAATCCAGCGTGTGCTGGCTCATGTCCTGAGCCGCCGCCTGAGATAAGGGTAACTTTGTCTGCATTAATTTCTTTTTTCTTAACTACCTTATACTTTTCTACAAATTCTAGTTCAGGATGTGCTTTGGCTATGCCGTGACACATATCGTAAACAAAACTTTCAGGGGTGTTAATAATCTTTTTCATTTCTACTCCTTTTATGCAACATTTAGCTAAGGCATTATACCCTAGCTAAACATTGATTAAAATTGTGATATTTTATTTTAGATTAGCACTCGCAGCAGCAGTTAGCTTTGAATTCTGAACCCATCTTGTCTGCCGCCATTATTGCAGCTGCTACCATGTCAGGTGTAACGGGGAATGGCATATTATGAACGCTTTCCTCTGGTATGCAAGCTTTTTCAGCAACTTCTTGCAGTCTGTCGCCAATTTCTTCTACGCCTAGGTCTGCCAAGCAAACAGGTAGTCCTACTGTACAGCAGAAGTCAAGCAATTCATCAATCTCTTCTTGAGGCGCATTTTCAAGTAAAAGTTGGCAAAGTGTTCCAAATGCAACTTTTTCGCCGTGATAGCAGTGGTGAGTTTCTTCAAGCACTGTCAATCCGTCATGAATTGCGTGAGCTGCAGCTAGTCCGCCACTTTCAAAGCCAAGTCCGGAAAGTAAAATGTTTGCTTCAACTATGTTTTCTAACGCTTCTGTAACTTGATTGCTGTCGCAAGCAAGTTTTGCCTTGTAACCATCTGCTAGTAGTGTTTCATAACAAAGAGTAGCTAAGCTAAACGCTGTTTTTGTGCCATACGCTGGCGGGCATTTCTTTTCGCGCGCGCCACAGGGAAGGCCTGCGTTAACTGCGCTATAGCTTTGTACATTGGAGCGTGCTTCAAAGTATGTGCTAAGAGCATCTCCCATTCCGCTTACCAAGAATCTGGTTGGAGCTTTAGCTATAACAGCGGTATCAATTAGCACTACATCGGGACTAGTAAAGTATGCATAGTCGTCAAACGCTCCCTCAGGCGTATATAGTACTGCGCTGTGGCTAGTTGGAGCATCAGTTGCAGCAATGGTAGGAACGATAATTAGTCTTGATTTTCCTGCATTAACGCATTTTGCTGTGTCAATAGCTTTTCCGCCGCCAAGACCTATTATGCAGTTGCACTTATTTTCTTTAGCAATAGCTTTAAGTCTTTCTACTTCTTGGCGAGAGCACTCTCCTGTGAAATCGCAAGGAATAAACTTAACATTATACTTTGCTGCCGTAGCGTCTAGTTGTGTCTTTACACGATTAACATCGTCTGGATGAGCAATAAGCAATGCGCTTTTGCCATATGTTCTAACAAAATATCCTAGGTTATATAATTCATTTTCACCTTGGACGTATTTTGATGGACAAATAAAAGCTCTTCTCATAATAAAAAAATCTCCTTTTAGTAAAATTTTGTCAGTAAAAATATTATATAATATCTAGCCGCATAAAACATTGGACTTTTGTGTCTAAAAATGGTAATATTTTGTCATAAGCCTAAACTTAATGGAGAAAAAATGCAAAAATTTATCTTCACTAATCCACAAAAAATAGTAGATTCATTAAAAAAAGGGGAAAAATTAGCTGTTTTTTCCCTTGATGAGCATGGAGGGCCTAATTTAATGGTAAGCGACATTTTTTTACAATATTCACAGCCTAGTTATGCTGCGCTAGGCGTGCTTGAGCCGGCTATAAAGTATATCCGCACGCACTATAACAAGGATATAAAACTAGAACAAGTTAGCGCGCTTTGCGACATTAGTCCAAGTTACTTTTCCCGTCTTTTTTCAAAAACGTTAAAAATTAGCTTTAGCTCATACTTAATTTCTTTGCGGTTAAATAATGCAAAATTTCTTTTAAAAAACACCAATCGTTCTGTGGTAAGTATTGCATCAGAATGCGGATACCCCGATTGCGGATACTTTAACAAACTCTTTAAAAAACATATAGGCAAAACGCCTCTTGAATACCGTTTTAGTTAAAAAAGCAAGGTTTTACCTTGCTTTTCTTTTCTTATTTTTGCTCTACATATTTTAATGTTACTTTTTTTATTATAATATGGTATATTGGCGGTCCGTCGCCTGAGGCTCCGACTATTGGCGCGCTTGCTATATCTTTTATTACATTAAATCCCGTTCTCACTCTGCCAAATGCCGCATAGTCTCCGTCATAATAAGGACAGTCTTCATAACAAATAAAAAACTGGCTTGTGGCTGAATTATAGTTGGATGCCCTTGCCATGCTTATCACCCCTTGTGTATGGCTAAGGTTATTTTTGTGTCCATTTGCTAAAAATTCACCTACTATATTGTTTGCATGTTTTTGGTATTCGTTATTCTCTTGGTCTAAAAAAATCCCGCCCCCTTGAATTACGGCATTAGTAATACGATGTATAAGCGTACCATCATAAAACCCGCTTCTTATAAGCTTTATAAAATTATCTACAGTCACAGGCGCTACATCTTTATAAAGCTCTACCTCAAAAACTTGACCATCTTCCATAGTAAACACAGCTACAGGCAATAACTTTGACACATCTATATCGTCGCTGTCTTGTTGCTGTTCATCTTTTTTATTGCCTTCATCTTTAGGCAAAGGGTTGGGCGATTTTTGACAGCTTGCCATAGTTAATATAAGCAGTACAGCCAATAAAATAGACAAAAACTTTTTAATCATATTTCAAAATCTACAGCTACGCTATTGCTAGCCACGCTTTGCACATATTTTTTTACTATGTTTAAATGGTATGGGTCATTTTGATAGTTATCAAGTTGCTGCCATGAGTCTACATCTACGCTTAAAAAAACATCATAGCTTCTAGCTGATTTAAGCTCATCTAACCTAACTTCTAAATTTTTTATCATGGGAACTTTCCCTTCCATGCTAAACAACACTTCTCTTAATTTTCTACAGCTTTCCAAACTGCTATCTTTTAGCTTAAAACATACTATATGTCTAACCATTTTTATCTCCTTTTGTTATTTTGCCTTTTTATTTTAAGCTTTTCTATGCCTTTTGTCAAAAATTCTAGCTTGGTTTCACTAATTACAAGCGCCACAAAAATTATGGCAAATCCAATATATAGTCTTAATGTCATTACTTCTTTATAAAAAATAATGCTAAACAGTGTGCCAAACACAGCTTCTAAGCAAAGTATTAGGCTAGCCTCATTTGCCGTTGTGTACCTTTGTCCTTTCATTTGCAATACTTGCGTTAGCGCCGTTGCGAAGACGCTAAGATATAAAATAGGTAAGATATCTCTAAAGGATAATTTTATAACATATCTTTGACTCTCTGAAATAAATGATATGCCAAAAAAGATAAGCATAGCAAATAATAGCTCTACCATAAGCAGCTGAATCATATCTTCATGCTGTCCAAACCTTGATATAGCAATTAGCTGACAGGCAAAAAACACGCCGCTAATTATAGTAAGGATTTCGCCAAATCCAAGCCTTAAGTCGTTGGTTAGCGACACAAGACCTATGCCAACTAGACACATAGCTGCCGCTACTATATTATATGAGTTTGCTTTTTTTCGAAAAATAATCCAGCTTAAAAAAGGCACGACTATACAGTATGTTGCCGTCAAAAATGCATTTTTAGCAGGGGTGGAATATTTTAATCCTATTGTCTGCAAGCTGTAAGCCGCAGCCAAAAACACTCCTAAGACAACACCTTTTTTAACAGTAGTTTTGTTAAGTGTAATTACTCTATTAAAGAAAATTAATCCAAGCAAGCCTACAGCTAAGGCAAACCTTATCCCTAGCACATAAAAGGTAGGAAAGCTATCTATTGCATTTTTTAAAACAAAAAAAGAACTGCCCCAAATTATAGTGGCCGTAAGCAACATTATTTTGCCTGATAAATTTTGTTTTTTACTTATTTGCATTTAGTCTAACTGCAATCTATCAATTAGATTGCCATTCTCCACTTCTCTTATTTCTATCTTATCGCCATCTATTAAAACAAAGCTATGCTTTGAGTTATTTCTAGGCATACCGACACTGCCTGCATTTACAAGATAAATGCCATTTTCTTTTACTATGTTAGTATTGTGCATATGCCCATAAATTAACACATCACCGTCTTTAAGAAATTTAGGAATATAGTCACCATTATATATATGACCATGGGTAAACAAAAATTGTCTTCCTGATGTGCGCTCTATTAGATTATCGCCCACAAATTCAAGCCTGCTTAATTTGGTTGCAAAATAATCGCAATTTCCTTCTACACTAACCGTTATGACGCCTGAACTTAGTAAAATAT
>FZPS01000068.1_pt75 | contig 11430 bp, 12 predicted proteins | sample 1817821 | NCBI WGS metagenome assembly FZPS01 (sample SAMEA104158645, study PRJEB21678) | metagenome | place: Germany | collected 2015-04-21 | reverse complement strand
GACAGATAGACAAAAGTATATACGAAATTTTTGCATAGTAGCGCACATAGATCACGGAAAAAGCACACTTGCCGATAGAATCATTGAAAAAACAGGTCAAGTAAGCTCCAGAGATATAAAACAGCAAATGCTAGATTCTATGGAAATAGAGCGCGAAAGAGGCATTACTATAAAACTAACGCCTGTAAGAATGTTTTATAACTACAAGGGCAAAGAATACACACTTAACCTTATTGATACCCCTGGCCATGTGGATTTCACCTATGAAGTAAGCCGTTCTCTAGCTGCTTGTGAAGGCGCTATTTTGGTAGTTGACGCATCACAGGGCATAGAAGCGCAAACTCTTACCAATGTTTATTTGGCGCTTGATAACGATTTAGAAATTATTCCTGTCATAAACAAAATAGATTTGCCTAGCGCAGATACAGAAGCCACAAAAAAAGAAATAGAAGATGTAATTGGATTAGACGCCCAAGACGCGCCGCTAATTAGCGCAAAAGAAGGTCTTAATATAGAAAGTGTCATTGAGCAAGTAATAGATAAATTACCACCGCCAGATGGCGATGAGAAAGCTCCACTAAAAGCTCTTATCTTTGACTCTTGCTATGACAATTACAAGGGCGCAATGTGTTTTGTAAGAATAATTGACGGTTGTGTAAAGACAGGCGATAGAGTAAAGATGTTTAGCACAAATAAAGAGTTTGATGTGACAGAAGTTGGCATCTTTAATCCGTCAATGGTTGCAACAAAAGAACTTAGAGCAGGCGATGTTGGCTATATTGCCGCTAGCATAAAGAATGTAAAAGATATGGCGGTAGGCGATACCGTAACTTCGGTAGAGAATCCAGCAAAAGAGCCCCTTAAAGGCTATAAGCAAATTCATCCTATGGTTTATGCAGGCATATTTCCCCTTGACGGAAGCAAATATAATGACCTTAGAGACGCGCTTGAAAAATTAAACCTAAATGATGCATCACTAGTCTTTGAGCCAGAAAATTCCGTTGCATTAGGTTCGGGATTCCGTTGCGGATTTTTAGGACTTTTGCATATGGAAATCATAGAAGAAAGAATAGAAAGAGAATTTGGTCTTGACATAATAACTACAGCGCCAAGCGTTTCTTATATAGTCACAAAAGCAAATGGCGAAAAATTTACTGTGGATAATCCTAGCAATTTGCCAGAGCCTAGTGTTTTAGAAATGATAGAAGAGCCAATAGTTAAGGCAAATATATTCACACCGCCTGAGTATGTGGGCACTATAATGGAGCTTTGCCAAGACAAGCGCGGTACATTTTTGGACTTGACATACCTTGACACTACCCGTGTTCGTATTATGTACAGTATGCCGCTAAGCGAAATTGTATATGACTTTTTTGATAATCTAAAGTCAAGAACCAAAGGCTATGCAAGTTTAGACTATGAGCTTGACGGTTATAGAAAAGATGACCTTGTAAAACTTGACTTTTTGCTAAACGGCGAAACTTGCGATGCGCTAAGTCTTATTATTCATAGAGATAAGGCGTATACAAGAGGAAGACAGATAGCAGAAAAGCTAAAAGATGTTATTCCAAGACAAATGTTTGAAATTCCCATTCAAGCTGCTATTGGTGGCAAAGTTATAGCCAGAGAAACAGTAAAGGCGCTTAGAAAAGATGTCCTTGCAAAATGCTATGGCGGCGATATTACCCGTAAAAAGAAGCTTATAGAAAAGCAAAAAGAAGGTAAAAAGCGTATGCGCCAAGTAGGTAGTGTGCAAATACCAAGCGAAGCATTTTTGTCCATACTTAAGTTTGACAATGACAAATAGTAATAAGCTAGGACTGTACATTCACATACCTTTTTGTCAGCAAAAATGTAGTTATTGCGACTTCTATTCCATAACAGCGAAGCAAGATGTTATGGATAGATACGCCAAAGAAGTGGCAAATGAAATTTTTTTGCTATCCCAAACGCATTTAGAGAACTATATTTCAACCATATACCTAGGTGGCGGCACGCCATCAATTTTATCACTTAATAACCTAGAAGTAATAACTAATAGCATTTATAAAAATTTTAAGTGCAAGGTATCAGAGTTTACCATAGAAGTAAACCCCAGCTCTAGTCAAAATTTAAAGTTGTATAAAAATTTTGGAATTAATCGCATAAGCTTAGGCGTACAGAGTTTTGACAACAATATCCTAAAAAAAATAGGTCGGCTTCACGATAGAGATATGGCAATAACAGCCCTTGAAAAAGCGGCTAATTGTTATGACAATGTAAGTAGCGACTTTATACTTGGCATTAGTGAGAATCAAGATATTATTAGCGATGCCAGCATTTTATTAAAGTTTGTAAAACATCTTTCCGCCTATATGCTAAAGGTAGAAGAAAATACACCGCTAGAAAAACAAATCAACGATAAAAAAGTGTGCGTGGCGACGGAAGATACGCAAGTTTTGCAATACCAAAAGCTTTATGAATTTTGTAAGGAAAATAATTTTCATAGGTATGAAATTAGCAATTTTGCTTGTTTAGGTTATGAAAGTAAGCATAACTTAAGCTACTGGGATATGACGCAATATTTAGGCGTTGGCGTGTCTAGCCACTCTTTTATAGGTGGAAAAAGATATTTTAATGTTTCCGACATAAATGCATACTTAGAGGGCAAGCACAGTGGACGCGGACAACAATTAAAGGAAAGGGATTATTCTTATAAAGACACTTTAGAAGAGTATATTATGCTGTCGCTACGCACAGAAAAAGGCTTGCAAATTTCAAAATTTAATGAATTGTTTAACAAAGATTTTTTGCAAGAATATCAAGAAAAGATTAAAAAAGCGGCTCAATACACAACGCTAAATGGAGATTGGTTTAGTATCAAGCCGCAATACTTTTTGGTGCAAAATTCTATTGTTTCAAGTCTATTATAAATTCACCGTTTTTAAAGTCAATCTCAATAAGTGTATTTGCGCTAACTTCTTTAGTGAGAAGAGTTTTAGCAATAAGCGTTTCAATTTTTGTTTGAATGAACCTTTTTATAGGTCTTGCGCCAAACTGTGGCTCATAAGCTGTGTTTGCAATTGCATTTTTAGCTGCGTCCAATACAGATAGCTTAAGTTGCATATCCTTTAACCTAAGCGCAACATTTTTAAGCATAAGTTCCACAATTTTTACCACTTGACTAGGCGTTAGGGGCTTAAAGAACACAATTTCATCTAATCTATTTAAGAATTCAGGACGAAATGCCGCTTTTAGCAGCGCTTCAACATCTTCTTTTGCCTTAGGCGTAATTTCTCCGTCGCTACCTATTCCATCTAATAAATAACTTCCGCCAAGGTTGCTTGTCATTATAATGATGGTATTTCTAAAGTCCACAGTACGCCCTTGAGAGTCAGTAATTCGACCGTCGTCAAGTATTTGCAACAGTAGATTAAAGACATCGGGGTGCGCTTTTTCAATCTCATCAAATAACACCACAGAATAAGGCTTTCTTCTCACCGCTTCAGTAAGCTGTCCGCCTTCGTCGTATCCCACATATCCAGGGGGTGCGCCAATAAGCCTTGACACGCTGAATTTTTCCATATACTCTGACATGTCTATACGCACAATGTTTTTCTCATCGTCAAATAAGTTTTCAGCCAAAGCTTTAGCAAGCTCTGTCTTGCCAACGCCAGTAGGTCCTAAAAACATAAATGAACCAATGGGACGCTTAGGGTCGCCTATGCCTGCTCTAGAGCGAAGAATAGCTTGACTTATTAGAGTAACACCTTGCTCTTGACCTATAACTCTTTTGTGCAAAGACTCTTCCAGGTTAAGCAGTTTTTCTTTTTCTCCTTCTAATAGGCGAGTGACAGGAATTCCTGTCCAACGAGAAACTATCATAGAAATCTCTTCTTCAGTTACCTTGTCACGCAACAGTTTATTTTCAACTTTCTTATCAGGTTGCGCCTGCAGTTTGGCAAGTTCATTTTCAAGCTCTGGCAGTTTGCCATACCTAAGCTTTGCGGCTTTTTCATAGTCATAAGAACGCTGAGCAAGCTCAATATCGTTGTTGATTTGCTCAATTTGCGCCTTAATCTCTTGTACAGAATGAATGCCTTTTTTCTCAATTTCTAGGCGTGTTTTCATAGCTTGAAAATCTTCTCTAAGCTCAGCTAGCTCTTTTTGAATGGCAACAAGCCTATCTTTGCTTAAAGTATCTTTTTCTTTCTTTAAGGAAACTTCTTCTATTTCTAACTGCATTATTTTACGGCTTATTTCATCCATTTCGGCAGGCATTGAATCAATTTCCGTTCTAATCATAGCGCAAGCTTCATCAATAAGGTCTATTGCCTTATCGGGCAAAAACCTTTCCGTTATATATCGATTGCTTAAAGTTGCCGCGCTAACAATAGCGGTATCGGTAATTTGCACGCCATGAAAAACTTCATACCGCTCTTTAAGCCCCCTTAATATAGATATAGTGTCTTCTACTGTAGGCTCATCAATTAGCACTGGCTGAAAGCGTCTTTCTAGCGCCGCGTCCTTTTCAATATACTTGCGGTATTCATCTAGCGTCGTTGCGCCAATACAATGTAGTTCGCCACGGGCTAGCAGGGGTTTTAAGATATTGCCTGCATCCATTGCAGAATCTGTTTTTCCAGCGCCAACTATGGTGTGTAATTCATCTATAAAAAGTAAAATTTGCCCATCGCTGTCTTTGACATGATTAAGTACAGCCTTTAGCCTTTCTTCAAATTCTCCACGATACTTTGCGCCCGCAATTAATGCGCCCATATCTAAAGAGAATACCGTTTTGTCCTTTAATCCGTCTGGCACATCACCGCGCACAATTCTTATAGCAAGCCCTTCAGCTATCGCTGTTTTGCCAACGCCAGGCTCACCTATAAGAACGGGATTATTCTTAGTTCGCCTGCTAAGAATCCTTATAACATTGCGGATTTCAGTATCTCTGCCTATGACAGGGTCTAGCTTATTTTCCCTTGCCCTGCTAGTTAGGTCAGTTCCATATTTATTCATAACATCATATGTGTTTTCAGGCATATCAGTATCCGCCTTTTGATTGCTCTTCACTTTGGATAGTTCCTCCTTGAATTTTTTATAACTTAATCCATATAGCGCAAACAATTTGTTAAGTTCATTACTCTTTTCAAAAATTGCGCTCATAAGATGTTCTACACTCAAATAGCTGTCACCTGTAGCTTTAGCTAAACTCTCAGCGTGTGAAAAGATAATGTTAACGCCTTGTGAAATATAAATTTTACCTTGATTGGTACTGCCCACTTTAGGCAATGCGTTTATTTTCTTTTGCAAAGCTGAAAGTATCTCATCGGGATTGGCGTTACACTTTTTTATAAGCGTAGGGATAAGACCATCATAATCGCTAATAAGACTATAAGCGATATGTTCAGGCATAAGTTCGCTATTCTTATTATTAATAACCATATTTTGCGCTTTATTTAGGCACTCTATGGTCTTTCTAGTCATTTTATCGGCGTTCATAACTAATCTCCTTATTAAATTATTACCGTACTACTGCTATTTATATATTGCAAATACCTTTTCTCTATTTGAGAAAAAGAAGTGAATTTTTGTGATAAATAGTTCTTAATCAGCTCATCTAACATAGCTACATAATTGCTTATGCCCTTAGCAAGCTCATCATAAGTTACCACAAATCCGTAAGGCATTGACATAGACCTTATAAACTTACCGCCAGATAGCGAATATTCTATATCCATATTATATCTAGATTTTAGGTACGCGCTCTCTAGCTTTGCAAAGTTATTAAAAAAACACTGCAAATTGTCAAGAAGTTCTTTTGACTGTGTGCGGAATATAACTTTTAAATATCCAAATTTATCTTTTGGATTTTTTATAAGTTCAATAGAGTACTTTACAGTTGGACGATACTTATAATCAAGAGAAGTTTTTACGCTCATCATTGTTTCGCATTGCTCCTGCACAGTGGAAAACACCTTACTGCAAAACAATTGGTCCAAATAACTAAATATCTCACTAATCTGCTTTTCTGGCGTCACCAAACTTACATATTCAGCAAGAATTTGATTGATAAGATTGCTTCTATTTGTGTTTTTTTCTTGTGCTAATTCGTCTATTTTTTTAACTACGCTGTCCATTAACATAAGACTGTACATACTCTTTCGCATAAAAATTCTCCTTATGTAAATATTATATTATGCTCACAAAAACTTGTCAACAAATTTATATAAAACTTTGTACGAATTTCCGTTAATATTAAATATTAATTTTTGCTTGACACAAAAGTTTAATTGTGGTTTAATATTTGCTGTAAAGACTTTTTACTTCACACTAAAAGGAGATCATGATACAAGACAAAATACATATAGGTATGCTCAATGATTATTATGGCGGTATACTAAATTCTCATCAACAGGAAATAATGAGAATGTATTTTGATTGTGACATGAGCTTAGCAGAAATCGGTGAGTTTATGGGCGTTACGCGCCAAGCAATAAGAGAAGTGCTGGTACGCTCTACCAAAAAACTAACACAAATGGAAGAAAAATTACAGCTAGTACAAAAGATTAAGGTGATAAGTCAAAGACTTGACAGTATCATTGAAAAAACAGCCGACAAAAATATAAAAAGCGAGCTTAAAGAGCTTTCTAAGGAAATTAAGGAGATATAGATGGCCGCTTTATTCGGTAGTTTAAGTGAAAAAATATCCCACGCCTTTGCCAAGTTAAAGAACAAAGGCGCTTTGTCGGAATTAGAAATTAAAAATGCCATGAGAGAAGTAAGAATTGCCTTACTTGAAGCCGATGTTAATTTTATGGTGGTAAAGGCATTCATTAACGCAGTAAGCAAAAGAGCTATTGGCGAAGATATCCTAAAAGGCTTAGATGCCAGTCAACAAGTTATTAAGATAGTTAATGAAGAGTTAACAAACCTTATGGGCTCTACCCATAGCAAGCTTGAAGTTGCTGCAAAACCGCCTACCGTAATTATGATGTGCGGATTGCAAGGCGCAGGCAAAACCACCATGTGCGGCAAGCTTGCGTTGCACCTTAGAAAGCAAGGCAAAAAAGTACTTCTTGCAGCAGGTGATGTATATAGGCCAGCGGCTATTAAGCAATTGCAAATAGTGGGCACAAAGGTAGAAACACCTGTCTTTGAAATGGGGCAGATGGACCCAGTAAAAATTGCGCAAAATGCTATTGTTCACGCTACCAAAAACGGTATGGATACTGTTATTATTGATACCGCTGGGCGTTTACAGATAGACCAAGAGCTAATGGCGGAGCTTTCCAACATTAAAGCAAAGGTAAATCCTACCGAAATTTTGCTAGTTGTAGATGCAATGCTTGGGCAAGAAAGCGTTAATGTGGCATCATCATTTAATGAACAGCTAGAAATAAGCGGCGTTATACTTACAAAGCTTGACGGCGACACAAGAGGCGGCGCTGCCCTAAGCATAAAGGCTATGCTAAATAAGCCTATAAAGTTTTGTGGTATAGGGGAAAAGATGACTGACATTGAGCCATTTTATCCCGACCGTATGGCGTCAAGGATACTTGGTATGGGTGATGTTCTTACCTTGATAGAGAAAGCGCAAGCGGCAATTAGCGAAGAAGACGCTCTAAAGCTTGCCAAAAAGGTAAAGGACAGAACTTTTGATTTAGAAGATTATTTAACGCAAATGAACAACATGAAAAAGATGGGCAATCTTGCTGACTTAGCTGGCATGATACCTGGCCTGTCCAAAAAGCTTAAAGGCGCTGACCTTAATGTAGATGAAAAGCAAATGGAAAAAATGAAAGCCATTATTTTGTCTATGACACAAGAAGAAAGAAGACGGCCAGAAATTCTTAATGGCTCTAGGAGAAGAAGAATAGCAAAAGGCAGCGGAAATACAGTACAAGATGTAAATAAACTTCTTAACCAATTTAACCAAACTAAAGACATGATGAAAATGTTTAGTTCGGGCAAAAGGAAATTACCATTTGGTTTTTAATAACTAAAGTAATATATAAATTTTTGGAGGATATACAAATGGCAGTAAAACTAAGACTAACAAGAATGGGAAAAAAGAAATCTCCTTTCTATCGTATTGTTGCAACTGATTCTCGCAAGGCAAGAGATGGACAATACATTGAAAAGATAGGTTACTACAACCCTGTGGCAGAACCGGCAGAAATTAAGATTGACGAAGAAATAGCAAAGAAATGGCTTGCTGTGGGCGCGCAACCTACCGATACTGTACGCAGCTTGTTTATTAAGCAAGGCATAATTGAAAAGTAATAGGTGAATAATGTTTGAATTAGTAGACTTTTTGGTCAAACAAATAATACCTGCTCAAAGCTATGAAATAGTCATTATTGAAGATTGCGATAAAGTAGATATTAGAGTAATGGTAGATAAAGATTATGTTGCTCAAGTAATCGGACATTCTGGTAAGACGGCAAAAGCTATCAGAACTCTGGTTAGAGCGGCAAGTCAAAATATGGACCAAAAATATTCGGTATATGTTGAGGAGAGATAGTATTTATGCTATTGGTGGCAAAAGGAATTAAAGCGCACGGCATAAAAGGGGATATAAAAATAAATTGTTATACAGATACCCCCGCAACTATTACTCATCTAAAAGAAGTCATTATAAAGGGTAAAACCTATAAGGTAGAAAAGGTGCGTGAAATTAGCGCATCTTTTGCACTTTTGAAGCTTGACGGCGTCGATACAATGAACGATGCGGAAATGTTTAGAGATAGTAAAATATTTTCCAACCGCGATAAAATGCCAAAATTGCAGGAAGGAGTTTATTATATAGACGACTTACTTGGCGCTAAAATAATGATAGATGGTGAAGAGATAGGCATTCTTACCGAAATTTTACAGCACGGAAGCGCCGATGTCTATGTTATAAATACAAGTAAGGGCGAAATAATGTTTCCTTTTATAGACGGCGTTGTGGAAAAGGTTGACTTAAATGAGCGCATAATCTATATCAACAAAGAAGAGTTTGATAAGGTAGCTGTTTATGAAAATTAAAGTACTTACTCTTTTTCCTGAGATATATTCTTCATTAAATGTGAGCATAATAGGAAAAGCGCTGGAAAAGGGGGTGTTTGAAACAGATATCATCAACATAAGGGATTATTCATGCGATAAGCATAAAAAATGTGATGACTATCCCTATGGTGGCGGGGCAGGTATGGTAATGACACCCCAGCCTTTGCACGATGCCATAGTGAAAAATGACCCCAACCACGAGTTTTTAAGAATTTATCTAAGTCCAAAGGGGCAGACGCTTAATCAAAATTTAGTGGAAAAGCTTGCAAAAAAAGATAAAATTATGCTTATAAATGGCAGTTATGAAGGGGTAGACCAAAGAGTAATAGACCTTGATGTAGATATGGAGCTATCAATTGGCGATTATGTGTTGACAAGCGGTGACTTAGCTAGTTTGGTGGTAATAAATTGCGTAGCAAGATATATCCCTAGCGTGCTTGGAAGCAGTGAATCGGTGAGCGATGAAAGCTTTGCCAAAGGTATGTTAGAGTACCCACACTACACAAGACCGCAGGTATTTGAAAATCTTAGCGTACCCGATGTGCTTTTGTCTGGTAATCACGCTGAGATAAAGAGATGGAGAGAGCAAAAAAGCAAGGAAATAACGCAAAAAAAGCGTCCTGATTTATTGGAGAAGGAATAGATGTTTATACACTGGTTTCCAGGTCATATGACCAAAGCGATAAGAGCCATGCGCAAAGATATGGCCATAGTTAATAGCGTAATTTATGTCATAGATTCACGCGCTCCTAAAGCTTGCATTAATCCTACTTTCGATGAAATAATTGGCAACAAACCAAGATTATATGTTCTCAATAAAGCAGATTTAGTTCCTAAAGAGGAGCTAGATAAGTGGTTAGCTTATTTTAAGGAGCAACCAAATAGTGGTTGTATTTGGGCAAATTCCACCAAAAACACCAATTCAGCGGTGTTTATAAACGCGCTTAAGACGCTAAATGAAGAAAAGATTGTTAGATTCAAAAACCGCGGAGTAAAAAAGACTATAAGAGCAATGGTAATAGGAGTGCCTAACTGTGGCAAATCCACCTTGATAAATAGTCTTATAGCCAAAAAGAAAACAATTACTGGCAACAGGCCGGGCGTGACTAGGAGCATGCAGTGGGTAAGCATTGACCAATATATAGACTTAGTCGATACGCCAGGTACACTCTATCCTGATTTTTCCGACCAAGAGAAAGCCACATATCTTGCTATGATTGGTTCAATTAATGACGATATTTTGGATATAACAGAGCTTGCCGCCGAAACCATAAAGTATTTATGTGATAATAATTATAAAGAGGCATTTAAATTAAGATATAACTTGCAAGAGATAAGGGAGAATTCACTAGATAACCTAACAGCTATAGCCAAGCAAAAAGGCTTTTTACTAAAAGGCGGACAATACGATTTAGAGCGCGCGTCAAAAGCAGTTGTCAATGACTTTAGAAAACAAGCTTTTGGCAAGATTATTTTGGAGAAAATATAAATGAGCGATTTGCTTAATCTTGAAAGAGAATATCTATCTAAAAAGATTAACTACATAGCAGGAATGGACGAAGCAGGTCGCGGACCTCTTGCAGGTCCTGTTATGATAGGGTGTTGCATTATGGATTTAAGCGACATAATTCCTGGAGTTAACGACAGCAAAAAATTGACAGCAAAAGAAAGAGAGTACCTATACAACTTAATAAAAGAAAAATCTATCTGTGCGCAAACTGTATCAATTGACCATGAAGAAATTGATAAAATAAATATTCTTAATGCCACCAAAAAAGGTATGCACCTTGCCCTAAAAGCGATGTTCCCAATACCTGAAGTGCTGCTTGTAGATGCCGTAAAGAGCGACTTTGAGATACCATATCAGGCAGTTATAGGCGGCGATGCTATAAGCTATTCTATTGCTGCGGCGTCTATTCTTGCCAAGGTGGAAAGAGATAGACTAATGGTGAAGTACTCTGAAATGTATCCAGAATATGGTTTTGAAAGGCACAAAGGTTACGCTACAAAATTACATATAGAAATGCTAAAAAAATATGGACCTTGCCCCATACACAGAAAAACTTTTCTAAAGAACTTTTTTCAGATTTATAAAAAATGGATAAATACGGAGTAGGGGTATCGGGAGAGCAAATGGCTCTAGAGTACCTTGAGGCAAAAAATTACCAAATTATATCCACAAATGTTTTTTATCCTGTGGGAGAATTGGATATAGTAGCAAAAGACGGGCAAACTTTGGTATTTGTGGAAGTAAGGACAAGGCAAGATAATCTTTTTGGACACCCTTTAGAAACTTTAACTAAGGTAAAACAGCAAAAGATTATTAAGGCTAGCAGACGATATATTATGGAGTACAAAATTAAGGCATCATCATTTAGATATGATGTTATAGCC
>FZPS01000094.1_pt406 | contig 11434 bp, 12 predicted proteins | sample 1817821 | NCBI WGS metagenome assembly FZPS01 (sample SAMEA104158645, study PRJEB21678) | metagenome | place: Germany | collected 2015-04-21 | reverse complement strand
ACCCCTTTATGCATTCTTTATTCTCAGAGCCCTTGCCGGATTGCGTACGGTGAGCTGCTCAATGACCTCCCTGTCCAGTCCCACGTCTTGAAGGAGCGGCAGGAAACGTACCGCCAGATGGTCAAGTCCGGGACTACCACCGTAGGCCCGCATGCGCGCCCGGGTGAGATCCAGCCCCAATAGGATCTGGTGAGCAAACCCAGCTTCCACCATGCGCAGGATGTGCTCGGCCTCCGCCCTATCGGAGTGGTATTTCGGCCTGGCGATGGTATCATACTGGAGGTACACCCCGGTTTGAGCCACCTCCACATGGTAGCTGAAATCAGCCAGGCTGCGGTCTAGGTGGCTGAGGATGATGGACTCTGGGGCAAGGCCCAGATCCAGAAGCAGCTCCACCTGCTCCAGGGCCCCCGCGCCCTTTTCCGTGTGGGTCAAAACGGAGGCACCCGTCTCCCTAGCAGCCAGTCCCGCAGCGGTAAACAAGCGGCGGTATTCTGCAGTCACGCCTGCGGTGTCTGAAGCCGCTTTGATCACGCCGGCAGGAATGGAAGAGCGGTTACTGGGGAAGGCCCAATCTCCGTCAAGGTACATGCCCTCTTCCAGCTCGCTCTGGAAGATCTGGGCTAAAACCTCTTCATCGACGGTATGAATCCAGTGCTCCGGGGGATAATAGATCAGTTTGTGGAAACCGGTGGAGGCCACAATGTGAATCTGGCTCTCGCCGGAAGCACGCCAGAGCAGATCCGCCCTTCTGCCGCAGCCCACGGGCTGGGCATCAACCACCCCGCCGCCCCCCACCTGCTTAAACAGCTCCAGCTCGGCTAAGGTGTGTTCGTAGGAATTAAGGCGCAGCGCAGGATCCACCTGCGATGCGAAGCCATCGGCGATGAACAGGTGTTCGTGTCCGTGGCAGAATCCCAATTCCTCAGCGGGGATGAGTCCCCGCACTGTCCTGATCCAGGCAGCTTCAGCTATTACCGTTCACTCCTAGCCTGCTTAATTTTCTCCACAAACTGCTTGGCCAGAGCTTCGATGCCTGCGTAGTCCCCTGTTTTGGCGCCCCGGGTTAGGCTGCCGCCCACACCCACGGCCACCGCGCCAGCTTTGATCCAGTCTTCCACGTTGTCCAAGGTCACGCCGCCGGTGGGCATGAAGTTCGCCTGGGGGATGGGCCCTTTAAAGGCCTTGATGGCCTTGGGTCCGTACAGCTCCCCGGGGAAGAGTTTGACAATGTCTGCGCCGTATTCCAAAGCGGTCACGATGGATTTCACATCGCTGATCCCCGGCATGCAGGGCACCTGATATCTATTGCACAGCTTCAAAGTGTCCAGGTTCAACGATGGGCTCACCACGTACTGGGCGCCGGCTAAAATGGCCACTCGTGCCGTTTCGGGATCCAACACGGTGCCCGCCCCGATGATCATGTCTTCGGGTTTGTAAGCTGCAGCCAGCTCTTCGATTACTTTTGTGGCCCCGGGCACGGTGTAAGTGATCTCAATGGCGGCGGCCCCTCCTTTGTGGCATGCTTCGGCAATGCGCTTCGCCTGCTCCAGGTCATCTGCTCGCACCACCACGACTAAACCTGCTTCCATGATTTTATTCAATACGTTCCACTTCTGCATTGAGTCTACTCCTTTCCCTTGATCTGCCGGACAGTTCCGTGAACTTCCAAAGCTGCTCCACTAGTCTATTGTTTAACAAAGCCGGCAAAAATCCTCTTCGCGAAACTGCTCGGCCCGAAACTAGAGCAGTTTTTCTTTCAGGAAAGTGAGAGACTGGGCGGCATAACGGTCTAGCTGTTCTTCACCTGCACCGCCACTCAAATCCCTCCAAACCCGGATGGAATCGCCCACCGAACCCCCGGGTAGCATGAACGGCTCCATAACCACCGCTCCCTCATAGCCAACCGCTCTCAGCGCTTGGCCCAAACCAGCCCAATCTATGCTGTTGTTCATGCCCGGGAGCTTGCGGTTGCATTCGCCCACATGTACGTGGCCCAACAGCCCACCAGCCTGCTGGATGGCGGCCTGCAGGTCGTCTTCCTCGATATTCATATGGTAAGTATCCAAGAGGATCTTGACGCTGGGGCTGCCCACCCGCTGACAGTACTCCACGGCTTCGTCCGCGGTGGTTAAAATGTAGGTTTCATTGCGATTAAGCACTTCCAGGGCAATTTCCATGCCTAGGCCCTCAGCGGTGCGACCGATCTCCTGCAGGCAAGAGATGCTCCGCTCCCAAGCGGCCTGCTTGTCCGTTTCCTTGAAGTTGCAGGGCCAGTGGGAATAGATGGCGCCCACCAACACCTTGGCCTGGATCAGCTGCATCTTTTCCAGGATGGTGTTGAAATACTGGATGCCCTGCTTACGCACTGCCGGATCAGGCGAGGCCAGATCATACTGCTCGGCGGGACCGCTGTTGGTGGTGAAAGTGATCCCGCGTTCTTGAGCCAAAGCGTTCAGCTTCCGCAGTTCGTCCTGGGACATCTCATAGACGTGGTGGGCGCTGATTTCCAGGATATCGAAACCCAGATCTGACACCTTCTTGATAATCTTGGCGTAGCCCTCGAGATCGCAGGCCCACTCTCTGCTCCAATACGAATAAAGGATTCCAAATTGCACTGTTACCGCCTACCTTCATTTGTTGGTCTTACCCTAAATCTAGGGTAAAGGAAACCCCGATATCCTGCATATCCACGATCTCGCAGTCCTCGTCGCTGGTACCCAGGCGCCCAATGACCAACAGATGGCTCTTGTCGCCCAGGGGATAAGGCAGCCAGTGCCAGGTGCCGATATCGTAGATGAGCCCCTTGCCCTCCGGCAGGTAGAATGCCCGCACCGTATCGGGATCGGGGTACCCCTGATCCGGCGTAGGCGGGGCAGCCAACATGAGGCAGTCACCCCGCAGGGCGTAAAACGCCTCGGGAGACTTGTGATGCCGCTCGATCTTGCTGAACGTCTTGGAGCGCTTGCGCACCTCTAAGAAGGCGAAGTCCACAGGATCGGCCAGTTGGATCTGGCCTAAGCAGTTCCAAAACGTGAAGTCCTCCTCCACAATGCGCGGGTCCTTGAGGCCCGCATCCACAATCTGACCGAAGCCCTGGAAGTTCTCCACAGTTAATCCCGTAATCTTGAGCATCCTGGACATGAAACCACCACTCTCCTTCGCAAACTTAAACGGCAGTGTAGCCCCCGTCAATGGCCAAAACCGCACCGGTGGCATAGCCCAAATCGCTGGAGGCCATGGCCAGAATGGCGCTGGCGATCTCCTCAGGAGTGCCCAGCCGGTCCAGGGGGCGGCAGCTCTCCAGCTGCCTCTTGGCCGCGGCGGGATCATCAGCCCGCTTTAATGCTTCTTCCACCAACGGAGTCATGGTCGTACCCGGACAAACCGCGTTGGCCCGGATGTTGTACTTGGCCAGATCCGCAGCCAGGCTCTTGGTAAAGGAGATCAGCGCCGCCTTGGAAACGTTGTAGGCAATCTGGCCGGAAATAGCGTCGATGCCCGCTTCAGAGGACACGTTGACGATGACGCCCCCGCCCTTTTCCACCATCTGTTCCACCAAGTACTTGGTCACCAAGAACGACCCGTGGAGATTGACCTCCAAAATCCGCAGCCAATCTTCATAAGCTGTTGTCAAAATATCCCCCTGGTGGTAGATTCCCGCGTTGTTCACCAGGATGTCCACCGGGCCAAGCTCCTCCTTAACCTTGGCGGGAATGCTCTTTACGTCTTCTTCCTTGCTCACATCTGCTTGGATGAAGATGGCCTGTCCGGGGAGAGCCTCCACTACCCTGTGGCCCTCGGCTCCGCTGGCCACCACGGCTACCTTGGCGCCGCGCCTGGCGAATGCTTCAGCCGCCGCCAAGCCGATGCCCTTAGTACCGCCAGTGACAACCACAACCTTACCGGCGAAGTCCAGCATCTAGTTCCCCCCTAACTTCCTGGATCTGAACATGTTCACCACAACTACTAAGACGATCAAGCAGCCGATGACGAACTCCTGCCAGAACGAGGAAACGTTCATGAGGTTCAGGCCGTTGCCCAAAACACCCATGATCAGTGCACCCACAACTGTACCACTGATCGTGCCCTGTCCCCCTGCCAGGCTGGCTCCACCGATGATGACTGCGGCAATCGCGTTCAGCTCCTGGCCGGTACCCATGAGGGCGTTGGCCGAGTAGATCCTGCCCATCTGCACCAGGGCGGCCACGGCTACAAAGAAGCCTAAAAGGGCGTAAATCTTCACCTTGCAGTTCTTGACGTCAATACCGGCTGCTTGGGCCGCTTCCTTGTTGCCGCCAATGGCGTACGCCGCCCGTCCCAGCTTGGTATAATTCAAGATAAACCAGGCCAGAATCACCATGACGATGGCCACAATCCCGGACATGGGGATATAGCGTCCGAACCTTTGCGAGCCGAGGTAGACAAGAGGCCTGGGCAGGCGGGTTACGGGCAGTCCCCTGGTGATCACCAGAGCCATTCCCTTGGCCGCGGAGAGCATACCCAACGTCATGATGAAGTCAGGAATCCCCGTCCTGCTGATGATAAAGCCGTTGATGGCGCCGACCAGGGTACCCAGGCCTAGCCCGAGAAAGATGGACAAGATGGGGGGCACCCCGAACCTGTTGGAGAGCAGCCCCATGGTCACTCCCACCAGGGCCAAGACGGAACCAACGGACAGGTCGATGCCGCCGCTGATGATGACCACAGTCATGCCCATGGCGATGATCAAGTTGACAGAGCTCTGCTGGATGATGTTGAAAAAGTTGTTCACGCTGAGAAAGGCGGGACTGAGGAAACTCAAGATAATGATCAAGCCCAACAGGGCTAAAACCGGTCCCAAGCTCTCGATTTCCTTGAACGCCGTGTACCATTTCCTCTCTGCCAACCGTTTCACATTCATGCTGGTTCGTCCTCCTTATGAAAACAGGCGCTTCTCATGATGTTTTCCTGCGTGATTTCATCACCCGCGTATTCTGCTACGACGGAGCCTTGAAACATCACGTACACCCGGTCGCAGAGCGATACGATCTCGGGAAGCTCTGATGAAATGAGGATAACAGCTTTGTTGTCCCTCACAAGCTGTGCCAAGAGGTTGTAGACTTCAACCTTGGCACCTACGTCAATGCCCCGGGTAGGCTCGTCGAGCACGAAAATGTCCACATTGCTGTAAATGAGCCTGGCCAGCACCATCTTCTGCTGGTTACCGCCGCTTAAGTTCCTCGCCTTCTGCCTAATGCTGGGCGTTTCAATATTTAGACGGTGGACGAAATCCTCGGCATCCTGCAGTTCTTTCTTTTTGTCCAGTACGCCATTGTGGTACACGGCCTGCAGGTTGGCCAAGGTAATGTTCTTGGCCACATCAAGAGGGTAAACCACGCTTTCGCTTCTGTTTTCCGCCAGATAGGCGATGCCTTGGTTGAGCGCATCGCGGGGATTTTTGATCACCACTTCCCTACCGCCCACCTTCACCGTCCCAGCACTTCTACGGTAAATGCCCGCCAGGGTTTTGCCCAGTTCCGTGCGACCTGAGCCCATGAGGCCCGCAATGCCCACGATCTCTCCCCGGCGCACGCTCAGGGAGCAGTTCCTGATCAGCCCCTCCACGGCCAGCCCTTCTGCCTCCAGAACCACTTCCCCGATGGGCACCTGCTCTTTCACATAGCGCTGCTCGATCTGGCGCCCCACCATGAGCTCAATCAGCCGATCTTCGCTGGTATCCTTGATCTCCAGGGTTTCGATCTTCGCTCCATCGCGGAACACGGTGACGCGGTCAGCGATCTCCATGGCCTCTTCCAGTCTGTGGGAAATATAGATAATAGCCGTCCCTTTCTCCTTCATACCCCGCATGATCCTGAACAAGACCTCAATCTCATCGCGTGATAAGGCGGAGGTGGGCTCATCCAGCAGGAGAATCTGCACATCCCTGGACACCGCCCTGATGATTTCCACCAGCTGCTGCTGGCCCACACCCAAGCGGTTGACCTTCATGCTCACATCGATGTCCAGGCCGTGAATTTGGATGATTTCTGCCGCCTTGCGCTGAGTGGTTTCCCAATCAATGATTGCACCTTTCGCTTTGAAGAAGTAGTTACCTAAGAAGATATTCTCCGCGATGGACAGACTGGGCACCAAACTCAATTCCTGATAGGCCATGGCAATACCCATGTTGCGGGCCATTTGTGTGTCCTGGATGGTTACCTCCTGCCCGCGGTAGATAATGGTCCCCTCATCGGGCTGCAGGTTTCCCGCCAAGATCTTCAAAAAGGTGGACTTACCCGCACCGTTTTCTCCGATCAGGGCATGGATTTCCCCTTTATTGAGCGTGAAGTCTACCCGGTCGAGAGCCTTGACTCCCGGAAAGCTTTTGCTTAACCCTCGGGTTACGAGAATCTGCTCTGCTCCCACACCTGTGCCTCCTTTTTACGAGGGGATAGGCCAACGAAGCGTTAGCCTATCCCCAAGTCCTAGCTTAGGGGTTTATTGGCCTTTGTAAGCTTCGATGATTTCCTCCCACGGATGCGGCTCGAGTGCCACGTTGGGATAGAAGAGATCAGCATTTCCTTCGTAAATGATGCGCGGCCTGATATCGAACTGATAAGGTACTTCTAGGCCCAAAGCAGCCATGACAGCGAAGCGTGTGCCGTACCAGCCCCACTCAGGGAAGCCGTGCCAGGTCTCGGCCAAGATCTGGCCAGCGCGGATCATGTCTACCGATTCTGGTGTTCCGTCGTTAGTGATCACCTTGATCTGATCCTGGAGGCCTGCGGCTTCGATGGCATAAGTAGCGCCAATACCCATCTCGTTGGAAGCTGCGTAGATCACGTCGAGCTTGTCGCCATGGGCCTGCAGGATGTCCTCGGTGGCCCGTACACCCTTCTGGCGGTTCCAGTCAGCGGGCAGCGTCATGAGCACGTTGATGCCTGGATGCGGATCGATGACTGAGTGGAAGCCGAGGATGCGCTGGTTGGAGAAGAAGTCTCCAGCCACACCTTCCAGGATGGCTACATTGGCGGTGAGATTCAGTTCAGCTGGATCCACATCTTTGTAAAGCTCTTTCCAGAAGTCCAGATCCAAAAAGTCAGGCACATCGTCGATCATTTCACCTTCGCCCAGCACACCAGGGCCACCCAGGTAGTCCAGGAGCGCGTAAGCGGACACGGCTGCAGCGTCGAAGTTGTTGAAGCCTACATAGCTGGTGACGTTGACATCTTCAATGGGCTCCAGTAGGTTGACCACAACCACCGGGATACCGGCGTCATGGGCTGCCCAGAGCGCAGGCTTGACTACCTCTACATCGGTGGGCGATACCACGATGGCATCTACTCCCCGGGCAATGAAGTCTTCTAGGATGGCCACCTGTGCGCTATAGTCCGTGTGGGCCGGGGGGGATTGGGTGATGATGCGTACATTGATGCCCGCTGCCCTGGCGTCGGCAGCTGCCCGTTCGAAGAAGTCAGTGGCGGTGGCGAACACGCCCGTGATGTCCGGCGGAGACCAGCCGATGATGATTTCAGCCGGCAGTTCGCGGGCGAAGGCGGTACCAACACTCACAACCAACAGCAAAGTCAAAGCAAACAGCAGACTCTTTCTCAACAAACTCTCCTCCCTCTTTCTTTCTACTTGTTTAACAGCGCAAGCAGTGAGAACACCCTAAAGACTAAACCACCTCCCCATGGCACACTGCACAATTGACTCAGCATTAACCAGCCAGCAGCCCGCTGATGGACTGCAGCGCTTTTTCATACCTTTCCACGTGGGGCGCGTAGGCCTTGAAGTGCTCCAGATTCGGCTCCACTTGGTCCTGGACAGTGATAATGCTGTCAAGAGTCTTCTGGAAATCGTCAAACACTCCTACGCCGTAGCCTGCCACAACAGCAGCCCCGATACTGGCCGCATCCTTTACGGCCAGGGCCGCGTACCGCTGTCCCAAAATGCTGGCCTTGATGGAGTTGAACACAGCGCTCTTGGCTCCGCCGCCAATCACCCGCACGTCGGAGAACTTGTAATCACCCATGAGCTCCTTAATGATGTTGAAATACAGTTTGTATTCGTAGCCAATGCCCTCCATGATCGACCTGTAGAGGTGCCCCCTGGTATGGGACCAGGTCAGACCGATCCAGGTGCCACGCACATAGGGATCATTAGGTGCCACGCGCCCGCTGAAATGGGGCAGGAAGATCAGATCTCCGCTGCCGGGCTCACATTCGCTCGCCTCTAGATCCAGCTGCCGGTAATCTTGTTCCGCGGTGAAGTTGTCCCTAAACCATTTCAGGCACATGCCTCCCCCGTTGATATAGGCCATGGGTATCCAGAGGTCCGGCACCACCGACCTGGCATAAAGCAGGGTCTTGTTGGTGACATCGGGGGCATAGCGGTCCACACAGCAGGAGAAAATGGACGCCGTTCCCGCTACATCGAAGAGCTGTCCCGGGCGGGTAATGCCTGCACCCAGGGATGTTGCGGCGGAATCACCGCAGCCGGCCACCACCGGAGTTCCGCTGGGCAGCCCGCATAGAGTAGCCATGCTTTGTGTAAGGCCTCCCATGACCTGCCAGGGCACTACGATCCTGGGCAGCTTATCCGGGGTCACCTTAAACAAGTCCATGAGCTCCGCAGACCACTTGGTATTGCGGGCATCGGCAAAACCTGAAAAATGTAGGTAAGTATAATCTTGGTAAGCTTCATCGCCGGTTAGGCCCACCAGGCGCCCCACCACATAGGCACTGGGCACCACGAACTTGGCAATCTGCGCGTATACCTCAGGCCGCTCATGCTTCCACCACAGGATCTTGGGCCCGTGGGTGTAGCTGGGCGGCGCCCCGGTGGTCTGCACCAGCAGGTCCCCAGCCTTTTCTTTCATCATAGTGATGTAGGGCTCGCACCTGGTATCGAGCCAGGAATCGTAGTGCGTGACCGCTTCTCCATCAGCTCCGATACCCAGGATACCGGCCATCTGGCCGGCCACGCCCACCGCCAGAACTTCGGCGCTACCCAGCCGCTCCACCACAGCTTTAATGGTGTTGATCACCGAAGACAGCATCTCCCGCGGATCTTCCTCCACAACACCAGGCCGGGGTGTGATCAAGTTGGAGGCTTGAAAGGCTTCGGCCACGATGTTTCCTTCCAGATCCACCGCGGCAGCTTTCGTGCCCTGCGTGCCAATGTCTACACTGATCAAAACCCTTTTGCGCATACCTTCACCTTCAATCGACGAAGTTTACCACACTCTTATAGCCCTGGCTGGAACCCGCGGTAGCCAGCGCTACATCAAACTCACTTAAGGAATAGCGGCCAGTAATTAGGCCCTGCAGATCCACGAGCTCTGCGGCAACCAAATCCAGGCACTTCCGGAACTGGCCCAGGCTGGCCCTGGTGGTGCCGGTCACCAGGAGCTGCTTATAATGGATAAGATTGCTGTTGAGGGGCACAATCTCCGCCTCTTTAGGCAGCCCGCCAAAGAAGTTCACCCGCCCGTTTTGCGCCATGAGATGCAAAGACAGACTTTGGGCCTCGGGGGAAGGCGCGGCGATGATGCAGACATCCAGGCCCTCGCCCTTGGTGGCGTTCTGCACCTGTTCCACTAAATCATCGGACTGCAGGGGAATGATCCGGCTGTCCACCTGGACAGCAAGATCCCGCCTGCTTTGGTTGCGATCGTTAAGCAGCACCTTGGCCGCGCCGGCCAACAAAGCCAGCTTGGCATGCATGATGCCAATGGGCCCTCCGCCGATGATCAACACATAATCACCTAGCCCCACTTGGCAGCGTTCCAACCCGCTGTAAACAGAGGAGAGGGGTTCCACCAGGGCCGCTTCCTCAAAGGAAAGGCCTGCCGGGATGGGCATCACATTGCCCTGCACCACGGCTTCCTTGGGAATTCTCACGTATTCGGCGAACCCGCCATCTAGATGGATGCCCAAAGCTTTATAATCCGGGCAGTGGTGGGTATTGCCCTGCACGCATTGGCGGCAGACACCGCAGCCCATATTGGGGGCCACAACCACCTCCATGCCCTCTGTGTAGTGGCTTACTTCCGCACCCACCTCCGCAATCACGCCGCTGAACTCGTGCCCTAGCGTAATGGGCAGGGATGCATTGTTGGCCAAGCCGTGCCGGTACATCCTCAGATCGGTCCCGCACAAGGCCGCGCTTTTCACCTTGACCAGAATCTCGTCCTTGCTGATCCTTGGCTTCTTTATCTCCTCTATACGAATATCTCCTGCACCATAAAACCTTGCCGCTAACACATAACCGCCCCTATTCTAAATGTACTATCCGTTTTTCTAGGATGGAGGTATTGCCTGCCTGCACAACCTTTACAACCATCTTGCCGTCGACTCCGCTCACCAATGGAGGCCTACCCTCAAGAATGCTGGTGACAAAGTTGAGATCTTCCGCCAGGTATGCTTCGGCGAACAGGTTGCGCCAGCTCTTCATCACCGGCCTGGTCACGTTGGAACCCTGGCTGCAGATTACCACGGACCCCTCATGGTGCTGGCCCACGGTGATAACTCCCTTCTCGCCTAGAATCTCCACCCGGGCATCGTACCCATATTTCACTGAAACAGCACCATCCACAAACGCCTGCTGCCCGCCGGTTAAGGAGGCGATCATAATAACATTGTCATAAAAGTCCGGAAACTCTTCCTTCGCCTCCGGGCAGCGGTAGTTGCCGGCGATGGCATAGACCGATTTGAACTCGCTGTCGGAAAACCAGCGGATGGTGTCGATATCATGGCTGTTCACTTCCGCCAAGGGCCCGTTGCTCTGGGCAATGTCGTACTGCCAGCGCTGGGGAATACTGGGGCCCCTGGTTGTGGATTTGACCAGAACCACATCGCCGATTTCCCCGCTCTCCACCATCTTTTTGGCCTGGCGAAAACTGCTGTCAAAGCGGCGCATGAAGGCCACGTGGAGCTGTACATTATTCCGCTCGGCAGCCTCGATCATGGCATCGCATTCCTCTTCATTCATGGCCATGGGTTTTTCACAGAGGATGTGCTTGCCCGCTTCGGAAGCTGCCACCGCGATTGCCTTGTGGTGCCGGGTGGGTGTGGCGATGACCACCGCATCAACCGCCCTATTGTCTAATGCCGGTTCCACGCTGGTGTACCAGCGGTCCACGCCCAGCTCCTTGGCTGCCTTTTCTGCCGCTTCTTGGTTGGGATCGACCACTGCCACTACCTTCGCTTGGGGGATTTTGCCTTGAAAGTTGTGGGCATGGATCAGGCCCGCTCGCCCTGCTCCCACTAAACAAATGCCGATCTGCTGTGCCATGACACACCTCCGTATTGATATCGTTATTAAGCTGTGTGAAGTGCCCTCACTCCTTCCCGGAGCCGACGAGCCCAGTGCCGGTCCGCAGGCGCCACGTGGAGCGGCCCAAGTTTACACAATCTATCACTAGCTGTTATCATTCACTTGTGTTTAC
>FZPS01000016.1_pt321 | contig 11435 bp, 9 predicted proteins | sample 1817821 | NCBI WGS metagenome assembly FZPS01 (sample SAMEA104158645, study PRJEB21678) | metagenome | place: Germany | collected 2015-04-21 | reverse complement strand
CCTCAAGGCCCCTCCCTCAAACGCCCTCCCCGTGCCCGCAACGCCCCCCTGCCGCCCCCTCAGTGCCTTCCCTAACCTCGAACCGCTGCCCTTATCTCACAGCAACGGCGAAAAGAGCCCGCACAGATTTTCAAGGTAACGATGCACAATCGGCCGATTCTTGAATGCCGTCAAATTCACTTCCCGGCTCGCGTGCAGGTCTTCCAGCATCAGCAATTTGATATGCGTGACAAATCGCGAGTCATACACGGCCAAATTGGTTTCGTAATTTGAATACAAACTGCGGATATCCCAATTCGCGGAGCCCACAATCGCCAGCCGGTCGTCCACCGTCATCGCCTTGGCGTGAATAAACGGCGGCGCGCGCTCAAAAATCCGCACCCCCGACTCCAGCAAGTCCTCGTACATCGCCCGCGACGCCCACGTCGTGTACCAGTGATTGCTCCGCTCCGGTACCACCAGATAAACCCGCACGCCCCGCAACGCCGCCATGCGCAACGCGCGCAACAAATCCTCCGACGGCAGAAAATACGGCGTAATGATGAACACCTGCTTGCGGGCGGCAACCACCGCGTTGAAGAACATGTCCACCGCCACATGCATGTCAGAAGCTGGCCCGCTGTTAATCAGCCGCGCCAACGCCGTACCCGCCGGCGGCACCTTCTGAAAATGCTTGGCGCTCAGCAAAACCTCCGGCGCTTCATCGGTCATCACATACCAATCGCTCAGGAAGGAATACTGCAACTCCTGCACAATCGGCCCCTGCAAGCGAAAATGGTAATCCCGAATCGCCGGCTGATCCCCCTGCGTGCGGGAATATCCGTTGAGATTGATTCCGCCCATGAAACCGACCTGCCCGTCCACAATCATGATTTTGCGATGATTCCGCAAATTCAAGTGAAGCTGCTTGCGAAACAAATTGGACTGCGTCCAGCCGGCCACCGTCATGTTCGGCGTCCGCCGATACTTCCGAAACAACCCGCCCCACAACGCGTGGGAAGAGCCAAATCGGTCGTAGAGCACCCGCACGCGGACCCCCGCCTTCGCCCGCTCCGCAACCGCCGCCATAAACTCGCGACCCACATCATCGTTGCCAATGATAAACGACTGCAGGTGAACGTGATGCTGCGCCCCGCGAATGGCATGGAGCATGTCCGGAAAAGCCGCATCGCCCGTCAATAGCGGCGTAATCTGGTTCCCCCCCAGCAGCGGATAACTGTCGAGCAGCGTCTGCATCGGCCTATCCAGCGCCGCCGTCCATTCATCCACCGGCGGCGCCGGCGCACTGCCCACCGACCGCCAATACGCCTCCGGAATCAACTCCTCCGTCACCGCATCGCGCAACCCCCTCAGCCGCGCGCGCCGCTGCACCGTCCGCCGCCAGCGCGGCCGCGGCACACGGTCCACCCCGAACATGGCATACAAAACCGAACCAATCACCGGCAGCGACCACGTCAGGAAAAGCCACAGCCATGTCGAGTCTGCGCGCCGCCGATGCCGCAACACATGCAACGCAACCGCCAGGAACAAGCAGACGTGAACCGTCGCGCCTAAAGAAAGCCAAGGCGTACCGCGAAAATAATCTGCCCAAGTCTCGGCGCTCATAACGTCATCTTGACCCTATCCGCCCGCAAACGCAAGCCCGCGCCGCCCCCACACGCCATTTTATCTGCGCCCCGCCCATCCACCCCACCCTACGCCCAGTCATCCGTGTCCAACACCAGCGTCACCGGCCCATCATTGACCAATTCCACCTGCATCTCCGTTCGGAAAACACCCGTCACCACGCGAAAGCCCAGCTCCCGCAAATGAGCCACAAACTTTTCATACAACGGCTCCGCCTGCTCCGGCGGCGCGGCGGCAATAAAACTGGGGCGGTTGCCCTTCTTCGAGTTTCCCAGCAAAGTGAACTGACTCACCACAACAAACGCCCCGCCCGAAACCGACGAAATCGGCAAATTCATTTTTCCCTCGGCATCCTCAAACACCCGCAACTTGGCCACCTTGTCGGCCAGTTGGCAGGCCATGGCCTCCGTATCCGTCCGGGCAATGCCCAGCAAAACCACCGCGCCCGCGTCAATCTGCCCCGTCACTCGCCCTTCGCTGCGCACCTCGGCGCGCGCCACGCGCTGAAAAACCGCCTTCATCGCCGCCGCGTCGCCTACTCCCGCCCCGCCACCAGCACACTCAACGACCCGGCATTCACCTGAACGCCATCCAAATTGCGCATAATCCGCGACTCATCCTTCATCTGGCGAAACACCCCGCTGGAAATCAGCGCATACCCCTGCCCCAGCACACCCGGCAAAGGCAAATGCCCCGCCCGCGCACCCACAACCTTCAATTGCCCGCCCTCCGGCCGCGCAAAAAAGTGCCCCGTGAACGTGAACGGTCCCCGCCGCACCGCGATAAAAAGCACCGCCCGCCCCGCCCGGAAATTCACCGCCACATCCTTAATCACCGGCGACCACGAACCCTCCGGCTTCGGCTGACGACGCAGCAAATCCGCTAAAAAGGCATTCACTTCCCCCTCTTCCAGCTCTTGCGAAGCCGGCACCCCGCGATTCAGCGCATCCAACAGCAATTCCTTTTTCATCCGCCCCCGCCGCGCATCCATCTCCTCACCCGTCACGCGCCCCAATTTGCCCGGCCAAATCAACAGCGCCAAAGCCAGCAGCAACAAAAACGCCACCGCCAGACGCACCCCCGTGCCAAGCTGCTCCCGCCATGTCCGCACGACGGACGACTGCATCCGCCGCTCCGCCGCGTCAAAATCCAGCTTCGCCCCGCACTTCTTGCAATGAATCACCGGCAGACGATTCACCTCGCCGCACTGCGAACACTGAATCAGCATATTCTCATCAGTCATGGCCTTCTCCTATCGCTTCATCCTCACGCCGTTTTGTCCGCCGCCGCCGAGCTTCCCTTTTCCCCGGACGCGGACGCCGACTCACCCGGAAAACCGCTCCGCTTGTAATCCGTTTGATAAAAACCCGGCCCCTTGAAAATAAAACCCGCGCCACCGGAAAGCAACCGCGCCACCCGCCCTTTGCATTGGGGACACGTCTTCACCGGCGCCGCCGTTATCGGCTGAAACTTCTCAAAACGATAGCCGCACTTGCGGCACTCATACTCATACGTTGGCATAACTCACAACTCTCCACCCCCGGCAAAAACATCGCACATGGGGTTCCATCCCGTCAGCACTACCACAACCCGCAACCAGATGCAAAATCTATCCGCCAGCCCCCGCGCCCTTTTTGCCTTTATCTTAAAAGCGCGATTTGCAACATTTTGCCCAACATGCAGACGCAACCCACCATCCTGACCAATATGGCGTTCCACAACGCGACTTGGCAGGAAGCCACTCACAGCATTTGCCGGGACAACGAAACCCCCGACCAACTGCCCGCCTGCCTGCAAGTGTGGCGGTTGCTCCGACTCCGAAAAAAATTTGATGTCGTCGTCACCATGGGCGCGCGAATTTCCCTTCTTTACGGCGTTTTTTGCGCATGTTGCGGCCTGACATCCAAACAAATCATGACCGAAGTGTTTTTGGATGAAAAAAAGCCACATTCGCCCCTTTGGCGACTCAAAACCGCCCTTTTTTTTCTTTCACCGCATTTTCTTTTGCCTTGTTTTGCAGGGGGGCAGCCGCTAAACTAACTGAAGCTTTTTTCAAAAGAGAAGAAACCCGCCATGTCCGCCGGAGAGCATGCGCGGCAATCGGCAATTATGACAACTGTTATTGACGCGAACAACAAATGGTGGCGGATCGATTTCCGCGAGATTTGGGAGTATCGGAATTTGGTCTCGCTGTTTGCCGGACGTTCGCTGGCGACGATGTACAAGCAGTCGATGCTGGGGCCCGTCTGGTTCATCATCCAGCCGTTCATGATGGCCATGGTGTTTTATGTGGTGTTCGGCCTGCTGATCAATTTGTCGACCGGCGGAATGCCGCACATGCTTTTCTACATGAGCGGGATGATCTTCTGGTTTCTGTTCGTCAATGTCTTTCAGCGAACTTCGGTCAGCCTGATAGAAAACGCGCGCCTGTATGGCAAAATCTACTTTCCCCGCCTGGTGCTGCCGCTGTCGTACATGGTCACGGCGGCGGTGTTGTTCTGCCTCAATCTGTTCGTGCTGGTGCTCTTCTACCTGTTTTACCGGATGAAGGGCGTGCCCATTGCGGTGGGGCCCCTCGTGCTGTTGACTCCGGTGCTCGTCCTGCAGGTCGTGGTCACGGGGCTTGCCTTCGGCCTTTGCATCGCCGCGGCGACGGTTCGCTTTCGCGATGTGGGTTATCTGCTGCCGACCCTCATTCAGTTCTGGATGTTTTCGACGCCCATTTTCTACTCGTCCCAGAGCGTCACCCCTCGCATGAAACGGCTGCTTTGGTGCAATCCCGTGGCCGCGCCGCTGGAATGCTTCCGATATGCGTTTTCGGGAATGAATCCGGTGGGCTGGCAGGCCTTCGTCCCCGGGGTTTTGCTGACGCTTGTCGTTCTCGTTGTCGGGTTTTTTTGGTTCAACAAGGCACAGCGTGATTTCATTGACGTTGTTTGACAGGAAGAGACGCGGATGAAAGCACCCATTGCCATCGATGTTGAAAATGTATCCAAGCGGTACCGCCTGGGGATGGTAGCACGGCTCAACGTCTCGGACGAGCTGACCTATTGGTTCCGAAAACTGACGGGAAGAAATCCCGATGTCCTCTCGAAGGTGGACGCCTCTGCGGCGAGCCGGACGTTCTGGGCGCTTCGGGATGTTTCCTTCCAGGTCGAGCGGGGTGAGTCCGTGGCCTTGATCGGGAAGAACGGGGCGGGCAAGTCGACGATGCTCAAGATCCTCTCCCGGATCACATCCCCGACGACCGGCAGAATCGTCCTCTCCGGGCGGAGCGGATCGATGCTTGAGGTGGGCACGGGCTTTCATCCCGAGCTGACAGGACGGGAGAATGTCTACCTGAACGGGTCGATTCTCGGCATGCGGCGAACCGAGATCGACCGGAAGTTCGACGCCATCGTCGCTTTCTCGGGAATCGAGCCGTTTCTTGACACGCCGGTCAAGCGCTATTCGTCGGGCATGTATGTGCGGCTGGCGTTTGCGGTCGCCTCGCATTTGGAGCCGGACATTCTGATTGTGGACGAGGTGCTGGCCGTCGGCGATGCCGCGTTTCAGCGCAAATGCGTGGACCGCATGAAGGAAGTGGCCTCCGGCGGCCGGACCACGGTGCTGTTTGTGAGCCACAGTATGGCAAACGTGCGCATGCTGTGTTCGCGATGCATTTGGTTCGAGTCGGGACGCGTTCGCATGGACGGTCCCTGTGAATCGGTCGCCGCTGTCTACGAGGCGGAAGGGCGTCAGGGCCAGCCTGGAAAGGGGGCCCCAAGGTAAATGAACACGGAACAAGGGTCTGCGACGGCCATCGGGCGATGGATTGAGCGGCGGAAGCCGTTTGTGAATGGCGTTTCTCTTCTCCTGGCGCAGGGGGTGCGGGTGTTGCGCTCCGGTGTTTTTGACGGACGGTGGTACCTGCGCCAGCGCCCGAATCTGGCCGGAACCCGCTGGCCCGCGCTCTTCCACTATCTCCGCCGCGGCTGCGTCGACGATCCTTCGCGAGACTTCTGCTCCCAGGAATACCTGCACATGAATCCCGACGTCGCCCGCGCGGGGATTCCGGCGATCCTGCACTACGAACGCTACGGCAGAAAGGCCGGGCGGTTCGTCTCTCTGCTCGAGACGGGGCGCGAGCCGCGCTTCCCCGACGGCGCGGAGTCGTACACGGCGGATTTCGGATTGCGCCCCGCCGTTCACCACCGCGCGGCTGTCTTCGCCTCCTACTCGGGGAATGGCGTCGTCGAGCCCTACGTGCTGCACTATCTGCGCGGTCTCCGCGAGGTCTGCGACAACATCGTCTTCGTCGCCGACAACCCGCTTTTCCCCGGGGAACGCGCCAAGCTCGAGGGACTCGTCGCCTGCATGCTTGTGGCGCGCCACGGCGAATACGACTTCGGCTCCTACCGCCGCGGATGGGACTGGGCGCGGACGAGCGGCGCATTGGATGCGGCGGACGCGCTGCTGTTCTGCAACGATTCCTGCTACGGCCCCTTCCATCCCTTCGAGGGAATATTTGAAACGATGGCCGGGCGATCCTGCGATTTCTGGGGTCTCACGGCGTATCAGATCCACGACCGGCAGACTCGAGATCTGTTCTTTCACATCCAGTCCTTCTTCCTCGTGTTCAACCGCCGGGTCTTCGAGTCGGCGGCTTTCACCGGCTTCATCGCCTCCATCCGCAAGTTGCCCGAACCCACGCGGGAGAACGTGGTCGAACAATACGAGTTCAACTTGACGCGCCATCTGGAGGAAGCCGGCTTCGCCTGGGACTCCTTCATCCCGAGGGACTTCTGCATTCGGCATGGCGTGCTTCCGGCGTATCTGGGAGGGCGGGCGATGGCGATCCACGGGATGCCGCTGCTCAAGGTGAAGACGTTCGGAGACAATCCGAGGGCGGAGTCGCCGCGGAAGGCGCTTCGCGTGGCGCGGCGTTTGAACCCTGCGCTCCATGCCGACCTGCTCCCGCACCACCGAGCCCGGCTGGCGGCGGCACGGCGTCAGATGAAGACGACGCGCCACCCGCACATCGATTTCGCGGAGCACCAGGCGGCGTTCCCCGACAAGGTCGCCCGGATCAGTGCCCGGGTCGCGACCGGCGCGCGCGTCCGCGCCACCTTTCTCGTCTCGTCCGCCGCGATGTTTCCATCCCGGCCGCTTTTCGAGCGGATGATTGCGGATCCGTTGTTCGCCCCCCGCATCGTCGTCGTGCCGGGCATTCGGGCCGTGGTCGATGATTTGGCGTCCACCTGTCTGGCCCTTCATTCCGAGTTTCCGGAAGCGGAGGTTCTGTCTTGCAAGGTCGACGACCCTGTCCTGCCGTGGCGCGACGTCTCGGTGGACTCCGATATCGTCGTGTACAACTCGCCTTATGCGGCGTCGCATTTCTTTTACAATCCACGTTTTGCATTCGGACGGGATTTTCTGCCGATCCACGTGAACTACGGCTACTACCGCTCCGTCTACGACCGCCACGTGATGCGGACGGACATTTTCGCCTACTTCTGGAAGGCGCTCTTCGAGAACGAGGACGTCCTGGCGGAATACCGACAATGCTCCGTCATCGGCGGATCGAACGCTTGGTTGACGGGCTATTGCAAGATGGACGCGCTTGCGGAGAAAGTCCGCCGCTCCGGCGAACGCAAGTGCATTCTGATCGCCCCGCACCATTCGGTGGAGGGCGGCATGAACCGCGTCCTCGGGCTGTCCAACTTCGCACGATACGAACGTCTGTTTTTCGATCTGCCCCGCCGCCATCCCGAGATCGATTTCATCTTCCGTCCGCATCCGGCGCTGTTCAAGGTGCTGGCGTCCCCGCGCCTCTGGGGGCCCGAGCGCACCGAGGCGTGGTGCTCGCAGTTTCGCGCGCATCCCAACGTCCGGTGGAGCGACGGCGGCGACTATTTCCAGGATTTCGCCGATTCCGACGCGATCATCCAGGACTGCGGCTCGTTCCTCGTCGAGTATTTCTACACGGGCAAGCCGTGCTGCTACCTGCTCAAATCGCCGAAGGATGCCGAGGAGAAGTTCACACCCTTCGGGCAAGACTGCCTGGGACACTGCCACATCGCCTACGACGAAGCGGCCATCCTGCGCTTCATCGACGAGGTGGTCGTGCAAGGGCGCGATCCGCTAGCCGAAGCGCGCGAGCGGTTCCGCCGCGAGCGCGTGATGCTCAACCATCCTCGCGCCGCCGCCGTCGCCCTCGACCTCATCAAGCGGGAATTGGGAGTAGAACCCAAATGAGTATTTGGTCTCTATTGAAGCGAAACTGGGGTCGCTACGGGATATTTGCTGTTTCTCTTGCGATCTTGTTTCTTCTCCGAGGGCTCGTCCTCTTGTGTGTCTATCCTCCACTGGAGGGCTGCGACGAGCATAAGCATGTTGGCTATCTCGCCTTTCTATCGGCCTCGAACGCGATCCCGGTCTATCGACAGTCCTTTGTTCCGCCTGAGATCTATCCCGCGTTAAGAACGGTGCCCCACAGCCGCTATGGGGCAAAAGAGTTAACCGCGATTGTAGGCATGGACTACGAGCAGTATTGGGCGGCATTTCCTGATACGCCATACGAAACAGAATCCACGCTTATCCCGGTTAAAGCTGCATTTCATCCGCCTGGGTACTACTATGCGATGTCCATTCCATATAAAGAAGGGTCTAAGAGTCTAGGCATGGTGGGCACGGTGTACCTGCTCCGAGTGATCAATCTGGGTTTCGCCGCCTGCGCCCTTGTCTTCTTTCTGCTCGCTCTTCGACCTTTCTTCGAGCACACCCGCATGGGCGTGTTAGCGGCTCTCGCCGTCAGTTGCAATCCAATGTTTCTCGTCTATGTCAGCAGGGTGTCTAACGCGGCGGCTTCCATGTTGTTTATCAGTATTGTATTCTTCGTGTTGAGCAAAGTTCCACATTCCCGCCGGGTCATTCTGCTTTGCGGTTTTCTGGGCGTGTGTCTGGGCTGTGGAATCTGGGTGCGAGTTGATATTGTACCCTTTGCATGTGTTGCTTTGCTCTTTCTGTTATGGTTGGCGATTTCTCGCCAGGTGCCGCGACGGAGCGTCATTTTGGGCAGTCTCGTTATCCTGGCGCTGGTCTTTCTGATTTCGTGGCCACTTTCCGCCTGGAACCTATCCCATTATGGAACTCTGTTTCCCAATCAGGAGATGTTTCGAACTCCTGTCGGAAGCACAGTCCATTGGAATCTGTCGCTGCTGTATCGCTTGACCGTGGACGTGCTGCTGCAAAGGTTCCTCCTACAGAACCTATGGACAAGCGGGTGGTCGTTTCTCCACCTGCCCGTGCTGTTCTACAGTGTCTATTGCTGTATTCTTGGCATCGGTCTTGTCGGGCTTGTCCTGTTGCCGTTTCGCAAGCGTCTGCCTCCGGATATCGCGAATCTCGCTCTCTTGTGCATGTTGGCTTTCGGCCTGGTCTATGCTGGCGGGGTCATGCATGCTTTGTTGTCCATCAAAGCGAATGCCGGGGTCATCTCGACACCGTCGTATTACGCGATGCCGGCTTATCTGCCCTTCTTGGGCCTCGTTTTCTACGCGCTTAGGAGTCTGTGGGGCTGGTTGCGGTGGCTGGTACTTGGGACATGCACCGTTCTGTTTCTGTTTGCGGAATGGTATGGGACGTTTGCGGTCGGCGTCCCGTATTGGAGCCAGGCAGATTCCATGTCGGAGGCGCTTGATCGGCTGCAGACTATCCATCCGGCGTTTCCCTCTCCATCATGGCTGCCATTGCTCGTGGTCCTCGCCATGGGAATGGGCGGACTCGTCGTCTACTTGATGTGGATCGAGCAAAAGACGTCGAATGTCGAAAGGGATTAGAGGCCAACAGACCCATGGACGTCGGATCAAACAACACGGATTGCTCACGGCAACGGGCATCGCGCATTGCGATAGCGCTGGGCACTCTCGGCTCGCATTTGTTCGCGTGGCGTTGGTACCTTGGACTTGGCCTGTTCGCCTTGCTCGTCTTCTTCAGGATACACGGCGTCTCCCTAGAGTCGTGGAACGCGATCGTCAAGGACACGACCCCATTCTACCGATATCCCTCTCTTGGCGCGAACAGACCGATCCGGAGTGACGAGTATGCCGTTTCCGTCCCCTTTGTAATGGCACAGTGTGCCCATCCCGACTTCTTTCCCCGTGTCAATGAACGGATTGACGGGACGGGGATGGACATGTTTGTTTCCACACCGCCCAGCCCGGTGTGGGACTGGACGGTCGTGGGGCAGGCCGCCAACTGGGGGTATTTCCTGTTTGGATTCGAACGCGGGCTGTCGTGGAACTGGTGGGCCCGCTATCTGCTGGGCTTTCTTTTTGCGCTGGAGTTTTTCCTGGTCTGGCTACGGAGAGACCGTTCGCTGGCGCTCGTGGCCGCCCTCGTCGTGACGCTTGGGGCCCCGACCCAGTGGTGGACGACCACGGTGCCCTATCTAAACCTGTTCTTCTTCGCTTCGCTGGTCTTTATCCACAAGCTGTTTTCGTGGCATCCCATGGCTGCCAGGATAGCTGCCGGCATCGGGGCAACCGTTTCCCTTTCCTCTTTTTCCTTCTCGTTGTACCCTCCGTTTCAATTATTGTACGGGGTGGCGTTAATCTTGCTTGGGGCGGAAATGATATGGATAGCGCATCGTCGTACCGATCCACGGCCACGAACAAGCACCTGGCTGATACTCGCTTGCGTGGTGCTGGTGCTGGTAGGTGAATGGTGTTATTTCTTTACCGTTCACCACGAGACCTTGTCACGCTTGGCGTCGTCATCCTATCCGGGCGATCGATGTTGTCTGGGGGGCGGTCTGAAGCAGTATCTCGACATGCAGACCTGGAAAATCGTGAGTCTGTTCACATCGTTCCGGGCGGTGGGCTTCCGTAACGCCTGCGTGGTCAGTGTTTTTTTTCGTTCCAATGTTTGCCTGCGTCTGGGGCGCCATCCGAGCCGGTAAAAGGTTTGTTCGAGAGTCCCCCTTCGGCCTAGCGCTTGCCGGCTGGGCTGGAGCGATGCTTCTGTGGATGGCCTTCACTTGGCCGGAAAAACTTTCCCGGCTTTCTTTTTTCTCGCAAATTAAGATAGAACGCGCCGCCGTCGTTTCGAGTTTCATCCTGTTGCTGCTCGTCTTTAAACTGGCTCAGGTGACCATGCGGGGCAGGCATATCTGTTGTGGCAAATTGACTGTGGCGGGATGTCTGGGATTGTCCTATAGCCTGCTTGCCCTCTCCTTGTTCGTCAATCCGGCGATTATGAATTATTTTGTCGGCACGGCGCCGCTGCGGGGAGTGGCGATGCTGGCGCTTGGCGCCCTCCTGCTGGCAATGGTAACCGTTGGCTTGTTGCGATGCAATCGGTGGGCGTTCATGGGGGGATATGCCGCGGTCGCTCTGCTCTCGGGGGCCTATGTGAACCCGGTTTCACGGGGAGCGGCGCCATTGAAGGAGAAACAACTGACCGAAGCTATCCACGGGGTAGTCCGAGGACATGGGGGTGGGACTTGGCTGTGCAGCAGTGCAACGATAGCGCAATTCGTCCGCGCACAGGGGCTGGCGTGCATCAACGGGGTGCAGCAGACTGCCGACACCGAATTCTGGCGACGGATCGACCCAACCGAGAGATTCAAGTTCGCCTGGAACCGGTACGCGCACGTGTCCGCTTCGATAGCACCACCTGGCAAAGTGTCCGCCATTGTCAACCCGATGGCAGGAGACTGCATCACATGGGCGCTAGACGTGGCCGCCATTCGCACCCTGGACGTGCGTTATCTGCTGTGGTCGGGGAAGAAGATCCGCGAACCCTGGTCGAGTATCTCGGAAGGATCC
>FZPS01000168.1_pt14 | contig 11440 bp, 21 predicted proteins | sample 1817821 | NCBI WGS metagenome assembly FZPS01 (sample SAMEA104158645, study PRJEB21678) | metagenome | place: Germany | collected 2015-04-21 | reverse complement strand
ATATAAATGTATAAATAACTATGAGAGTGTATATGTGTTAATAGATATTATACAAAAAGAATTATAAATTTTTATAATCCCGAAGTGATACTTTTGAAAAAATTAGCCTATAATGCTTGATTTTATGAGGTTTCATGGATGTAGTATAGTGATACTTTTAAATTAATAATTGATACTTTTAAAATTTAAGATGAAAGGAAGGATTTTTTAGCAAGAATAGATTGTAAAAGCACGAGGGATATCTATTAACACAGTATTATAGAGTGGAGAAGAATACTGAGAAGGGAGTGAATTAGTGATGTTTTGCATATCTAGAGATGGTATGTGTGTTACGGAAACCAATGGCTTCTACATTAGGGAAACAAATGCATTGACACGTTATTATAGAGAAGGGGAGTATCACTTTAATACCAAGGATGAAACAATGTTTTGCATTTATACTAAGGATGGATGCTTCATGGATGCATTTGAAACTGAGGAAGAAGCTAAGGAGAAAATGAGAGAGGCTACTAGAGCTATGGCATCTGGTGTTGATATTTTTGAATTTTAGATTAGGTACAGAGGTGCACTGCAAGTAAAAGCAATAGTGATATTAGATGAATTGAAAGGAGATTTAACCAATGGAAGATCTAAAAGATATAGTGAATGAAAATATAATAATGGCCGAATCATTAAATATGAAGAAGCAGCAGGCCATTCAGATGTTAGAAAATAGATTTAATGAATGTCCAGTAAAGTGGAAGCAGCATACTAAGAAGTTTATAGATAATGTCAAAGAAAATATAGAAACTAGGGACAAGCTTATAAAGGATCTTCGTCTTATGATACATAGTTATATCTATAAGGATGAGGCTATTAATCCGGTAAAAGTTGATTTTATTATCAAGGAGCTCCAGGGGCTGGATGATAAAGATGCTTTAGCAGCTGACATATATAAAGCATTAATGGATGAAATGATATAAAGGGAGGAAAAACAGATGGATAAGGTATTAAAGAACATTATAAATAAGACAATTGATATGGAATATGACCACATATCAGAAGAATTCAACAAGGTTTTAGAAAAAAATAAAAAATTAGCAAAGGAATATCAAGAATCCTCTAATAAGCACAATGTAATCTTGAATCAATTGCAAGAAGTACTTCCAGTTGAATACCACCAGTTACTAGATGAACTTAATAATATTACTGTTCTTATTGGAGCAATTGAAGCAAGAATAATGTTTAAGGAAGGAGTAATATCTGGACTAACAGAACTTAACTATCTAAGTGAAGTAGGCTTGGGAATAGCTTTTATATAGGAGGTACGCATGATAAGAATAACATTATCATACTTAACTGCAGAAGAAAAGGAGAAATTTCTATCTGAAATGTTGCGATTAAATCATTACAAGATAAAGAAGGTAAGTAGCGAATGTAAACCTAAAGGAAAAAGTCTATATAGAAGAATCTACATAGACTTAATCCAAAAATAAAAATAGCTTACCATAGGAAGTAAGCCGATACTAGCAATTTCAGTTTACTTCCTTTGAATAAAAAAATCAAGGGGGAGTTATAGTGATAAGCACAGCTGAATTATTAGAAAGACAACAAGAATTACTCTTAGAAGTTGAAAGACTTGCAGATAACAAGAAAACCGGCTATTTCAAGCTTATTGAAGCGGAAATATATTATGGACGTACATTGGAAAACTTACTGGATAGAATGGCAGCAGCTAAGGTTTAAGGGGTGCTGCAAATTAGGGGCAGGGGATAATGGATTAATAAAATCAAATTTCCAAGCGCTTGGAGATTTATAAAAGGAGTAAGAATTATGTCGGTAGCAATATTTTTGTCCTATATGGATTATTGTAAAGAGTTAAATAAAATTCCGGATGTTAAGGAGCTACTGGAGTGGAAAGCTAAATATCAAAATAGATAATGTGGAGGTATAAAGTGAAAACGGAGGAGTACCAGGAGTTATTAGACAAGTTATTTAAGCAAGTATATAGAGACTTAAAGAAAAGAATGTTTCCAAGGAAGCATATTAAATTAATACATGGTGAAATTGATATTGAAGCGAAACATATGGATGGACCAGCAATAGGATTATATGAGAATGAGGAAATAAGAAGATTTAGATATAAACATCATATATTCGTTAGCGTAGAAATTATAGAAGATTACATAAATGCAAAGTGGTGCAAGAAGTATTACAAAGAAAGGATAAAGAAGACAATAGCTCATGAATTAGTCCATGCATATGTATTTGAAAAACATGAGGATCTCATTGATATCAAAAATGTACATTGTGATGGAAGTCCTTTGTTTTTAGGTATACTAGCATATTTAAATATTACCTCAGGACATAGGACTTGGAGTGCATTTACAAGAACTGACTTATATAAGCAAATCAAGAAATGCACTAATTATGATGAAGTAGAAACTTTATTGATAAGGACTATGTTGGAGTATCAAAGGGCTATACGTTTGCTAGAATATATTGTTGATAACAATAATAAAACAATTTATCACAATGAATATCTATTTAGTAATGGAGATATAACAGGAGTTAAGGGAGAGTCAACAATTACTTTTTCCGAAGAAGGTTTTTTGTGTAAAGCAAATGCTTTTATCATGGGGCCATATGTTGATTTATCTAAATTAAAATATTTAACATTGAAAAAGATAAATAACAATAGTTTTGATAAGAGGTATTATGGTAAAATGCAGTGCCAAACTATTGAAGATAAAAGGGACAAGTTGCGATTACAATCAATGAATATATAAGCTGTATAAGACGTGTAAAGCATTGATAATACTAGATTTTATTAGGAAAATGGGGTATAATTAATATAAAGATAAATATCGAAAGTACCCTCACCAACTAGGTGGGAAGCTCTAACGAATGTTAAGGGCCCGGGAATTTAACTAGCGGAAAAGTCCGTTTGTTGTTCCTGGGCCTTTTTATTATGTATTGAAAGGAGGATTAATGTGAGATAAAGCTGCTAAGAAGTACGAAATTCGTACATTAGAGCCTGAAAAAAGAAAAATCAAGGAGGAAATCAATGATAGAGTTTAATGTTAGTGGAACAGTATTAGAAGTGTTATTCACTGGAGAAAAGAGCTGCAAATTTATTGTCGGAAATGACAAAGGATCAATAGTAGGTACTATTACAGCTAGTCGAATAAAACTAGCAGAAAAGATTAAGCAAGGTAATAAGTTCAATTTCAAAGGGTATATATCAGCTTATAGTAAGCAAAGAAATGGAAAAGTATTCGTAGAAAACACTTATTATATTACTGATATAGAGTAAGTTCAAAAAACAAAAGGAAGGTGTAAAAAATAATGAGTAGAAAAAGTGAATTAATTAATGTTATTAAAGGATACAAGGAAAAACATGAGCAGTTTAAAAGTAAAGTGGATGGGTTACAAGGTAGTACAGAACTTACACCAGAGGGCATAAGAAAAAGGGTAAATGAGATGGCAGCATCTTTTGAAGTAATAGCTCAAAGTTCACATGATAAGGCTCTAGAGATATTGGATAAAGGTATGGAAGAGCTAGAAAGTAAATGGAGAAAGAATAGTGTTGGAAAATTGTCAGATCTAAATTATCAAATTGGACTAGCTAATACAATAAAAATGATAGAGACAGGAGCTATTACTGACAAAGAAGACTTTAAAAATATTATTGAAGTATATAAAGAGGACTGCAATGCATTAGCTACTATAGGGAAGCTAGTGTCCACAAATATTAAATTATCAGCTGAACTTCCAAAGGATAATAGGCAATACAATAAAAAAGTGCTCAATGATTTAAGAAGCAATATAGAGAAATATATTAATCCATCAAATATATTGGATTCTATGTCAATGGCCATGGAAAGTCTAATTCAATTTATTCAGGTTAGGCTACAGGATGATTTTACAGTAATTCCATGGGAAGAAATTCAGCAAACAGAGAAGAACATTCATTAAGGGGTAAGGAAAACCCCTTTTTGCTTATTTAATATAGGGTTAAAAGCAATGATATAGCACTTATAGAAAAAGGATATAGAAAACCCTTAGTATTTAGTAGTTCTCGCGCGCGTATAGAGGTGTACTACTCAAATCCGCAATCGCTTTCGTATTTGGTATATAGTAGCTCTTGCGAGTATATAGAGGTGATATTGATGGGGTACACATGTGAGTGTTTAAGATTAGACATAAAAGAACTTTTAAAACTTAATAATGGGAAGTATCAGTTTATAATTTCAGAATTAAAAGGAATTAAGTTAATTAAAGATACTGATTACATAGAAATAGATTCAGTAAGATTTTGCATAGATAAGCAGAAAACTAGATATGGAGAAAAAAGCTTTTTAAGGTGTCCTTATTGTTTTAGGTCCAGGGAACACATTTATTATATTAAAGGTTCCTGGAAATGTAGAGAATGTGGACAACTTAAATATATTAGCACCACTACATATAGGAAAGGTATGGAGTATTGTGATTTAAAGATAGATAAGATATTAGATAAATTAGGTGTAGAGCATAAGATTGAATACTATACAGGTGATTTAGTACCGTATATAAAGCCCTATAAAATGCGCTGGAAGACATTTTTAAAACTAATAAGTGAGCTAAAATATTGGCAGAGCGAAAGAGCGGATAGATGGATTAATTATGTATATTCTAGATGGCCTAAATAAAATGCAAAAGGGGGCGTAGTAAGTGACTAATGAGGAATTAGTGAAGTTATATCAGCTTGGAGATAAACAAGCCTTAGAGCAACTTATAGAGAAGAATAAAGGTATAGTAATTAAGTTGGTAAATAAATACTATATTGATAAAACCAGCAGCATTAATAGAGAAGATTTGGACCAGGAGGGCATGATAGGCCTTATTATTGCAGCTAATAAGTATGATTTAAACAATCCTAAGAAAGCTTCTTTTATTACATATGCTGTATTTTGGGTTAATCAGAGATTAAACCGCTTCGTGAGACAAAGAAATACAAATAACGAAATTAGTCTTAATAAACGTATTGGTGAAGATGAAGATACAGAGCTGGGGGATTTTATTGAAGGAGTTGATTATAGTTTTGAGAATGTAGAAGATAAGATATATCGGCAACAGCTGCGCCAGGAGTTAGAGGAAGTAATGAATAAGTATAATACTTTGAAGGAAAGAGAGATATTAAAGCTACATTATGGATGGGGTAATAATCGCTGTATGAATCTTTCAGAGATTGCAGAGCTATACCAGGTTACTAGAGCTAGCATATATAACGTAGAACTCATAGCATTGAGTAAAATCCGTAGATCTCCTTGGGGTGCTAAGAAGGCTAAAGAAATATATAATCAAAAGAAAAGCAGAGCTGCTTATAGTATTCCAGGTATCATAGAGAGTATAAGTTTTGGACAGAGGTACTTAGGTAGTGAAGTGATATTATGAAAAGAGATAAGATTGTTGAGGTAGCTGAAGAAGATTTAAAAATTGTAACGAATTTAAGAAATAATATGAAGCTTATAGACGTTAATCTGTAGAAGTGTGACTATGATGGAAAATTAAATAATAAAACAAAGAGTATTATCCCAGGTATAGATCCTAAGAGATTTTTTGTTTTGAGGAGGAATATGACAAAATATGTAGAATAGAAAATAATGAGAAACTGGTTCCACGACTAATGAGTAGTAGTTTATAAAGCGAGCGTATTTTAAAAAGCAAACCTATTTTGCATATTTATAGCAATACAGGAATATAAGTATGGAGGAAGTTATGAGAGTAATTTCTAGTCTATAACTCTACTCATTGGTAGTAATGCTACGAATTTGCTACTAATAGATAGAGTTACGGAAAGATTTAATAAATTTTAAAATAAGCTACTAGAATAAATAAGTTTCCTCTAACCATTGAAAATAAATAGCTAAAAAGAGTTTATTTGATTGGACAAGAGTTGCTATAATTTTATGTATAGATAAACCAGTCACGTTGAGACGGTTGTTCTCTTGTCCCAACGAAAAGCGGATGATTATGTTGAGGTGGAATTGGAGTTGGACGAGCTGGATGTGACTTCAGCGGAAAGTAAGGCGACTTATGTAGAGATTAAGGATTATGTGTTTAAGACACATGGGTTGAAGGTTTCGAATCTGTATATTTCACAGGTAAAAAGAAAATGTGGAATAGAGGTTGGGGAAAACTATAACTTGCCCAAGTCGGAGGATAGCAGACAGCCTCAGTGTCCAGAGGAAAAGGAAAAAGCTATTAGGGATGCGTTGGAGCATTTTGGAATGGCGTAGAGAGGTGCAAACTATTTATATTATTCTGTTTACGAGTGGAATTGGTTGGTGCATGGGATTTATTAATGAGAAAAAGATAGGTGGTTCCATCCTACCAAACTGGTTCATACATGCGGTATCGAATGTATTTTCTGGCATTTGCTCTGCGTTTTTGCTTTTTTGACAGATTATTTTAGATTTTGTCACCTGTATCAGAGGGAATCCCCAAAAGAGAAATGGAAAGAAAAAGGCACTGTATCGTTCTAAAAAACAGGATAAATGTGCCATAAATCCGGCGATGCAACCTATAGTTTACATTAAGAAACTATGTGATGGTGGTCTTTAGAACAGCTAACAGGTATCATTGAAACGAACAAAATTTTCAGATTGGAGGACTCGCTATGACATTAGGCGACAAATTATCAAAATTACGAAAAGAAAATAATTATACGCAGGAACAGCTTGCAGATGTTCTTGGCGTATCAAGACAAGCCATCAGTAAATGGGAAAGTAATATTACATATCCCGAAACAGAAAAGCTGATACGGATAAGTAAATTGTTTAACTGCTCTCTTGATTATCTTCTCAAAGATGCGGAAGAAACGATTTATAAACCTCAATCAGATACAGATACTCTATTTCTCAGGAAGAGAATCCGTGAAAGAAAAAGTGAAAAAACTGTTTTGGGTATGCCTTTGTGGCATATCGGAAGAAATGCAAGAGGTTTTATTGCCGTTGGATTAAATGCCCGTGGAGTTATTGCAGTTGGCTTAAAGGCAAGAGGAATTGTATCGCTTGGTATGCTATCCTTTGGAGTGCTATCGCTTGGTATGCTTTCTTTTGGCTTGCTTTCACTCGGTATGTTTGCTCTCGGTCTTTTGTCCGCTGGTTGTTTTTCCATTGGCGTATTTGCAACCGGTGCAATTAGTTTAGGTATCATTTCTCTCGGCGCAATCGCTATCGGTGATTTTTCTGTCGGAGCATTATCTATTGGTAAATATTTTGCACTCGGTGATAATGCAAGAGCTATGATTGCGTTAGGAGATACCGAAGCCGCAGGAAGCGTTTTTCAAAAAATTGGCGAGCTTTCCGCAAAGGATATTACTGCCGTAAAGCAATCGCTCGATACGGTTGTTCCGACTTACCTCTCATGGGCGAAAGAAATAATCAAGCTGTTTTTATGAGGTTTTATATGCTGTTAAATACTTTTAATACTGTGTTTTCGGCTACATACAGGAGGAACTTGCCGACATATTTGGAGTGTATAAGTGTTCTACCAACGGTAGATAGACAATTTTCTCCTTTCATATCATGCGTTCTACCAGCAGTCGATAGACATTTTTACAGAAACGATTATAATGAAGGCAATAAACAATAAATGAGAAGGAGAGCGAAGTAAAATGAATCAAGAAAAAACAGGTGCTTTTATTGCCCAATTAAGAAAAGAAAGCAATATGACGCAAGTTCAGTTGGCAGATGAATTAGGAGTAACCAATAAAGCTATTTCAAAATGGGAAAATGGTAAGTCATTGCCGGATGTGCAATTGTTTCAACCAATATGTAAGTTGTTTCACATTAGTGTCAATGAATTATTGGCAGGAGAACATATACAACAAGAAGAAATACAATATAAAACCGAACATATGTTATTGGAATATGTTTTATTAACAAAGAACATATGGAAATTGAGTTTAATTTCATTTCTTTTAATTGGGATAGGTTCATTGATTTGCTTCTTACCGTTTATGGTCAATAGAACAGACACAGTAATTCGTATTTTCGGTTGCAGTATAGGAGCTATTATTATTCTTTTTGGAGTCTATATGAATTTTATTGTTAAAATATATATGAATACAAATAGAGTGTATAATTATATGAATGAAAAATTCGGGCATATGAAGCTGTTTATTTCAGGCATTATTATGGAACTCGTAAGTATAAATATGTTCAGCTTTATGTCTCTGGGATACGAGGGAAAGGGTGTTAATGCTATATTAGGAACAATTGCATTTGTGCTATGCTTTGTTGGTACAAATCTAATTATAATGGCTTGTAATATAAAAAATAATCGTAATGCAAAATAGAATCATTATGAAAAATAATCAAGCTGTTTTTATAAGGCTTGTCTCTGCTCGAAAGTAGAACAAGCGAATAAATTATACGAAGGAAAGTATGGATAAAAAGAAAATAATGGCATTTGAACCTTGGTTTTTTATTTTTTTCGGCTTGTTCCATCTGCACAGGATATGGGGATTGATTGACAGAAATTCCTACGCTGAATTCTGGACAGGCGTGTTACATAATAAAGGATTGTTTTATTTTGTGCTGATGGGAATATTAGCAATACTGTGCGTTTTGGGTATTATTACTTTTTGTAAAAACCGGCATTGCAACTACTGGTGGAGATGGATATATGTCTTTGGCGGTATCTATGTGTTGTTTGATTTGTTCGCTATTGCTGTCGGATTGGACTTTTGGAATAAACTTTTATTGTGGATGTTTGATGTACAATCACCGTACTGGAATGTAATATGGTCTTTCTTTATTTTGCTTGGTGGATTTGTATTTGCATTGGGAATATACTTATTAATACAAAGAAAGAGATGAAAAACGAGCTGTTTTTATATGGTTTTAAGTGCTGTCAAATACTTTTGACACCGTGTTTTCAGCAAAGTAAAACAGGTTTGATAGACAAAAAAAGAAAAAGTGATTATTCTCGAAGCAGGTAGGGAGAACAAATCACTTGTGAAGGAGAAATATTTATGGAGCTGAACGCACAAATAAAAAAGTATCGAACAGAGCTTAATCTGTCCTAAGAGGAATTGGCGGAGAAGGTCTATGTGACAAGGCAGACGGTTTCAAATTGGGAGAATGAGAAAAGCTATCCGGATATCCACAGCCTGTTGCTTCTCAGTTCATTGTTCAATGTATCTCTCGACCAACTAATTAAAGGAGATGTTGAGACAATGAAAGAAATTATCAACGAGCAGGAGGTTAAGAAGTTTAATTATTACGGAAACATTTTCAGTATTCATTTTTTTATTTTGATTATCACAGCGGCACCGCTATTCTTTTGGTTAGAACGATATGCGTTCATACCTTTCGGGGTGTTGTTTGCAATTACAATGTTTTGGGCATTGAAAGTTGAAAAAATCAAGAAAGAAAATGATATTCAGACTTACAAGGAGATAGTTGCATTTACAGAGGGAAAGAAACTGGATGAACTCCACAAAGCAGTGGAAGTAGGAAAGCGTCCATACCAAAATGTATTGAAGGTTATCATCAGTGCTGTTGTTACGGCGACAGTTTGCTTTTTGATTGGACTGTTAATGCACATATTTTTGAATTGAGTGAATTGTTTTGGTTTTAAGCAGTAATAGTGAAATTTACATTAAAATCAGCGATTCCACGCATATTCTCCGTTTGAGGTGTGTGTTTTTGCTTTAGAAAGCATTAAAATGCAGGGGAAAAACACATTGGAGGTAAAGTTATGAACCAACTGAAAATCGGCAAATTTATTGCCCAGAAAAGAAAAGAGAAAAACCTGACCCAAGAGCAGCTTGCGGAAATACTCGGCGTGTCCAATAAAACCGTATAAAAATGGGAATGCGGAAAGTGTATGCCTGACTACGGCATTATAAAACCATTGTGCCAAGAGCTTGGCATTACCGTATCTGAGCTTATAGACGGCGAGGTTAAGGCTGACAGCAGTATTCGGGTGTTTGACGAAGAACAAATACTTGATATGCTCGGGCGGATACAGCAGCTTGAAAAACAGAGAATGTCAATTCTCGGTATCCTGCTGATTGTAATGGGAATTGCTTTGTTTGCATTTTCTCAGTTGCTAGGCGGAACGGATTTCAGAGATTTTCTGTCCGGTTTGATGATGGGAATTTCTGTCGGAGAAATGCTCGCCGGAGTATATATCATAGGTCGATCCTTCGCAAAACAGTAGAAAATCATGATTGCTACGCTAAGTAGCATAAATGTAATCGGTTGTTTCTTGTGGAATTCCTGCGAAATCGCTATGATGAGCCTGCAAATTTCAAACAAGGAGGACTCAAATATGAGTTTAGGAGAAAAAATCAGAGAACAGAGAAAACAGGCAGGTCTTTCACAAGAACAGCTTGCTGTAAAGTTAAATGTGTCCAGACAGGCAATTACCAAATGGGAAACGGACAAAGGAATTCCCGATGTTGCCAACCTGATAGCAATTAGTGATGAATTTGGGTTGAGTTTGGACGAGCTGATTAAGGGAAATGTTGCTGTAAAAAGGAAAATCATTGCCGATAGCTCCGCTAAGAAATGGCACATACTGGTTATCGTGTACTTATTGGCTATCGTGGCCTATATCGCCTATTTTGCTGTCTGCCACAGGATTTTGATGATCGGATTTCTGGTCGCCACGTTGTTTATGCTGTTCTTTGAACTGCGGATTTTCATTAAAGAGAGAATATATCGACAGGGCAAAAACGACAAGACAGAGTAAAAATGGAGGGACAAAATAGCACGATGAAAGCCACAAAGATTATAAGTATACTCATTGGCGGCATACTGGGAGCAATTTGTGCAGGCATCACGGCATATTTTTGGGAAGTCCATTTGCTTCGGCTGCTGTAGGATTTGTATGGTATTTCGCTGGTTACTATATTGGAAAATGTATCGGTAAAGCCAGAGAAAAATCAAAAGGAAAAAGGGAAAAAGTAACTGAATAACCTATATTTCGGCTTTGTCACGCAGAGTAACAGCGTTGTCATAGATAGTTTATTGCATTTGATGACGTTTCAGATTACATTGGGTTCATCAAAACAATCAAGGAGGTCATCACAATGACATTAGGTAAAAAATTAAAAGAAGCAAGAAAACAGGCAGGGCTTTCCCAAGAACAGTTATCTGAGAAATTGGGCGTTTCCCGTTCTGCGGTTGCAAAATGGAAACGGATAACGGTATTCCCGATGTAGATAATCTGAAAATTCTTTCCAAATTACTGAATATAAGCATTGATTATCTGCTCGACAACGGCGAAGCAATTGACGAATTGGTTATGCGTGAACCGTATAACTTATCGGAATACGGAAAGGGCGGTAAGGGTAAACGGAAAGTGGTGTTAGTATAATATTGTAGACACGGAAAGCCGAACACATTAAAATATAAATAAGATAAGGATGTGTTAGAAATGGCAAGAGGTCAAAAACAATATA
>FZPS01000070.1_pt445 | contig 11440 bp, 6 predicted proteins | sample 1817821 | NCBI WGS metagenome assembly FZPS01 (sample SAMEA104158645, study PRJEB21678) | metagenome | place: Germany | collected 2015-04-21 | reverse complement strand
CGAGCCCCCTGACCTTATCAGAGATCGTATCTTTCGCCGTCAAAAAGATAACCGGCGTCATATTGCCCTCTTCCCGCAGTCTGCGGACCGCTTCCAGCCCGTCCAGCTCCGGCATCATGATATCGAGGATGGCGGCATCGTAAGGGACCGACCCGAGATAGTCCAGCGCTTCCCGCCCGTTGAAGCAGCGGTCGACGGCGTAACCCTCGGCGCTCAATTTCTTGGCGATAACTTCGTTTAAGGCCGGCTCATCCTCGGCGACGAGTATCCGCATGGACGCTCCCCCCTTCAGCTTATTATAGCAAACGGAACATTAGAAAAGCATTAGAACCTGCTACCCGATCTCTCCGTCATCATTTGCAGGTGCATGCCCAGGGCTCATAAGGTTTCCCCATAAAGCTGGATCTACAAAACCGGTTCCCGGGGATTATACCAGCTGATGAACCGTATCCCTTTTTAGGTTACAGACAAACCCACGCAGCTATTGCAGGAATGCCCCGGCCGGTTGTAGAAAAAAAAGATAGCAGAGACAGGAAATCACTGAAGAAAAACCCACCGGGTTTCATGCTGTCGGGAGGATATATCCATGCATCAAACAATCGAAATAAACCCCCGCTTTGCCGAAGCGCTGCATCTGATGGAGCAGACAGAGCGAAACATCTTCATTACCGGCCGGGCCGGGACCGGGAAGTCCACCCTTCTGGAATATTTCCGCTCCATCACCCGTAAAAACGTGGTAGTGCTCGCCCCCACCGGAGTAGCCGCAGTCAACATATCGGGCCAGACGATCCACTCCTTTTTTGGCTTTAGGCCCGATGTGACCGTCGAAAAAGTCAGAGACAGCGCCAAAAAGAGAGCCTGTACAATCTACCGTAACATCGATGCCATCATTATCGACGAGATCTCCATGGTGCGCGCCGATCTGCTGGACTGCGTCGATCAATTCTTGCAGGTAAACGGCAAAACCCCGGAGACTCCTTTTGGCGGAATCCAGATGATCTTCATCGGTGACCTTTACCAGATCCCGCCTGTCGTTACCGGCCAGGAGCGGCAGATCTTTAAAGAGCATTATGAGAGCGAGTATTTTTTTGACGCCCACGCCTTTCGTGAAATGGAGTTCGCTTTTATAGAGCTGGAGAAGATCTACCGCCAGAGCGATCCCCTTTTTATTAAGCTCCTCAACAAGATACGCAATAAAACCGTCGGCGATGCGGAGCTGGAGGCGATCAACCGCCGGGTCGTCCACGGCGACCTCGAATTACCCGGGGGGGTGATCTATTTAACCACCACCAACGCCATGGCAGAGAAGAAAAACCAGGTCGAACTGAAGAAGCTGCCGGGTAAAATTCACTGCTTCACTGCTGAGAGCAGCGGTGAGATAGGCCGCCAGTACTTTCCCGCCGCGGAGGTGCTGCAGCTCAAAAAAGGAGCCCAGGTAATGCTCCTGAACAACGATACCGGGGGACGCTGGATCAACGGCACCATCGCGACAATCAGCAAGATCAAAAAAGGCAGCCTCGAGGTCAGGATGGCCGAGGGAAAGACAGAGACGGTAAAACCCTTCAAATGGCATATTAACCGCTATTTCTGGGATCCGGAGAAAAAATCTGTAGCCTCGGAAGCAATGGGTACTTTCAGGCAGTATCCCCTAAAGCTCGCCTGGGCGATTACGATCCATAAAAGCCAGGGCAAGACCTTCGATCGGGTCGCAATTGACCTGGGGCGGGGCGCCTTCACCTCCGGGCAGCTCTATGTGGCCCTGTCGCGCTGCCGCAGCCTGGAAGGGATCTATCTGCAAAGAGCGATCCGGGAAAAAGACATCTGGGTTGACTGGCGAGTGATCAGATTCATCACCGGTTATCAGTACCAAATTTCAGAAAAAAAGCTCTCCCTTGACGACAAGATCAACCTGATTGAAGAGGCGGCGAAAGAAAAAGCGCCGCTGGAGATAACCTACCTCAAGTCCAGCGATGAAAAAACAGAGCGCTTGATCAGCCCCAGGTTCGTGGGAGAGATGGAATACAGGGGTAAAACTTTTCTCGGCCTGCGGGCTTACTGCCATAAAAGAAAGGCCCTGCGCACTTTCCGGGTAGATCGGATCCTGAAGATCCATAAAACCGAACCTGCCGGATAGGCACACCAGGGTTAGAAAGGTACTGGGAGATGTTAAGAGGGGAAAGCAAGGTTGATGAATACTGATTTCGACCGTGAGAGGATCGTTCCCCGATGCGCTGCCCTTTGGTGAGCTTATGCCGCTGTTTATATATCCCGCGAGATCTACTGTGGCTCGGTGGCGCAACTGCTGCACCAATACGGACCCTTCACCGCAGGGATGAGCCGGCCCTTGTAAATTTAAAATAGGTCGAACATTTTGCCCCTGCAGCATGGCCCGGGGCAAACGCTTTCGAAGCTTGCTCCCTACTGCCCTCGCCTGCTTGCTTAGCCTGAATAGCCACAAACACCCACTCTCGGTGAATTCGCTACCGGAAGAAGCATCTCTTCGCCGCATGGATGTTTTTCTGCACATTTTTCACAGAGCCACCCCTTCCCGTCAAAGCTGCATTCCGGGCAGATCTTGACCGCAATGCTATTGCAATAATCACACCGGTACTGGGGTGCAGTGTTTCTAGCCAGAATGGTGATCTCTTCTCCGGGGAATGCCCTGGCGGGAGCAAGATCGATTATCTTAAGGGCCAGAACAGTGGACGAACCAAAATCATATACGTGAATAAATCGTTCCCCCGGGCTCAATATACTATGAACGCAGATATCCATATCTTTTTCGTCCCATTCAGAACTTGGTGCAGTGTTATAGTAGTTGCCCCTGATCTTGAAAGCGCTCATATGACCGCAGCATTCCAGCCAGATCTGGCGAAGAAACTGATCTAACTCGTAAAGTTCCGTCTCAAAAGGCATCTCCAAGTAAAGCCAGTACTGCGGATCATCGTATCCCTCCACGGAGAGAATTAAGCCTCCCCCGGCCTGACCACCTTTGGCCGGATCCCCTTTCCCCGGGATCATATTTTTCTTCAGGCAACTTTTGAGATGCCTGCTCATACCTCTTTTAGTATATACCCTGCCGCAGAGTGCACATTTTCCGCTATTCCCCATCATTACCATCTCCTTCTTGAATTATCGGTCGCAACAGCTTCAATTAAATATGGGCAAACATGAAACCAGATTGAAAGATACAGCAGGCAAGAAGCCCGCCAATTACCCGGGAATCCGCCCTTACCGTCAGTAGAGCTGTTCACCGCAGCCCCCGAACCGATCCCATTATATCGGATCAACCATTGACCGGGGGATAAAAACAGCCTTTCAGATCCTCGATGAGATCTGGAATGATCTGCTCTTGGTAACCGGCCTTCCCGCTCCCGGCAATTGAATCCCTGACGGCTGCAAGGGCCGGATGGATGATCTGTTTCAATTTCCTCACCCTGGCCGCATCGAGCAATTGTAAGGGTTTGGTTCTGGCATAATCATCCGGGCGATAGCGCCATGCCCTGGCCGCACCGGGGTAACGCTGCAACAAGCGCTGGGCCATCTGCAGCCCTTCGGGATCGAAGTCCCCGGAATAGCAGATCCGCGCTCCCCCTTCCGCCAGCTTATCCAGCAACAACAGCGCGGCGAGCCTGAACTGGCCGTGGGTGCAGAGCAGCGGAGGATGCGGGCAGTCATCGAAAGCATCGAGGATTTGCGAGAATACCGCCGGGTTCTCCACCACATAGACAGATTTCACTTCTGCCGCTCCCATCGGGGCGAGAGCAGGCCGGGCAGTTTCAATCTTGACCACTTCGCGCAGGGGTACATTTAAAACCATATTTTCAAGATGAGCCTGCTCCCAGGTGGCAAATTTTTTACCGTTCCTGCCGCAGGCAAGCAGCCCGGCGCAGGTCACAAAACTGAAAAGATCATCCCTGAGGATCCCCGAAGCAGCCAATATTTCACTGATCTCTTCTGCCGTGAGGGGGCGGCGGGCACGTTTCTCGGCCCCCTCTCCTTGAAGAAAGCAAAGCGCCTCGATCAACAGCCGCCCCTTCTCTGTTCCCGGATCAAAACCATGGGGATCACCGGTGATCCGGGCGGCAAATACCGGCAGCCTTTCGTAGTCTTCGGCGGGCAGATGGCGCAGAGCACGCAGCACACAGCCCAGGTTGCGCTCAAGCTCTGCTCTATCCCGCCGGTACGCCAGATGGATCCCGCGGCTGCCCTCTCCCCTGTTCTTGATCTGTTCAAGCCATTCGGCGCCGGTTTTGCTCCCGCAGCCCCGGGCCAGCTCGGCGAAGAACTGATCTTTTTCTGCTTCTTCGCGTCTCTTTTCTTCCAATTTCGTCAAAATAGGGCCGCCTGCGAACGCAAAAAGCAGCTCCTGCAAGGAGAGTCCGCCAAAGCGGCTCTGCCCCAGCGCCTGCTCGAGCTGCACACTGGATACAGTTACTGCTTTTTTCCGGCCGAGGTCTGTCCCCAGCAGACCGCCGAGGTTTTCGCGCTCCCCGGGTGAGTGCAGCTTCAATTTGACCGCGCCGCCGGTCCGCCCGAGAGAACGATACTTTTCGGCAAATTGCTGCAGCAAGCGCTGCAGCACGGCAGAGCTGCGGAAATAAGTTAGCGCTTCTTCGAGCAATAATTCATGGTTGTGCACAGTTCGCTCCCCCGTTCAAGGCAATGCGCCCCCTCGATCATACCAACGCCTCTTTCCACTGCTCCTCCGCGGTGATGAGCGAACGGCGCTTGCCGTTCCAGAGGTAACGGGCCACGGAGACGAAGGGGGCATCCTGGGGCCGGATCAGCTCGCAGATTGAAAGAGCAGGGACAGTCTCGTAATCACCCCACAGGGCTTGCGAGTTGATCAGGTAGTTGAAACCCAGCTGCTCCATCAGCTCAAACATATCGGCAATATTTTGCTCGTCCACCCCGGCAAAAGCCTCGTCCAGGGAGATGATAAAGGGTGCCTCCGGACCGGCCTCCTGGTAGCGGGAATAGGCTGCGGAAAATAGCGGTATGTACATGGCCATCGCTTTTTCACCGCCGCTGAAGGTATCGAAAGCATGGTTCGTCAGCTCTCTTTTCTGCTGATCAGCGCGGCGATAATAGAGGGTGAAGGAAAACCAGCGGCGGTAGTCCAGGATCTCCTTGATCAGCTGGTGGAAGGTCTCGCCAAAACCTCTTTCCTCCATGGCCTCCCTGGCCTGCTCGATCTTCGATTTGAAATGACCGACAATCTTTTCAAAATCTGCGTCCTTCAGGATGCGCGGATCCCGGCGCAGCAGCTCAACCAGCTCCCGGGTATCCAGCTCATCCTCGCGCCGGGCGGTGCCCGGACGCCAGCTCAGGGAAAATGTCAGAGCGCCGGAGGTCTTGCGCTGGGCCATGAGCGCATCGATCTGTTTAACCCACCGCTCCGCCCTGCTGATCCGCCCCCGGATCACCCGACCCACGTTGTAGGTGATGATCTCTTCGTAAAGTTCCCGATCTTTTTCGCTTAAAAGCTGCTCCTGCAGCCCCAGATCCTGCTCCATCCTCTCCAGCACAGTGTAGGGATTGAGCCTCTTCCCATCGTATTCCAGAAGCAGCAGCAGCCGCGACGCCGCTCGCTCGAGCGCCTCATACAGCAGCGAAAGCTCTCCTACCGTGGGATGTTCACTTTCCCGAACCGGTTCCTCGACCCGGTGATCATCCAGGGTGGGCCGGTATTCGGCCAGGGCGCCCTGCTCCTGGTAGAACACCCTGGTCAGCCCGGCGAAGGCCTTTTCCTGGGCGCCGTCACCCAGAACCCCGGCCAGCTCATGAGCCGCTTTGCGGGCCAGTTTCAGGGCATCTGCCGGGGTGGACGGCTCGGCCGACTTTCCCTCTCTCAGGGCCAGCTCCAGCTGCAGCTCTTTCAGAAAAATATTCTGCCAGCCTGCCGCCAGGTTGCGATATTCCCCCAGACCCTGCCCGAGCTGTTCCTGCTCCTGTTCGATCTGGGTCCGCTCATGCCTGAGGGAACCTTCTTCGCCAACCAGAGCTTCTATCTCGGAGGGGAGCAGCTGCAAGCGCTTCTCGACCCGCTCGATTCTCTCCCTGATCCCGGCAGCCCCCAGCTGCATCAGCTTGCGCTCCAGCAGGTCCAGCTGGGACCGCTTGAGCTCTTCCTGAACCCCCAGGGCTTTGCTCTCCCGGCGCAGCTCCTCGATATCCGCCTCGGTATGTGCAAGGCTGCCCTTGATCTCCTCGAGCATCGACAGAATGCCGAGCAGATCTTTGTGATTCAGCTCCAGTGCATGCAGACCCGACCGGTAGCGCTCCATCCCGAAAAGAGCCTCCCGGCAGTTCTCTTCCACCGCTTCAAAGGGCAGATCCGCGGCGGCGGTGCGCGCCCGGGCGGCCAGTTCACGCAGCTCTGCCAGCAGCTCCTGCACCCTGATATCTTTTTTCTCCACCTCCCGGGTGAGGAACGCCGCCTGCCGGCCGGCCTCTTCATAGAGCCTGAAGGCCTCGCCGGTATCTTTGGCCGAAGGGAAGGCCCCATACTCGTGATCGAGTGCTTCGCAGCGGCCGCCCAGGTTGTTGCAATCTACCTTCAGCGCTGTACGATCTTCCTCGAGCGAGCCGAGCTCCCCGGCAAGGCGCTCGATCTCGCTCTCCCGGTAGCGCCGCCTGGCCTCGCGTCCGATAAATTGGGGCTGCTCCGATACGGGAGCATGCCCGAGCAGCAGGGAGAGATGGTAGCGGCCTTCCCTGTCCAGGGCTGGCGCCCCCGCTTCGGCTGTCCCGGCCACCTTGATACTGCGCAGCACCGCCGCGATATCCTCCGAAGCAACCGCCACGCCTGCTACCGGGGTGGGATACAGATAGTCGGCCAGCGTCTCCCCCCGTTGAGGCGGGCCTGCTTTGATCACGCGGTCGTCCGAGGGCACAGTGGAAGCAAATTGTTCGGGCAAGATGAGCGCATCGAGCAGGCCCATCTCGCGCAAGGCCCCTTCCAGGCGCTCCCTCACCGGCAGCGCCACCGCGCCGTGAAATTCCACCGCGGCAAAGAAAGGCAGGTGAGGGATCCCTTGCTGCTCGAGCCGGCGCCGGGCGGCCCCGGTGTCCGCATGGCGGGGCGGCTCGGGGTCCTTTTTTTCCTGCCAGTATTTCAGCTCCGCTTTTTTATCTTCAATTTCCCGTTCCTTTTGCTTCAGGGCATGCTCCAGCTGCAGCAGCGCCGCCTCCAGGGAGCGGCGCAGTTTCCGGTACGATCGTTCCAGGGGTTCGCGCACTTCCTCCCATGCTGTTTCTTCAAAAAGGACGTTGACCCTGGCCAGCAGGATGGTCAGTTCATCATCGGGAAGCAAACACTCGCGGTTGCCCTCTCTCCAGCGGTGAATTGCGCCGGTAAGCCTGTCCCGCTCCTCCTCGAATAACCCGGCCCACTCTTTTTCTTTGCGCCGCTGCTGATCCAGCTCCCGGCGCCGCTCGCCCAGTTCCCGATCTGCCTCCTGGTAGCGTTCACGAGCCCTGCCGACCTGCTGCAGAATCTCAAGCACCCCCTGCAGCAGCTCCAGATATGCCCCGGCCTCTTCTTTCCAGAGGCCGAAATGGTAGGCTTCACCGCTGCTCTTGAGATAATCGCGAGAAGCCGCTTCATGAGCGGCAAACTGGGCCCCTTTGGCCTCTGAATCCAGCTGTTTGAGGACAGCGCCGCTCTTTTCTGCGCACTGATCGCGCTCTTTTTCTTTGCGCTCAATCCGGCGTCGAAATTCCGCCCCTATCCCTTCTTTCTCCCGCCGGTTCTCATCCTTTTGCTGCCTTAGCCGTTCGAGCTCGGCCAGCGCCTGCTTGACTTCGCCTTTCTCTTCCTCGATATTGAACACTTCGTGCCTGGCAAGTGTCTTTTTCTCCCCGGAAAGGAGAACCGATTCGGTGCGCAGCCGGGCAAGCTGCTCCTCGAGCTCTGCCATTCTCGCCAGCAGTGCTGCGTGCCGCGCCGCCGCGGCAGCCGCCGCCTGCTCCTGCCGCTTCAATTTACTCTGGGCACCGATCAGCCCCCGCGCCTTTTCCGCCAGCATGAAACGGTTGTACTGATCGTACTGCCGGCAGAGGCGCTGCACCGCCGCCCGATCCCGCCGGAGCTGCTCCAGCTGCTGCCGGGTCTGATCCATATTCTCGATGGTATCCGAGAGCGGGCGCAGCTCCTCGTCGGTCAGGGGAGGCAGCGATTCATTGAGGATCTCGTAGATCACGGTGGGCTTGAAATCCTTGGAGAGCTTGGGGCTGCGTAGCTGAATGATCAACTTGATCAGATCCTCGAAGGCTTCCTCCGTGGCGAACCCGAATACCTGGCGGTTGACCAGCTCCATATAGCCTTTCTGGCTGCGCACCACTCGGCCCCCCTGGCCGATGCGGGCCTCCAGCTCGGAGCGGGCCAGGGGTATCTTCACCTTTTCCCCCCCGCCGCCCCGCTCCACCCTGTATAGCTCAAGATCACGGCCGATCCGCCGGTTGTCATTGATCACAAAGCCCCAGAAGTTCAGTCTGCCGTAGCGCCTGGCCTGCAGCCCGATCCCGGTGGTAATGTACTGGCTGCTCTCTCTTTTCTTGTATTCCAGGTAGAGATAACCGGTGCGCTCCTCCCGCTCCACCAGCTCTTTTTCTCCCAGCAGGTAATCTTCCATCCTGCGGGAGCGGGAACCGAAAGGATCAAGGCGATCCGGACTTTTCCGTCCATCCAGGAGAATGGGGATAAGGCTCTGCATGGTTACGGATTTTCCACTAGAGTTGGCCCCCCGCAGCAGCAGCTTCCCATCGGCAAAGTGAAATTCTTCTTCATCGTAATACCAGAAATTCAAGATCCCGGCGCGATTGAGGACCCATCTGTCTGCACTCACAAGCGATCGCCTCCAAAGTCATCAGGATAGCGGCAGCCCAGCCTGGCCAGCAGGGGAAGCAGGGTGATCGTTCCGCTTTCGGGATCTTGCTCCGCCATCTGCCAGCGCAGCAGATAGTCCAGCAGGGCGGCGGCTGTCTCCGCAGGGAGCGCCTCCCGGTATTCCTTGCTCCAGCCGTTCCCGTAGCGCTCCTTGCACTTCATGACCAGCTGCTCGAATTCCACCGCCGACAGGGAGAGGGTCCCCCCCACCCGCTCCGCCTCTTCCAGAGCGGCCCACCTTTCCCGGGATAAAACCGCCAGCTGCATGGTCATATCGGAAAGAGCCCGGTTTTCCGGGAAAAGGGTGAGCCGCCCTTTCCGTTCGGGCGAGACCAGCAAAGCGGTATCGGCGTAGAGCTCCAGCCGGAAAGGGCTATGCCCGGCGATATCTTCGGCGAGGCGGTGGCGAAAATTACGCAGATACAAAAAATCGGGATCGTCGGCACCGCCGCTGTAGATGGCTGGTGAAAGGTAAAGCCGGCGGTAGACCCGGTGGCGCCGCCGCATCCCTTCATACTCTTCCATGCCCCGGCTCTCCCGCCAGCGTCCGTTGTAGATCTCTTCAAGGTTGCTGAATTCAGGCAGCTCTTTGGGATAAGAGGGCATGAAATAGCGAGAGATCGGGGGCACCTCGAAAAGCACCTCGCAGCTTTCCTCCAGGCCGAAACCGGCCACATCCCCCTCCACGACCTTGATCAACTTCTCCTCCACGGTATACTGCAGCACCCGCACCAGGGAGCGGCGCCGGCTGTAATTCGTCCAATCCAGTCCCTCCTCGCCGGGGTAGAACGATAGGAGTGTTTCACAGAGATCCGAAAGCAGGAACTGCTCCTCGATATTCTTGCTCTCCAGATAGGCCATGCAGCAGCAAAAAAGGGTGTAATCCTCGATCAGGGTAAACCCATCCACCCCCATCCACGGCTCCGGCCGGGCGGGCAGCTTCTCCAGTTTGACGAAATAGCGGTGGATGATCAGGTGGTAGCCCAGCTTATCCATGAAATAGAGGCGCAGCGATCTCTCCCGCTCCCGCACCATCTGGTAGAGCTCGGGCTCCTCTTCCCGCAGGATCCAGAATCTTTCCATCAAATATTCAGCGGCATCCCGCGCCCTATCGTCAAAGGAAGGCGTTTTCTCTTTACGTTCCATCTGTACACCTATTCCATAATGGTGATCTCATAATTGGGCAGCTCCAGGATGCCGTCATCCCAATGAAGCTTCACTCTGCTTTCATCGAGGCGGCGCAGGCAGATGGTCGCCCCGGCCTGAGTCCGGGCCGTTAGATCTTTGGCGGTCATGCAGCGGCCGATCCAGCCCAGGAGCAGCGTGCGGATATGGGGATCTGTAGAGAGCAGCTCACCCAGAACGATGCGATCCTTGCAGCTCAGCTGCTCCAGCAGCATGGCCTCCCTTTCCTTGATCTTGAGATATGCCGCCAGGGCTGCTTCTTTTTCCCGTTTACGGCTGACCAGGGCCTGGGGCCTGCTCCTGGGCCGGTAGCCGCGCCGGCGGGGAATGACCGTATGAGCGACCGGCTTCTCATCCCAGATCCGGCTGTAGATATCCTCGCTTGGCCTGGCCGCCGGGACAAAGAGATGGCGGGTTGAGGAGACCCCGAAGACAGCCCCGTAAAGCTGCCGGGCCTCCCCTAGTGAACCGCAGCGGTAAAACCAGCCGGCCAGGTAAAGGTAGTCCTTGCGGCGGCTCTGGCGGTTGCGGTATCTTTCACCCAAACGCTGGGCAAAACGGGTAATGCGCCGGATCGTTTCAGTTGTCGCCTTCTGCAGGTAGCTCAGATCGCTCTCCCGCCCGTCCTTCCCAAAAAACCAGGCCGCCAGGCTTTGCCACTGGGAGCGAAAACGCTCCTGCACCGCTTCCGGCGGCTGGTCCGCCTCCAGACGCGGGATGGTGGAATAATAGTCTTTTAGACGGCTCGCAATGGTCTCGATAAAGCTCTCCGAGACCTCCTGCAACAATTTTTCGATCTGAAAGGAGGAGCGCTGCAGCACGGCAATAAAATTACGCAGATAATCGGTCAGGCTGTCCTTGTAGACGAGAAATGCCTCTGTTTGCATCAGCTCTTCCACTTTTTCGCTTTCCAGGTGAGCGAGATAATCGGTGGCGTTTTCCGTGAGCCGGCGAAACTGAACATACATTTCATCCCAGCGGGCATAAAGCTCCTCGTCGGAAAAACGGGCTACTCTCTCCCGATCGGTCAGATCCGTCAGCGAGGCCAGCAGCCGATCGAAAAGGGTCCTCTCGAGCGATCCGCCGAAAGAATCGCCCTTGTTCTCCAGCTCCAGAATCAAACGCTCGATCTCGACAGTATAGGGCGTACACTGATAGCGATAGCGCTTCTTCCTGAACTCCTCGATGGAACCGACCTTGCCCAGATCCTGCCGGGGCACAAGATTTTTCCATTCTACAAGCTGGTTCAAGTCCTGCGCCAGCTGCTCCCGGGTATAGCCGGCAAAGTGAGGGCTTTGCGTCAGACAATCGTAGACTTCATCAGGAAAAAGATAGTGGCGCAGCTTTTCATGCTGCAGGTAG
>FZPS01000198.1_pt45 | contig 11446 bp, 18 predicted proteins | sample 1817821 | NCBI WGS metagenome assembly FZPS01 (sample SAMEA104158645, study PRJEB21678) | metagenome | place: Germany | collected 2015-04-21 | reverse complement strand
GCTCCATACCATGGCCTCAGTGTTTCTGGAGAATCGAAGTTGGGTCAGAAGCACTCTGGAGGCTCCAAATCTGATGATTGGAGCATTAAGCAATACCCTTGACGATAATGCTAAATCCGGTCTTTATCTCGCAATTCCAGGAAATGCTGAGAATATCCGGATCAGAAAAGGTAACGGCGTAATCGATGCCGGCCATTATAAGTTTGCTTTTTCTGATCGCTACGTTTCCGAAGATGAAACAATCAAACTGGAGTGCTCATATTTAATTTAAACCCCTTGACAAATAAATTTAATATGGTATTTTAAAAGAAACATTTCTAAAAGCTGTGATGGGGAAGAGTACAGTAAACATCCTTCCAGAGAGAAGAAGCCGGCGGCTGGAAGCTTCTTCAAGGCAATGTTTATTGGAAAACCACCCCGGAGCTGTTTGACCGAAAAAGAGTAAGTCAAACCGGTTGAGCCGTTATCTCGCTAATTAAGGTGAACCAAGTTAGTTGGCTTGGTTAATCAGGGTGGAACCGCGGTGAACTCGTCCCTATTATTTGGGATGAGTTTTTGTTTTGTTAAAGGCAAACAATTAAAATTGAATGACAAGGAGTGAAACTGGTGGAACTAATCAAACTGACATTACCAAATGGAGATATCAAAGAGGTAGCAGCAGGCACCACCATCGCAGATGTTGCTGCGTCTATTGGCAGCAGATTAGCGAAAGCCGCTGTTTGCGGTCGCTTTAACGGCGAACTAAAAGATTTGAAAGCTGCCCTTACTGAAGATGGTGAGCTAGAAATCATTACAACCGATTCGCCGGATGGGTTGGATGTAATGCGCCATACAACCGCTCATATCATGGCCCAAGCTGTGCAGCGGTTATGGCCTGGCACTCAGCTGGCGATTGGACCAACCATTCAAGATGGTTTCTACTATGATTTTGATATAGATCGGACTTTAAGCAGTGACGACTTAGAAAAAATCGAAGCCGAGATGGCGAAAATTATTGCCGAAGACTATGAAATTACCCGTGAAGAGCTGGAGCCAGAAGAAGCTCATAATCTATTTAAAGAGCAGAATGCAACTTACAAGTTGGAATTAATTGAGGGATTGGATGATACCATCAGTATTTACCGGCAGGGTGAATTTATGGATTTATGCCGCGGACCCCATCTGCCCAGTACCGGTAAGGTTAAAGCATTTAAGCTGTTAAGCGTAGCGGGAGCATATTGGCGCGGTGATTCCAAAAACAAAATGCTGCAGCGCATCTATGGAACAGCATTTTTTAAGAAATCCGACTTAGACGATTACCTTAAACGCTTAGAGGAAGCTGCTAAACGGGATCACCGCAAACTTGGCCGGGAACTGGATCTGTTCAGTTTAAGCGATGAAGGTCCTGGATTCCCGTTCTTCCATCCTAAAGGTATGGTGCTCCGCAATCTCCTAGAAGATTTCTGGCGCGAAGAGCATGTCCGCCGCGGCTACAGTGAGATTAAGACCCCGATTATGCTGCGGGAAGAGCTCTGGCACCGCTCTGGACATTGGGATCATTATCAGGAGAACATGTATTTTTCTGAGATCGATAACCACAGATTTGCAATCAAACCGATGAACTGTCCGGGTGGAATTCTGATGTATCAGCGCAAACTCCATTCTTATCGGGATCTGCCGATTCGAATGGGTGAATTAGGTCTGGTCCACCGCCATGAGCTGTCCGGGACCCTCCACGGTTTGATGCGTGTGCGCTGCTTTACTCAGGATGATGCCCACATCTTTATGACTCGGGATCAGATTGAATCCGAAATTATCGGTGTGATCGATTTAATTGACTACGTCTATAAGATCTTTGGATTCACCTACCATGTGGAACTATCAACCAAGCCGGAAAAGGCAATGGGTGATGATGAGATCTGGGAAATTGCTACTGATGCCCTGAAGCGGGCTTTGGAGGCAAAAGGCTTAGAGTACATCATCAACGAAGGTGATGGCGCATTCTATGGACCTAAGATTGACTTTCATCTTGAGGACTCCATCGGCAGAACTTGGCAGTGCGGTACCATTCAGCTGGATTTTATGCTGCCTGAGCGTTTTGACCTGAGCTATGTTGGTGAAGACGGACAGAAACATCGTCCAGTAATGCTTCACCGTGTAGTATTCGGCAGTATCGAGCGTTTTATTGCGATCTTAACTGAACACTTTGCTGGCGCTTTTCCAACTTGGCTGGCACCAGTTCAGGTAAAGATTATTCCTGTGGCAGAGGATCATAGAGCTTATGCTGAAGAAATAGCCAGCAAGTTAGCAGCTCATAATATCCGCTTCGAAATTGATGATCGCGACGAAAAAATTGGTAAGCGGATTCGTGAGGCTCAACTGCAGCAGGTACCATATATGCTGGTCTTAGGCAATAACGAAATTGCTGAGGGCAACATTTCTGTGCGTCACCGCCGCAGAGCTGATTTGGGCAAACAGACATTAGATCAGTTCATAGAGGAAATTTCCCGGGAAATAAGCGAAAAGCAGTTAGACTAGCCGCGTGTAAATGTGGAGTTGATTGCCTTGGTGTTCTTGCGTTCTGTGCGATTTCGCATCCCACAGCATCAAGTAGAACGTTATCCGTTTAATCTAGCGAACCAGTTGGTCCCTGATTCCCTGGAATTCCCCACATCTGTAACATTTTTTGTAGGGGAGAATGGATCAGGGAAATCAACAATTTTAGAAGCGATTGCTGCCAAGATGAACCTGCCTGCGATTGGCGGTGAAGCTGTTGCTTATGATCAAACGCTGGATTCTGTTCGGCAGCTGAATAAGTACATGCAGCTTGTTTGGAACCGCCAATCGCACCGTGGTTTCTTTATGCGCAGCGAAGATTTTTTAAACTTTACACGGGTGATGGCTGATCTGATCAAGCAGTTAGATGCTGAGGCAGAAGCGATGGAGGATATTTTAAGTGGCTATGGACTGCAGTTAGCTCAAGGTACCATCCGGGGGCAGCGGCAAGCGCTGATAGATAAATATGGGGAAGATCTGCAGACAAAGTCCCATGGAGAGAGTATCCTTCACGTACTGCTGGAAAGAATTGTGCCGGGTGGAGTCTATCTCCTTGACGAACCAGAAACCCCATTTTCTCCTCAAAGGCTGCTGTCGCTGTTAGCGCTGATTAAGCAGATGGCTGAAGCTGGGAACTGTCAGTTTATTATTGCAACTCATTCTCCCATACTTCTGGCATGTCCGGGGGCATCGATTTACAGTTTCGATGAAACGCCGATCCAAATTAGGCCATATGAGGAATTGGAGCATGTGCGGTTAACGCGGGATTTCCTCAATGCGCCCGATGCCTTTCTGCGGCACTTGTAGACTTGGCTTGGATTTTCAGAACGATTCTGATATGATGCGGGTAAGGATAGTGAAAAGAGGGCTTGCTGTGCATTTAAGTCAGCATCTAGTCGATAAAATTCGGTCAATCGCTGAGAAGTATGAAATTCAAAAAATCATATTATTTGGTTCCCGTGCTCGTGAGGATAACAGAGCGCGAAGTGATATCGATTTAGCCGTTTTTTCTTCTGATGGTTTTGACAGACATGGCCTTTTTGCCTGTGAGATTGATGATCTGGATACTCTGCTTAAAATAGATATTGTGTTCATTTCATCAAATACAGAAATGGATTTAATCAAGACCATCGAGGAGGAAGGGGTTGTTTTGTATGAGCGGCCTTAAGCGAAAGAGTAATAATTACGTTCGTGCACTTGAAAAACTGAATCAAGGACTCGTGCGTTACGATGGCCGAGACGATTTAGCTCGTGATGGTGTAATTCAACGCTTTGAATTTACCTTCGAATTGGTCTGGAAGGCACAGAAAGTCCTGTTTGAAATTGAAGGTTTAATTGATTTGAACTCTCCGAAATCGGTTTTGCGGGAAGCTTATGTAGCAAATATAATTGAGGATGAATTGGTGTGGTTAAATATGCTGAAGGATCGCAATCTAACTTCACATATCTACGATGAAACAACCGCAGTGGAGATCAGCCGGAGGATTCAGTACGAATACTTGGGTGCTTTTCAAGTTTTAAAACAAAAACTCGAGAACCGATTAAGGGATAATTTAGATGCAGAATGACAGAATAAGCGAGGAGCAGTTTCCTCGCTTATTTTTTATCAAAATCCTTCAATTGTATATTCAAGGCGTTAATTGATAAGTGCAGTTCATGGATGAGCATTGCTAGCGATACCAACAGCAGGAGCAGGCTCAAGCCAAATACGTAATTTGCCAGCACTCCGCTGCCGGCGAAAATTAAGAACATACTTACCACACAGAAGAAAAAGCTTAAAGCGCCGAAGATCTGCATATATTTAATAATTGCGATCCGTATTTTCAAATTGTAAATTTGTCCAGCAAGATTTTCGTTAGGTTTCTGCTGGTACTCTGCATGCAGTTCCCGTACCAGCCCGGCAAGGGTGATGAAGCGGTTGGTATAGGCCAGCATTAAAAGGGAGATCGCTGGAAACAGCAGAGCCGGTGTTGTCAGATCGATAATTTCACGCATGATTAACCCTCCTTGGCACCAGTATTGGTAATTATTATTATATCACTAATTAATTGGAATACAAGCCCAGTGCAGTAAAAATATCGGACACCAGGCTCATGGCGAGTTTAATCATTGGTTTCATTATCCTCATTATTAGTAATGTCATTATTAACGCTGTTGTTGCCAGTATTATTAGCATCAACAGTATTGTTATCAGTTTCAGTATCATTGGTCGGTGGCGGTGTTTCCTCTTCAGGCATCATTTCTTCAGCTGGCTGCTGTTCAGCTTCTGGTTCTGGAGGAGTAGGAGCCTGCTGTTGGGAAGGTTCTTGGGGAGGTGCAGGTAAGGCCGGCTGTTGAGCTGCCGGCGCTCTTTGACTTGTCTGCTGTTCTGCTGTGGGTTTCGGTTCGGGCTGTTCTTCCTGATGCTGTAAATTGATCACTTTTTCCATACCGTCTTTCAATTGAAAGCGCAGATCGATATTACGTAATTTATCAGCGCTGATACCTTCCTGTTTAAGCACGGCTTGAATTAAGGCTAATGGCTCGCTATCTCCAAGAGAGGGCATGTTTTGAACAAGTGATTGCACCTGCTGTAGGGCAGGGTCTCCTTCAACCCGCTCGACCTTACCGTCGGGGTTCGCTCGGCGGACGGAAACAAAGGTTTCATCATCTGTTGGTTTTTCGTAGTCCATCTCAATTTGAGCTGCATCGGTCAGCTCCAGTGCCAGCTGAAATCGACTGATCTGCTCTAGTGAATTCGCCCCACCTGGAATTTGGGTCTGCAGTGGTCCGGGTGATAAGCGATTCTGACCATACACTACCAGCCCAGCGAGGACGGGAATGATGATCAAAATGGGAATGAATCTTTTAAATTCCACTGAGCTGTTGCCTCCTTTTGGTGCTATTTGTTTTCACAGTTAGTCTATCCAGCTCGAGACCTGATCACAGTGGAATTATTCGCCATACAATTAATTACGTGATAACGAAAACGTTTATTGGGAACAGATGCTGTGGTATAATTAGTTAGTAAAAAAGTTATGAAAGTGGAGGATAAAACTAATGCTGTTGAATACCACCCCAGCTAGGTATTTTTTAATTATTGTCGGCTCAATCTCGCTTGGGTTTGGCTTGGTCGGCATCGTGCTTCCTATCCTGCCAACAACACCGTTCCTGCTGTTATCAGCGTTCTGCTACCTGCGTGGATCGAAAAAACTCTACAATTGGCTGATTAATCATCAAGTGTTTGGCAGCTACATTAGAAACTATATCACTCAAAGAGCTATCCCCAGGCGAGCCAGGATCGTTGCCCTTATGCTGCTGTGGGTATCACTGGGAGCCTGCATATTATTATTTTTGGACAAGCTGTATTTAAAATTATTACTGATTATAATTGGTGCAGCAGTTAGTGCTCATCTGCTTAGATTAAAAACAATATAAATTTAGCTGTACTTTTGGGTTTTTTTGCTGATATAGACCCGACCTTTAGTGTCCAATACCATCAGCATTACTTCCTGCAGGACCTCGATTTGGTTAATATTTAACTGCTCTAAAACCCACGTTTCGGTTAATTGGTTCTCCCTGAGGTTGTCCTGCAGGATGTTTCCATCCTCGATTAAGACGGTCGGCATACCTTCATAAGGGGTGGGGGTTCCCAAGTCTGCTGGAGTTATTGGTCTGGCTTGAGATTTAGGGATAATGCTGATTTGGCCGTTAGGTTCGAGAATGGCAAACTCAATGTCATGAGGATTGGGGTAGTTTTTCAGTCTCAGTTCGAACATCAGATCATCAATATTGAATCTTGTCTTCCGCAGCATATTATTCAGGATCTGTCCATCTTTAACTAAGATAATGGGTTCCTCTTGAATTAACCTGCGAAAGCGGGGATTGAGCAATCCAAAATGGGCGATGATAATATGCAGCATACCAAGGGTAGCAATGGTAATCATTGGACCAATCAGGTTATCATTATTATTGGCGAGCGGATTAGCGGCAATGCTCCCAATGGTAATGGAAATAACAAAGTCAATCAGGGTTAAACGGCCGATTAAACGCTGCCCCATCAGCTTAGTGATTAACAGCAGCCAGAGAAACATAACGAACGCCCGCAGAATCCAAGCCCAAACACTAAGGGTAGCATGCTGCCCCTGCCAAAAATTCATATAATTACCTCGATTCCACTAACAGTTTTGATTAGCTTATGCAGCTAACGCGCTCCTATACCCTCATAATCAAAAAGCGGTCTTGGTTTTGATGTATAAACTGAAATTATTAAGAGAATGTTAATAGTGAAAGATCTAGGAAGGAGCGTGATTATGCCGAAACGGAAATTAGATGAGCAGGAAAAAAGTCGTAAGAATTTGCTTCAGCAGATCCGCCATACAGAGGATCGGATTCGCGATGCTGAAATTGCTATGGAAAATGAACCGATGTCGCCTGAGAGGATGCAGGAATTAAAGGAAAAAAATGATAATAGGAGGATGAGTATCGAGCAGAAAAAAGACGAGCTTTAGTTCAAACAGCCTTAGTGCTTGTGGCTTCTACAAGCGGCTAAGGCTGTTGTGCTTTAATTATAACCTTGGGCGACTTTCTCTAGTCCATCCTTATCAAGCAGGATAATTTTGCGGTGACCTTCTAGTTTAATCAGATTTTGTTCTTGAAATACGCCTAGTTTGCGGCTTAAAGTTTCCTGGCTCATTCCCAACTGGGAAGCAAGATCGCCCTTAGTCATTGGCAGAACAATTTCAATTTCAGTATCGAATAACTCTAACAGTGCTTGTGCTAAGCGCTCTTCTACAGAGCTGAGGCTGATAGCTTCTATTCGGGTTTCCAGTTTTTCCAATCTTTGACTGAGCTCATCAATTATTTTAAAAGATATGATGGGGTTCTTAGCCATCAGTTCTTTCAACTTGGCACCTTCGATCACACACATGGTTGAATCTTCCAGCACCTGGGCATTGTCAGTCAGCGGCATGGAGCTGAATAAAGAAAGTTCTCCCATAAAATCTCCCGGTCCAAGGATGCGGATTACCTGCTCTTTGCCGTTAGGGTTTATTCTTGTAATCCGGACTTTTCCTGTATGGAGAACATAGAGCTTCCCCCCTTGGTCTCCAGCTGTATATACCATTTCACCTTTTTGATAGTTCCGGGCTTCGGTAATTGCGGCTATCTCCAGCATCTCTTCGAAGCTCACACTGCTGAAAATCGGCACTGTTTTAATGCAGCTGGTATGCTTGTTTGGATGGTCGCATTGGCGCACAAACAGCCCTCCTCCAAATCGTTTGAAATCAGATAAGGATTCCTCATTCACCATTGATTGACCTGCCAGATTCAGCTGCTAATCGATTTTAACAAGATTATTACTTGCACCAGCAGGCATTAGCTGCCTTGAAGCAGAATGATAATCAGGATACCCAAAGGAGTTGAATAGGGTGGATAAGCGGCTTCAGTTAACAATTGAAGAACAGCGGCAGCTGATCAAGTCGGTTCAGGATTTTTTCCTAAGAGAACAGGACCAGGAGATTGGTGATTTGGCAGCCATGCTGATTATTGATTTTATGATCAAGCAGCTGGGTCCAGTGTATTACAATCGAGGTATTCAGGATGCGATTAAAGTCATGGGTGATAAGCTGGATGATCTCTACGGGCTGCAGATCTGGTCCTAATTTATGGAGGTTGATTTAAGTTGCAGAAATATGTGCGGGCTGCTTTAATAGCAGCAGTTTATGTTGTGTTAGTTTATATACTTCATCCCTTTAGTTTTGGACCGCTTCAGTTTCGGGCAGCTGAAGCTTTAACAGTACTGCCGATCATATATCCAGAAGCAGTTCCAGGTGTGTTTGTAGGAGTTCTGCTGTCCAATATGCTTGGAGACGTGGGAATTTGGGATATTATTGGCGGCAGCTTGGTTTCACTGCTGGCAGCGTATGTAACTTACCGCTATCGCCATTCCTGGATTGCCTACGCATCACCGATTGTGCTGAACGCGTTTTTGATTAGTCTTTACCTGCATCTTATTTATGCCCAACCTTATTGGTTGGTAGTCGGCAGTATTGCCGTCAGCGAAGCAGTGGTTGTCCTTGGCTTGGGAATCCCACTGGTAAAACTGCTGCGGAAAATCGGATAAATGAAACAGTCACTAACCAGTGGCTGTTTTTTTGAAGGAGGAATAAGCATCAGCATGCAAGAATATTAAAACGCAGGAAAAATGTTTAACACCACTTACAGAGGGGTTACAAAATGAACAAAAAGAAAATAAAGTTTTTAGTTTTTGCGCTCATTCCTATTTTATTATTGGGGTATTTGGCCTTTAAAGGTTTAGAAGGCTCGGCAGCTTATTACTACACGATTAAAGAAGCAGCAGCGCTGGAATCAAATATGCAAAAGCTGCGGATCAAAGGTTCCCTGATTAAGGACAGTATAGAATACAAACCCGAAATTCCTCTGCTCACTTTTACCTTGAGTGACGAGGAGGAGCAGCTTACCGTTTATTATCAGGGTGTTTTACCAGATAATTTTTCCCATGCAGATGAGGTAATTGTCGAGGGACGGTTTAATGAACAGTGGGATTTTGCGGTGAGCAAGTTAATGCTCCAATGTCCATCGAAGTATGAAGCAGATGAATAAGCAGGACGTTGGCTTTGGACGGAGGCGCGGCAATGGGTGATATCTTAGCTGTTGAAAACGTGAGTAAACAGATTCAGGAAAAGATCATACTTGGTAACATTTCGTTTACTGCAGTAACTGGAGATCTCATTGCTATTACCGGCCCCAATGGTGCGGGAAAAACCACGCTGCTCAGAATGATAGCTGGATTAATGACGGTGACCGCTGGGCGGATTCTTTGGAATCAGGAGCAGTACGGTTTGGAACACGGCAGAATCGGTTACCTGTCCCATCAGCCGATGCTCTATGATTCCCTGTCTGTACTGGAAAACCTGAGTTTTTTTGCTAAGCTCTATAACTGCTATTCTCCCCAAAGCGTTCAGGAGATTTTAACTAGGGTTGGTTTGTGGTTAGCACGCTACGAACCTGCAGCAGTGCTGTCCCGCGGGATGCAGCAGCGGCTGGCAATTGCCCGAACTCTAGTCAGTACACCTCGTTTAATACTGTATGATGAGCCTTTCACTGGTTTGGATAGAGAAGGAAGGGAACTGCTGCTTGGTCTGTTAGCAGAAAATCAACCAAGAACTGTGCAGGTGCTGGTCACCCATGACCTTACCTTATTGGATGGATTGAAGTGTCGAGAAATCAAAATCGAGGGTGGGAAGATGGTAGAAGAAGGGGTTGCAAGTGACTGAATATGGACGCAAAATCTGGCTGCTCTACCTCAAAGACTTACGGACTGAGCTGAGCACACAGGATAACTTACTGTCTACTTTCGTTTTTGGGATCATGCTGGTGGTAATTTTCAGTTTTGCTTTTCAACTGGCTGATGTCCCGGTTGATCGGGCTTTAGCAGCGGTTTTATGGATCAGTGTTTTTTTCACTTCGACGTTAAGCCTGCAGCGTTCATTTGCCATTGAGCAGAAAAATGATGCGTTAAGTGCGCTTCTGCTGGCGGTAGGTGATCGTGGGGCAGTTTTTTTAGCTAAAATGCTTTCAAATTTAACTTCGCTGCTTTTGCTGGAGCTGATCCTTGTTCCCCTGGCTTGGGTACTGATCAATGTTCAATCTGCTGGACCAACCCAGTTTGGACTGCTGATAGGGGTGCTGTTTCTCGGCAGTTGGGGTTTAGCTGCGGTGGGAACGCTGATTAACGGAATGACAGTTCAGCTGGCTAATGCGCGGCTGCTGTTTCCGATTCTGCTCTTTCCCCTGCTGATACCAATCTTAATTGGAGGAGTTCTCTGCGTTTCTGCTGCGTTGAACTACAGCACTGGTTCAGTAAAAGGGTGGCTTTATCTTCTGCTCTGTTTTGATTTGATTTATACGGTGGTACCATTTGTTCTATTTGATTTGATACTGGAGGGCTGAACTCAATGCTGGAAAAATTGAAGCGTTTGCATTTCTGGGTTTTATGTTTTTTGATGCCGGCAAATCTATACCTGATTTTTTTCTATGCCCCGGTTGAAAGGACAATGGGAGTTGTCCAGAAGGTGTTTTATGTGCATGTAGCTTGTGCCTGGATTGGCATGCTGGCTTTTGTAGTAGTTTTTGCTGCTAGTATCAGGTATTTGCTTAAGGGGGATGAAGTCAGCAGTCGCCTCGCCCTTGCTTCAGCTGAAATTGGGACGGTTTTCATATCATGCGTCTTGCTGACTGGTCCTTTGTGGGCAAAACCAGTCTGGAATACCTGGTGGACATGGGACCCTCGTTTAACTACTACAGTAGTGATGTGGTTTATGTATCTGGCTTATATCATTCTTCAAAGTGGAGGCCGCAGCGAAAACCGCCGCAGGTATGCGGCTGTTTATGGAATAGTCGCTTTTATTAATGTGCCTTTAGTCTTTTTTTCTGCACGATGGTGGCGTTCGATTCATCCAGTAGTAATTACTGCTGTTGAATTCGGACTGTCTGGACCGATGAAAACTACTCTGTTCTGTACCTTAGCGACCTTTTCTTTAATCTATTGTTATTTTCTAGTGCTGCGGTATCGGAGCCTTACTCTAGCTGAACAGATCAATCAATTAAAGGGGGCAGGGCAATGACCTTTTTGGTTGTGGCTTACTCGATTGTGTGGCTGCTGATCATGGGCTATACGGTGTTTTTGCACAGACACCAGAACAAGCTGGAAAAGCGCTTGGCTGTTTTAGAGGAAATGGAGAACAAATAGCGATCAAAATACTGAGCTGCTGCCTTATTTGGCAGCAGCTCAGTCTATGTGTGCCTGGCATGCTTACTGCGCCGATGGGCTGAAAGAAGCCCTGTCGCCTAACCAGCGGGAAGACAACCAGCAGGCAAGGGCGACACTGGTAACAGTGTTGTCTGGAGG
>FZPS01000044.1_pt30 | contig 11446 bp, 9 predicted proteins | sample 1817821 | NCBI WGS metagenome assembly FZPS01 (sample SAMEA104158645, study PRJEB21678) | metagenome | place: Germany | collected 2015-04-21 | reverse complement strand
CGCAGATTGGCGGGAATTCGGGGAAGATCTTTCTGTTTGTCCTCGAACAGGGCTGCAGAACGATGGTCTTTAGGGCTTCTCCCCGACGGCTCCACCATTTTCCTTTTAACCTGTGACATTTAAGCATGGAAAAATGGAGCCCCATTAGGAGCTCCATTTGTCTTTGCATTGGTCTTTACTTGTTATACGCCTCATCCAAGAGGGATTGGATCACAGGTGCGACGGCGTCCATCTCGCTCTTGGCGCTGCCGCTGCCCATGGTGGCCTTCACCAGAGCTTCGTTCAGCTCGTTGCCCAGGCCCGGGATGTTATCCCAGAGGCGTGCCTTGTTCAGCATCTGCTTGATGGTCTCCAGGGAATCCCAATCCTTCACGTAGGGCAGGAAGTACTCCACGTACTCATCCTCGTAGGCATCGATATCCCTGTACTTGGCAGTGGTTTCAAAGAGCATATCAACCAGCTCAGCCATGGCTGCAGGCTCTTCGCAGGAGATGGGCAGAACAAACATCTCCATACCCCAAACCGGGTTCACGAAGTCATCAGCCTTGGGCCCCATGGGGAAGAATACCCAGCCGTAGTCGAAGTCCACTTCCCTGGCGTGATCCGGCAGAGCATAGAGGTCCAGCCTGAACATGGCCACCTTGCCCTGGTTGAACTCGGCCCGGATATCATACTTGTCGCCCACCATCACGCAGCCGTGTACCTGATCCAGCTCTTTCCACAGCTCGATGGCTTCAATGGCCTCGGGATCGCTCATGGCGTAAACAGCTTTACCGTCAACGAACTTCATGATCCCGCCGCCGTTGGCGTAAGCAGCCATCTCCTGCTCGATGGGCCAGGGATCCAAACGTGCACCCACACCGTAGATGTCAACTACGCCATCGCCATCGGTATCCTGGGTGAGGGCAATGGCCAGCTCCTTCATGGTCTCCCAGTTCCATTTGCCTTCGTTCTGCAGCTCGTTAGGAGTGGGCAAGCCGGCAGCCACGAACATGTCACGGTTGTAGATCCAGCCCTGGGCGGAACCGATGTCCATGTTGCGCTGGTAGCTTCCGTTCACGGAGATGCCGTAGGCTTTCCCCTGGTAGCCGGAGTAGAGCTCCCGCATGTTCTTGTGGGAACCGGGGAGGCTTGCATAATACTCCTCAGTTAGGATATCATCCAAGGGTAGGAGCGCCCCATTTCCGGCCAGAAGGGGGAGCCAGCGGTTGGACACATAGATCAGGTCGCCAACGGGATCCCCTGCCACGATGCTGGCCAAAATGCGGTGCTCCGCTCCATCCCAATCGATCTGCACGAACTCGATCTTGCAGTTAAACGCCTCTTCCACTTTCTCCAAGCGGCCACGGCCTTCGCCATCGGCGAAATACTCCCGCATGCCGTCGGCGGAATGGCCGGCGATTTTGATGGTCCGCCCGCCAAGGTCATACTCGGCAGCCAGAACCGGTACGCTCAGCAGCAATACAACCAACAGAACACTAACCAACCGTTTCAATCTTTCTTCCTCCTTCTTCTATTCTTGCATCTTCCCTTGTGCCTTGCTTCTCGAACGCTTCTTTCCTCTTGGTGCCTATCACCCCCCTAACCAACAAGACCTGTCTTCTCAATACTCTCGACAAAATACCTCTGCAAAAATGCATAGAGGATCAAAACTGGCAGCACGTAGAGGAGCATGCCGGCGTTGTTCACCAGCTGGATGTAGGTGCCCTCCACGGCTTTGTTTGCCCAGGGCAAATTGTACTGCGAGTTGATGGTGGCCAGCCCCAGCTGAAGCAGCTTCGCACCTGGCAAAAACAGATTGGTGTAGAACAAGTCGTTCCAGTTCCAGACAAAGGAGAACAAAAAGACGATCATGGCAATGGGCTTGGCGTTGGGCAGCATGATCCTAAAGAAGGTCTTCAGATGCCCTGCCCCATCCACATAGGCCGCCTCCTCCAGGCTTGTAGACATCCCCCTAAAAAAGTTGCGGGTGATGAAGATGAAGAGTCCGCTCCGCTTGGCCGTTCCCGTTAAGGCCATGAGCACCAGGGGCCAGAAGCTCCCGATGAGGTTGATCCCCGGCTCGGGAATGAGCCCGAGCAAATCGAAGTAGCGGAAGTTCAAAAACAGCGGGATCATCACCATCTGCGGCGGGATCACGATGGAAAGGACCACCAAGGCGAAAACCAAGTTAGATCCGGGATAACGCCAGCGGGCAAAGCCGTAGCCAATGATCATGGTGGCCGCCAGCTCCAAGGCGCTGAGCAGCGCAGTCACCCCCAAGGTGTTCAACAGGGACCTGGGATAGTCCAGCATGTTCCAGGCCACCTCGAAGTTGAGCTTGGTGAGCTGCCGGGGGATCCAGTTCACCGTGAGATCATACATATCATCGGGGTGCATCACGGCCGCGGAAAACTGCCTGAGGAGGGGATAGAGAATAATAAAGCAGATCCCCACCAAAAGGCCGAAGCGCAGCACAACCGCTCCTATACCCAGCATCTTCCTAGCTCTCATAATGCACCCTCCTTCCCAGCAGGATAATGGTCACGGCCAAGATGCCCAAAACGGCAGCGAAGTAGATCCAGGACATGGCGGTGCTCACCCCAAAACCCGACCCCATCCAGGCCGCATCTTGGATTAGCTCTAAAAGGGCGTTGTCCGCCGCGGTGAAGGAATCCACGATGGTGTAGACCACATTCACCAAAAGCAGCGGGGAGACCATGGGGAAAGTGATCTTCCAGAACGCTTCCCAAGCCGTGGCGCCCTCCATGTGGGCCGCCTCGTAAAGGGATTTGGGGATGGACTGCAGGGCGGCCAAAAAGATCAGGATCTGGATCCCCGAGGAGCGGATGATCAGCGGCACTTCGTTGATGGCCTGGAAGATAAAGCCGATGAAGGCCTGGGGCAGCTTCAAAGTTGTGAGCAGCTGCTGCAGCGCGGCCATGGACAAGAGGCCCGATTCGCTGAAGCTCACCGCCTGCTGCATGTAATCGGCCTGCTGCATCTTCAAACTGATCTCCGCACCCATAATCACCGGCAGGAAGAAGATCACCCTGGCCAGCATGCGCCCGCGGAACCTCTGGTTGAGAAGATTAGCCGCGAAGAAGCTGAAAATGAGCACCACGGGGATCCGCGCCGCCATGGTCACCACCGTTTCCACAAACACCTGGCGGAAGCGGGGATCCACCAAAAGCACATGGCGGTAGTTCTCCAGCCCCACATAATCCAGCTCGTAGCCTGTGGGCACGATGGTGAGCTTGCTCACGCTGAATATCACCGACTGGGCAAAGGGGTAGGCCAAAAAGGCAGCGAAGCCGACGATAAAGGGCAGGGTAAAGAGAAGCCCCAACACGCTCTTCTGCGCCCTTAAGCTGAGCTTGAGCCTTCTGCGCATTTATCTCACTCCCCTCAGGCGCACGAAATACCTGGCTGGAATGGTAAATCCCTCGTAATCCACGGGTTCAGTCCCGAAGTTCACCACCACCGCATCGCCGCCTTCAAAGCGGGTTACGGTGAGTTCAGGGCTGACCCTTTGGAAATCCAAAATGCGCTGGCTGGCCAGATCGCCCAAATAGATGTTGTAACGCCTGTACAGGCTGGCGCCCTCCTGCAGCCAGTACTCCCTTTCCACGCTCAAGAGATACGCGTACTCCGTCTCCTTAAGCAGGGAGGCATCTCCCCCGATGAGCTTAAGGTAAAGGCCGCTTGCGGTCTGGGCGGCGCGCAGCAGATGTTCCTGCACATCCACGGCCAAGTTCAAAGGCTCTCCGGCGTAATCCACTAGACCGTGCAGCACCATCTGCAGGAAGGGTACTTCCTCGTCCTGGAGGTTGTAGCGGGTGCTGGTCTGGGGCACGTTGAGAATTGAACTGGCGTAGGGCAAAGCCAGGGCATTGCCCCCATCCAGCTGCAGGACCAAGCCCGCTTCAGTCAGCTTTTTAAGCTGGGCCTGGATTTGCTCCGCGGCCTGCGCCCGATCCACCACCTGGGACTCATCCCGCTTGAGATCCGAGTGCACCTCCAGCCCCATGCTGGGCACGGCGAGGCCATTGATCCCAAGGCCGCTGTAGTCCTCAAGAAACCGCTCCACCAGATCCGGCAGCACCTGGGGTGAGAGGATATACCGCGTGGGTTTCGAGAGAGCTTCATAGGTAACAGGGTTGAAATCCGGCCAGGTGGCGTACATCCCGTTCACCGCCCGGGCTGCCTGCCGTGCGGGAGCAAAGCCCTGGAGCGCACCTGAACGCTGTACCTTGAGAAACTCCACCGCTGGATAGAAGGGCACTTGCCTTTCCTCTAGAAACTGGGCTAAGGCAGTGAGCCCCTTCTCACCGCCCAATCCGGGAGCCAAGCGCACCCCCGCGGGGTATTTATGCTCAATTCCCCCCGTGAGCCAGCCGGAATAGCGCAGGCTCAAGTTTTCCACTCCTAAGTCTAAAAGCTCTTCCACCATCTCCTGGGCCTGGCCGAAGGTGGTGAGGGCGAGCTGCACTTCCCGGGCCACACCCACCACGGGCTGAATCTTAGGCACAACGCCGATCACTTCCAAGAAGAACGGTATCCCCTCACCGTGGCGGCGCTGGGAGAGCTGTCCCCGGCTGATCAGGTAGTCCTGGTAGTAGCGGGCCATGCCGCTGTAGGTGGCCTCTTCCCCGTAGAGGAAGGTGTAGCGCACCGTAATGTCCCCCAGATACGGCCGGCTCTGGTAGAGGTTGATCTGGGTGAACTGATCCAGCCGCCGCTGCGCCTTAGGTATGGTCTGAAAGGCCGCGTAGGCCACGTTGTACTGGGACGTGGGCCTAGCAATGTCTGCCCGGATCTGGGCGATGGCTTCGCCCTCCTCAATCACGGCGAAGAACGCCTTCTCCCCCTGCTTCAACCCAAACACGGGCAGGTGGTTGTTCTCCCGGTCGTAGGGACGCCGCTCCGCCACGGGGAGGGCCCCATCGCGGCCGTACACCGCCTCGCTGTAGAGGGTCTGGTTAGTCTTGCCGTTGTTGAGGTAGATCAGCGCCCCGCTCCCATCCGGGACGAAGATGTAGCCTTGGGCCTCGGTATCCGCGGCCCCGAAATAGCGCAAAAGGGCGATACTGGTTAAGGGATAGGTTACCAGCTCCTTGCTGTGATCGTAGATCACGACCTCATCCCCTAAAGAGCCGTCCCAGTTCACCTCGTAGGCCGTGGGCTGGTCCTTGGGGTAAACCACTTCAGCCATGGGGATGGTCACCAAGAGCTCCCGCCCCTCCAGGCGGTATTCCACCGGCACCATAAAACGCTCCACGGAAGGAATGGGCGGATCCAGGCGGTTCTGCACGTGATCCCGGGCTAGATCCTCGATGCCGTAGCCCACCTTGGCAAAGATCCTGGCCACCTGATCCTGCAAAAGGGGCGCTAAACGGGCCAAAAGGTAACTGGGCTCTTGGGTCAGATGGGCGAAATCAGCCTTGGTAAGCTCGGAAGAGCTGGTGATATCCTTCCTGAAGCCCACGGATCTGGCCCCTTCTCCGCTGCCCAAAAGGTAACCGGTGAACTTCTCCAACAGGAGATAGAGGGCATCCATCCGCTGCTTGGCCAGCTTCTCCTCTAAGCTGCGCAGCTCCGGCGATCCGGGCGCGAGCCCCTTGGCCTCTTCCACCAACGCTTCGTACTCCTCAGTTAGGGGCACAATGATTAAGTTCCCAAAGAACTGCCTTTCCAGATCCCTAGCCGCGCTGGTTACGCCCAGCTCGAAGGGGTGCGGTTCCCGCACGAAGATGGGGGTATAGTAGCGCAGTAGGGTATTCTGATCCGAGGAACTGACCTGGGCCAGGATCTCCTCTTCAAAGACACTTGCCTTGATCAGCTGGGGCATGGGCACAACGCTTTCTGGGTACTCAGCCCCAAAGCGGTACTCCACCCGCACTCCCTCTGGCAGGGGGATGATCTGGGCCTGCCCCAGCTGCACGCTGTGGGTGTAGCTGTCCATGAGCTTGTCGGGGCTTGTGGGGGCATCATAGCGGATCTGCACCACATCCTGGGCCACCGCGGCGCGCATGTTCCGCCCCTGGGGATTGGAAAACCACACTTCCCCAGCGGCCTTGTCCCAAAGCGCGATTTCCGTGGTCTCTGGATGGATATACAGGGCCAGCTGCCCGTTGTCCGCGCAGAGCTCAAAGCCCTCGGGCAAGCCCTCGGGCACCTGTGCCCGGGCAGCAAAGGCCAAAGCCAGCACAAATATGATCACGAAAACTCCCAAGCGGCGCATCTTCTCACCCCCTACAAGCGCAGTACCAGCTCGGCGTAGACCGAGGAGATAAAGCCAACCACCACATTGATCACATGGATAAAGAGCAGGCCGATAAACAGCACCACACCAATACCCACCACAGTCAAGATACAGGTCCAGAAGTTCTTCCCCGACTCGTAGTCGTGGGTGACGGCCATGCCTATAAACACCAGGTAGCCGCTCCACAAAGCCGCGGCAATTCTAAAGAAGTGGTAAAACGTCCCCTCTTCCATGGTCAGGTAGTTACTCACAAAGGTTAAGGGCAGATTGATCAGGACAAAGGGTACCAGGGCGTAGGCAGTGGCGATAATGATATCCCTAAAGGTGCCTTTGCCGTCCATTAAGGTGGTAAGAGCCCAGTTCACCACGGCCCAGAGGAAGAAGGGAGCCAAAACGCTGAGCAGTTCCACGATAACGTTGAGCCGGGAGAGATCCCGGGGGTTGAAGATAAACCCGGTGTACTGGCGCATCACCACATAGGTCACGGCCACCAGGCCCACAATGGTCAGGGCGGCGCGCAGGGTGCCCCGCTTCTCGTGCTTTAGATCCCAGAACCCGTCATAGGGATGGAAGATCACATGCTTGGCGTAAAGGAGACTGGTTACAAAGCCCTGGGGCCTGCGCACCGGCACAAAGCGGGTGACTGCCGCCTCCGCCACGGCCAGGCGGGGCTTGATTTTAAGCCACACCCAGATGGCCAAAACTGCCACTAAGAGCCCTGCCATCACTTTCCCGAAGTTCTCCGCCATCACTTCCCGGCGGTAGAGGCTGAAGGCCTTGGAGTACTGCTCCCGGTTGCTGCCCAGGCGGAAGCTTGTCATGGCTTCGGCAAAGCGATCCTGCCTGAGCAGTGCCCGGCCGATCCCGGTATAGGCCAGATCGTAGTTGAGGTTGCGGCGCAGCACATCGGTCCAGAGCTCCGCGGAGCGTTCGTAGTTGCCCCCCAAATACTCCTGGATGGCGGCGTGGATGAGCTGGGCGTAGCCGGTGGGTTCAAACACTACAACGCGGTTGGCTCCCCGATCCACCACCAAAATGGTATCGCCCAAGACATCCAGGGCCACAGGCACCCGGAAGGTGGCCTCTGTGGTGCCCAGGCCGCCAAAGACGTAAAGCAGATGCCCGTCGCTTTCGTAGGTAAAGATCCGGCCCCGCTGACGGTCCAAAACGGAGTACATGCCATTTTGCCGGGCCACGATGTCAATAAAGGACGTGGAAGGCACCTCTTCCGAGGGCCGATATTCCGGCGCGGTGGGCACATCGCCAATGGGCTCGAAAAAGCCGTTCTTGCGCAAAACATCGGTGCCGCTGGGGTTGAGGCGGCGGATCTGGTTGAACTCCGCCACGTAAAGAAAGCCCCGTTCATCGAGATCCACCGTAGTGTACTCTGTAGGTAAGAACAACACCATACGCTTGCGCTGCTCCCTGGTGGCGAGCTTAGCCCAAAAGCGCTCCAGGATAGTTGGCCTGACCAAAGGCGCACCCAAGAAGCCTCGGAAGTTGCCGTCCACATCGAATTCTAAAAGCCCTTCGTAGATGCCATCGGCTAAGACATAGATGCGCCCGCCCTGGTCCACCGCGACCTTAAAGGGGCGGTAGTTGAAGTTCTCCGGCAGCGTGCCCTTGAGATCCGCTTGGGGAGGCCCGATGATGCGCACAAAAGTGCCATCCGCGGTGAGCTCCACCAGGCGGGCGTTGTCCCGATCGGCAACGTACAGCCGCCCCCGCTCGGTGATATACAGGGCTACGGGTGCGCTGAAGGTGTCCCAGCCGCTTTCCCTCCAGAAACCATCAATGACTTGAATTAGTTCGAAGCTGCTGCTGAGGCGCAGAATGCGGTTGTTCCCCGTATCGGCGATGTAGATTTCGCCCCCTGGGGATACAGCCAGATCCCTGGGCTCCCGCAGGGGAGAGATCCCGAGGCTCGCTCCGTCGATGATGCCCTGGGCAGTGTAAGCCTGGGGAGCAGGCACCGCGTTCCCGTAGAAATCATAGGTATAACTGGCATAGGGGGCGGCAAACACAAGCTCTCCCCCCACGAGAAGCAGGGCTGCAATGAGCCAGCCGGCAAGTTTGCGCACGGTTCCTCCCCTCCCCTTTATTCCTTCAAGCCCGAGGTGCCCATGGTCTGCACCACGCTGCGCTGGTTGAGGATAAAGACAGTGACAGGCACGATCATCATTACCAAGGCCACGGCAGCACCCACGCCCGCCCGAGCGATGCCGCCGGCCACGATCTGGTTCAAAGCATAGGGCAGAGTCTTCAGGTTTTCACTGTAAATGAAGTTGCTGCCCGTGTTCCCCCACAGACTCTGGAAAGACAAAATGATCAAAGTGAGCCAGGCTGGGCGCACGGTGGGCATAGCCACCTTCCGGAACACCACCCACTCGTTGGCTCCGTCGATGCGGGCGGCCTCTAGGAGACTGTCCGGCACCATCTGGTCCATGAACTGCTTCATCAAGAAGAGCCCCAAACTGGACTGCCAGGCGGGTACGATCACCGCCCGGTAGCTGTCGATCCAGCCCAGGCGGGCGATGATCAAGTAGTTGGGGATGGCCGTGACCTCCGGTGCGAACATGAGGGAGATCACGATCATGTTGAAGATCAGCCGCGAACCTGGGAAGCGATGTTTGGCAATGGCAAAGGCACAGAGCGATGCAAAGAGCACATGGCCCGCGGTGCCCAGGCAGGTGATGATTAAGGTATTCAAGAGATACCTGGAGATGGGCACCCACGACTCAGCCATGAGAATGGCCAGATCCTTGAAATTGTCCAGGGTGGGGTTGCGCACAAAGAACCTGGGCGGAAAGAGGAACAGCTCGTTCAGGGGCTTAAAGGCGCTGCTCACCACATAGACCATGGGCAGGGCAGTAAAGGCCCCCAAGGCCAAAAGGAGCACTAAGGCCGCCAGGTCGCCCCCAGGCGAGCGTGTAACCCTTTTGCGGTATATGGGCAGCTGCATGCCGTTCCCCCCTTAACCGATCTTGCGCAGCATCCGCTGCACCAGCTGCTGGGTGGCCAGCATGGCCACGAAGAGCAGGGTGGCAATGGCGGATGCGTAACCCATCTCGAAGCGGATGTTGCCGTAGTCCATGAGGTGCGTGATCACCGTGTGCCCGGCATAGTCTGTGCTGGGGAAGCCCACTAAGGCCACGATGTGGCTTCCCGCGGCGAAGGATGCAGTAATGTTGATAATGGCACCAAAGAGCAGCTGGGGACGCATGGCGGGCAAGGTGATGAACCAGAGCTCCTGCCAGCGGTTGCGCACCCCGTCGATAGCCCCGGCCTCGTACAGGGACTCATCGATGCCCTGCAGGCCCGCTATGAAAGCCAGGAACGAGGTGCCCAGGCTCATCCACAGAGTAACCAGCATGGTCACCCACAAGAGGGTGTCCGGGTTGGTGAGCCAGCGCACGGGCTCGTAGATGATCCCCCAGCGGATCAGCACACTGTTCACCCAGCCGTACATATCCCCGCTGAAGAGGATGGTCCAGATCATGAACACATTCCCCGAAATGGACGGGGCGTAGAAGAGCAGGGTGAGAAAAGTGCGCATGGCGGGCTTGAGTTCGTTGATGAACCAAGCCAAGAGCAAACAGAGCATATAACTTAAGGGGCCCGTGATGGCTGCGAAAAGCAGGGTGTTCTTCACCGCGATGAGGAATACATCGTCGGAGAAGAGCAGCTTCACGTAGTTGGCCCACCCCACCCAGACCGGAGGCTGGAGCATATTGTACGAAGTGAAGCTTAAGGCTATGGCCACCACAACTGGCACCACAGTGAAGAGAAGGAAGAGGAGGATATAGGGCGCGGCAAACAGGTAAGACACGCCCCATTTTTTCCAAAATGCTCCCCGCCTCACGGCCTGTTCCCCCCTTGTTCAGCGTCCAGGCCCAGCTCCAGCCTCTTGGCCAGGATTTCCTCGTTCATCACCCGGTTGTAATCCAAGAGGGTTTCCCGAACCGGCGCTTGTTTTTCCACTACCTTGCGGAAGGCGTTATCTAGGTGGCGCCCCACCATGTAGCCGCCTGGAACCTCCGGTACTCCCCGCACCCACTGGAGCTGCGCCTCAAGCTTGAGGTAGTCTTCCAAGGGCCAGGGCAAGTTGCGCAGGGTTTCCGGGTTGGCGGCTGGATAGCGCGCCGCCGCGCCCATCAAAGCTTCCAGATCCAGGGCATAACGGGTCTGGGTTTCCGCCTCCGTCCACCATTTTACAAACTCCCAGGCCGCTTCCCTGTCTTGCGCGCCTGTGAGGATCACCGCCGCTGTCCCGCTGGCCGGGACGGTGCGGTCAATGGTCCCGTCTTCCCGCCTGATCCCCGGTACCGGGGCAAAACCCCACTCGCCCCTCAGCTCCGGAGCGAACACGGTGAGGGTGTTGTACAGGGTGTAAGGGGCAATCAACAGCGGCATCTCGCCCAGGCGGAAGCGGTTTTCCGCGTTGTATTCCACCGGCAGATCGTAAAGCTCATAAAGATCAGTCCAGAATTGGAAGGCCTCGTAGGCTTCCTGGGTATCCAGGTTGGTCTGAGCCGCATCCTCCCCGAAGAGCTCCATGCCCCTTTGGCTCAGGAACATAAGAAATGTGATCACGCCCTGGCTGGCGGAAAGGCTCCCTACCCCCGCGGGGGTTTCGCCTACCCGTCCACCCACGTTGCGCTTGATCTCCGTCCAGGGGAGACCAAAGTTCATGTTCAGCTTCTGCAGTTCAGGAATGACCTGGAGCACCTCATCCCAGGTTTGGGGAACGTCGATCCCCAGCTCAGCCAGGATATCCTGGCGGTAAAAGAGCATGAAGAAGGGCAGCTGCTCCGGCAGGGCAAACACCCAGTCCCGGAAGGTAAAGGGCTCCAGCGACGCCGGGTAGAAGCGATCGGCGATTTCCTGGAAATCTGGGAAAGCGGCCAGGTCCAAGACCGCACCCCTGAGCCCATAGTTCATGGGCTGGGATGGATCAACGCCCAAGGCCACATCGGGCCCCTGCCCCGCGAGGGTTGCTTGGAGCAAGATGTTCATGTCCACCAGTTCCAGATCTACACGGATACCCGTCTGGGGCGTGAAGGTATCTTCGATCATGGTTTTCAAGGCCTGGGCCTGATCCCGGCCGGTACCGATCCACACCTTGATGCTGCGGTCCCCCGCCACCTCCGTGCCCAGATCGCCCAGGGCGCTGTAGTCGTGTGTGAAACTTGCCACAAGTTT
>FZPS01000102.1_pt293 | contig 11454 bp, 13 predicted proteins | sample 1817821 | NCBI WGS metagenome assembly FZPS01 (sample SAMEA104158645, study PRJEB21678) | metagenome | place: Germany | collected 2015-04-21 | reverse complement strand
GAGTATGGCATTTGAGTTTACGTAGGAAGGGTAGAGAGTAACCCATTCAGCATAATACTTCTTGTCTGGATTTGTTTCCGTTGGAGGAGGGTTGTTCCTTAGTTCAAGGTATGTCTCAATTATCTTGCTTGCTTCCTGCTGTGTCAAAATTCCTCTGTTTAGTGCATAAGCATTGCTTAGGCTGAGCCTGTCTTTATCTCCTTCAAAGTCTACTTTCCACAAAGCATCGGTTACCTCTTCCACTGTCGGCCGTATATGTACCATATGGGAAAAGAAGTTTCCGTTCCATGCAATGTCCATGAGCTTTTTGCGTATGTCTTTTGCGGTGTTTTCCCACTTTTCTGCATTTGATTCATCGCCTGCTGCACGGTACATTTCCGAAATCATGATGCATGCCTGATAGAATCCGGTATTGTCTCCGTGGAATATTGCCATTGGTGAGTCTTCTTCTATCATTCTGTTGCGGTCCAGCCCCTTTTGGCCGTAAATCCAGTCCCATGTATCAATGGATACTCCTCGTTTGATAAGGCCTGTGCCTGGGTCAAATCGCTTGTCGCTTACAAGATAGTAATTAAGTGCTTTTTCAAGGCTTGGCAAAACTTCTTTCAGCCATTCAAGATCATCGGTTGCTTTCCATGCCTGGTAAATGGCTTCGGCCATCAAGTATTCAATATCCGCTTCAATCTCAAGCCTTATCAACGTGGTTGATGCATTTATTGGTTTGAGGCAGTCACCTTTTACAAAAGTGGTGTGTATATCCTGACTGTTTACAATAATCTCGTAGTAGAAGCCTTCCTCGGTCTGGTTCATGATGAAGAAGTCAAGTCCAGATTGTACATCATTGTCAAAATACTTGGCAGCTTTCATCATATGAATGTGGTCTCTTAACCATATGTTGTTTACTTTGAAATTCATTTTCTGCAAATTATGTCTGGACTGGCCTTGTGTTATTGTCGTTTTATAGTGTTCAAACAATTTGTTGAAGTAATCATTTTCTGTCTCGACAGTTGTGTCAGCCAGCATTTTTATAGTATAGCTGGCGGATGCTCCATTTGTCTTTGTAATAGTGATAGTATGTGTTCCTGCCTTGCCTCTTGGCAAAAATTTCAATGTGTAAACTCCATTCTCTGACAGAACTTCTTCGTTTACGTACTCTACGCCTACTGCGTCGGTAACGGTGACTGTAAGTTTGTCGGAATAGTTTGGGATCGTTATTGAGATTGTTTCTTCTTTAAGCGGTTTCAGATTTTTACTCGATATGTTAATGGTAGCCTCTTCACCATCAATATCTAAAACTGCAGCATTGATACCTGAAAAAAGTAGGGTCAGGTACATTAATGCAAGAGCCATGCATGCCAATGCTTTAGTTTTCATTGTTTCACCTTCCTTCCTGTAATGTATGTCAATTATATTATATTTTTGTGAAAAATACTATTGTGTTCTTTTGAGAAGATTTGTTAGACAAATCTAAAAATATTGTGAATTATGCCCTTTTTCATATTGACATCTTATACGCTCTGTGCTAATAATATACATGTTAGAAGAACCTAACTTTTTTAATGTGCTAATGTGAAGGGAAGATGACGAATGAGAAACAGGTTTAGGCGCAGACATGGACATGGACAGAAGCCGGATTTGCAGAATCAAAGTATTTACCATGCCCCGGATAATTACCAATATACCATTACGAAGGCACCCGGGCTTGCTATTCTAAAAAGCTTGGGTATAGTTGAGAATGCATCGGTTTACAAAGTTATGACTCACAGACTTGGAGGCCCGGTACTTATCAAGGTGGACTCCAGCGATATTGCCCTTGGCAAGGACATAGCAGAGAGAATAATGGTAAGGAGGTAGTTTACTTGGCAAGTTGTCATGATATTAATGAGGATGTAAATGTGTATAACAAGCCCAATAAAATTCTTTTAATGGGCAACCCTAATGTAGGAAAGAGCGTATTCTTTTCACATCTCACTGGAATCAATGTAGTAAGTTCAAACTATGCCGGCACAACGGTTACATATACTGAAGGAACAATCAAACTTGATGATGAAACTTATACCCTGATAGACGTACCAGGAACATATTCATTGGAAGCAACAAGCGAAGCGGAAGCTGTAGCTGTAGGTTTTATGTGCAGCAATCCTGTTGCTGTCATTTGTGTTCTTGATGCTACGAACCTTGAGAGGAATATTAAACTGGGTCTTGAGATTAAAAAATACAATGTACCCATAGTATATGCGCTAAACCTTTTGGATGTGGCAAAACGCCATGGTACTGAAGTTAATGTGAATCTTTTGTCCCAGGAGCTTGGGGCTCCCGTAGTCCCTACGGTTGCTGTTAAGGGTGAAGGTATTGACAAACTTATAGATGAGTTGAAGAAGGTTATAAAGGATCCCGAAAAGGCTTTTGATTGCGGAGGTTGTGAAGTTTGTCCAAATTGCATAGGTGCAAGTCTGAATGAATGGGACAGGGCAAAGGAAATAACTTCGAAAGTTAGGACGAAAACAAACGGCAAACCAAGCTTTCTTGACAGACTGGGAGACAACATGATAAAGCCCTGGCCGGGTATACCCATTGCGCTGATTGTAATTGTTGCGTCTTTGGGAGCCATTGTTGGTGGAGGAAAAGCTCTTAGGGCAGTAGCTTTGCTTCCTTTGGTAAACAATGTGCTTGTTCCCTTGTTTCACAAACTCTTCTCGGCTTTTGTGCCTGAAGGAATACTTCTAAATGTGCTGGTTGGAGACTTTGGAATATTCAAGATTGCCTTTGAGTGGATTATTGCCCTGATTCTTCCTTATGTCTTTTTGTTTTATGTGGTGTTTTCTTTTCTTGAGGATTCGGGTGTATTGCCAAGACTCAGTGTTCTCTTTGACAATATTATGAGGAAGATGGGCATACAGGGTGGCAGCATGATTACAATCCTTCTTGGATATGGGTGTGCGGTGCCTGCAATTATCGGTTCAAGAACCGCCACAACGAAGAAGGAACGCCTTATAATTTCCACTGTTGTGTGTTTTGCAGTACCATGCATCTCCCAAACCGGAGCGCTAATCAGTCTGTTTGCGAACTTTTCGCCCATACTGCTTATACTCATGCTCCTTTTGTCGTTTTTTATTATGTTTGTAGTATCCTTTATTTTAAGCCGCACGCTTAAAGGAAAAGTAGATCCGATGGTAATTGAGATACCGAACCTGCTTATGCCAAACGGCAAGGCTTTTGGAAAGAAACTCATGATAAGAATGAAAGGCTTCCTTGTAGATGCGGAAGTCCCCATGCTCATATCCATAGTTATTGCAGCGCTGCTTAAGGAAACAGGACTTCTTGATTTTATAGCGGTATATCTAGAGCCAATTGTAAGTGGATGGCTTGGTCTTCCAAAGGATGCTGTTATTGCACTGATCCTTGGTATAGTCCGCAGGGAAATGGCTGTTGCACCACTGCTGGCTATTGAAGGTTTGACAGCACTTCAAGCCTTTGTAGGCGGAACGGTTGCGCTATTGTACCTGCCCTGCTTGTCGGTGTTTGGAATCCTGACAAAAGAGTTTGGTCCAAAGGTGGCTATAACCATAGGGCTGTCTACAGTTGTAAGTGCATTTACAGTCGCCGGACTTATCAATCAAGTAGCACAACTGATTATATAAATGAGGGATTGTTATGGCAGGCTTGATACAAAGAACCACAAAGAAACTTGAATGCCTGGCTGCAAGAAACAAAGTTGTATACAATGTCCTTGCCTTGTATTACAAAAGGATTGTGAACAAGGAGATAAGGCTTGCTGATATAAATGAGAATGACAGGATTTTGTGTGTTGGAGGAGGACCTTGTCCTTTTAGCGGAATATTGTTGCATGAGCATACAAAAGCTCATGTAACAATCATAGATAATGACGAGTGCTGTGTAGAAGTTTCGAAACAGCTTGTCAGGAAACTGGGATATGAGGATTCCATTAAGATTTATCATGGCGATGGTAGCGACATCTGTCCTGAAGACTACACTGTTATTCACATGGCGGTGCAGGTAAGTCCTCTTGACAAGGTGTTCAGCTGCATGAAACAAAAATGCAAACTTGGCTCAAAGATACTGGTACGCATACCTAAAAAACATTTATCCCATACTTACAACGTGCATGACCTGACGGTGTTCAATGCCTTTAACAGCAGGGCAAATCATCTTTTTAGAAATATTGACAGTACGGCGCTTTTCATCGTCTATTAAGGAGAGTATTTGGATGAGGGTAGTAAGAAGAACAGGGTATGTCGTACTCCTTTTTTTATTTGTCATATTGATTCTGACATTTGATTTAAAAAGTTTTGTAGATAGTATTAGGAAAGTACCTGTTTTAGGAATTATTGGTCTTCTTTTAATTCAGGTTGTTAGTCAGCTTCTTGTTAATTACCAGTGGTGCAGGATTGGAAAGGTGATGAATAAGGAAAACGACTTCTTTAAGATGCTTTATATTAATGCAAGAGGCATGATAATGGAGAGTATTACTCCTGGAGTAAAGCTTGGAGGAGAAGTTACAAGGGCTTATCTTTTGAAGAGCGAGATGAACTATTCTTATCAGGAAGCCGCAACACTGGTTACAATTCAGAAAATGGTCAGCTTTTTCAGTTTCTTTGTGATAAACCTTTTTGCATTTGCCCATTTGTCAGGCAAAGTGGCAATATTTCAAGGTTTTGTCAGAGTTGTCGTGTTTCTCTTCTTGTTAACATTCCTTGGACTTCTTGTAATTATGTTTGTTGGAACCAATATACTGGAAAACAAGGTTAAGAAAAGAAAACCAAAGAGAAAAGCAAGCATTGCACTGCATAAATATATGATGGTTCTTTTGAGGAATATCAAGGTTTTAAAAAGCATAAAGGGGGAGATGTATAAACAGTTTCTTCTTTCCTTTGCAATATGGATTATTTACCCTTTGAAAATGATATTGCTTGTAAATTTATTTACAGCGGAATATAATTGGGTATTCCTAACCGAGATTACTTTCATTTCCTACATGGTAGGAATGATACCGCTGATGCCGGGAGGATTGGGTGGGTTTGAAACTGCAATGACAAGCCTGCTTGTATTAATGCAAATTGAGAAAAACGAAGCTTTGGCAATTACGCTTATTTTCAGGTTTATCACCTTCTGGTTCGTTATATTGCTGAGTCTTCTGTATATTGGAGGATGGAAAATTGGAGAAAGAAAAAAGAATGTTCCAAAAAACCAAACATGTTCCTAACATGCTTACATTTTCGAATATGGCAGTGGGTGTACTTGTCATACTTACTATGATGCGCAGTAATTCTGTTACAGGCACAAGACTTGCCTGTCTTTTGATTTATTTGGCAGTAATTTTTGATTCCTTGGATGGTTTTCTTGCCAGACATTTGAATGCCACATCGGAATTGGGAAGGCAGCTTGATAGTTTTGCTGACTTTGTAACTTTTGGTGTTGCGCCAATTTCAATATTCATGTCGCGTATAGAGGAACCTTCCTGGTATGTCCTTTTTGTACTTGTCATGTATCCTCTGGCAGGTGCTTTTCGTCTTGCAAGATACAACCTTCAGGATGATTACAGGTTCTTCAAAGGGCTCCCGATTACAGCTGCAGGTTTCATAACTGCAAGCACGCTTTTCATACATAGTTTTGTTTCACAGGAATTTTCAAATATGTTTGTCCTTGTATTTGTATTGCAGACAATTTTGTTGTCTTTTTTGATGGTTGGCAGTTTTCGTGTGAAAAGAATACTGCATTGATAAGAAAACTGTGATAAAATATGTATGCAGGGTGTATGTCTTGATATGGATGATGTAGTAAAGAAACCGGATGGTGTTGCATCGCAGGAAATAAAGAAAGAGAAGGATTTGCATGGACAACGAGTTTGATGAGAATGTTGTAATCGGCGAAGAGACTGAGGAAAATGAAATAAAGACTGGTATAAAGGAATCCAGATATACATGGGTAATATCAATTTTTGTATTACTTGTGTTTTTGTGTGTCTTTTTGTTATTTAAGAATGAAGATGACAACGAGATTCTCTCAAATAGTCCAACGCAGTCAACAAACCAAACAACGCCAGAACCTTCATTTAAAAATGTCATTACGGAGAGGTACCTTCTTGCCATGGATGAGTATTCGTCCTTAATTATGAAGGGTGAATATGATTATTATAATGATTACGCCAGACTTGAAATATATTTTGATAACATCACTAGCCAGCCTTTGGTTTTGTGGACGCCTAAATGGATGTATTATGAAAAACCTTATAGTGCCATTTTCCATAAGGATGAATGCTATGTCTTAACAAGGGGTGCATATGCGGATTATGAAGAGATGATGAGAACATTTCGTCCATCCGTCAAGGAGCCCATTTATCTGTGGCGTTTGAACGAGTTGGGAAACTGGGAAGGTGTGGTGCTTGATTTTGGTATAGATACTCTTGAGAAATGCTCATACTTTAATTTTGAAACTTTAAGAGGAAGTGTATCCGATAAAGTTGTAATATCTCTTTTTGACAAATACGGAAAAAGAATAAACTCAATTCCTATTCCGCGAATATAATGTTTTTATGGTAGAATATACAGGTTATTATTTTTAATCAGGAGTTCTTATGTTTTCACTATTGTTGGTTATAATATACATTGCTTTTATTAGCCTTGGCCTGCCTGATTCACTGCTTGGGTCAGCATGGCCTGTTATGTATCATGAACTTGACGTACCCATGTCATATGCAGGTATTGTGACAATGATTATTGCAGGCGGCACTATTGTGTCAAGCCTTATGTCTGACAGAGTCACAAGAAGGTTTGGAACCTATTTTGTAACCTCTGTCAGTGTCCTGATGACGGCAGTTGCACTTTTTGGGTTTTCCATAACGAAATCATTCATACTTCTCTGCATCTTTGCAATACCATATGGTCTTGGGGCGGGTGCCGTGGACGCTGCCTTGAACAACTATGTGGCTCTTTACTACAACTCAAGACATATGAACCATCTGCATTGTTTCTGGGGTGTGGGAGCAACCATTAGTCCATATATAATGGGTTTCTGCCTTACAAGAGGTTTCGGATACTCGAAAGGATATCTGACTGTATCTGTCATACAGATAGTCATAGCCTCGTTTCTGTTTACAAGTTTTCCTCTTTGGAGAAAGAACGGTCAGGCAATGAAGGACAAAGCAGCAAATGGCCGCCATATCACCATTAAGGAAGCTGTGGGGATAAAGGGTGTAAAACTTATACTGGTAGGCTTCTTCAGTTACATCGCTCTTGAATCAACAGCAGGACTATGGGCCAGCAGTTATCTTGTTGAGTGCAGAAATGTGAATGCAGAGACTGCTGCAACCTTTGCGTCCATGTTCTTTCTTGGAATTACAATAGGTAGGTTTATAAGCGGGTTTGTATCCAACAGGGTTGGAGACAGGCTTATGATTAGAAGTGGGATAATTGTTTGCATGTTTGGGGTTTTGATGATTGCTCTTCCTTTCTCCAGTGTGCTTTCTTTAGTAGGTCTTGTTGTTGCAGGTCTTGGATGTGCTCCTATTTACCCTGCCATAATACACTCAACGCCTTCCAACTTCGGAAAGGAAAATTCTCAGGCAATCATAGGAATACAGATGGCTAGCGCATACGTGGGCAGTACATTCATGCCTCCTTTGTTTGGTCTTATCGCAGATTATGTCAATATTGGATTTTATCCTTTTTATCTTGCTGTTTTTGCAGTTTTGATGCTTTTGATGACGGAAAAGCTCAACAAAGTGGTAAACAATTTGGTATAATAGGGGCGAATATGAAAAACTGGAGGAATTAAAATGAATCCCATATTGCCAAGACCGTTCTTTATTGCAGATGGTGAAGCCCATGTCATGCCGGATGGAAGGTTGTATCTCTACGGTTCCACCGACATATCCGGCAAAAAGGAATACTGCGGTCATGAGTATCATGTCTTCTCAACGGAGGACGAAACTTTGACAAACTGGACATACCACGGTATATCATTCAAGAATACCAAAGAAGAGCCTGGCATATATTGGAGCAAAGGTACTCCTTTGTACGCTCCCGATGCAATTCATAAGGACGGAAAATATTATCTATATGTTTGCGGGCAGGACAACTTTGAAGCTGTTGCAGTATCCGACAAGCCCTACGGGCCTTTTGGGGACGCAAAACCAGTAAAAGGTGCTGATGGAGACAGTATTGACCCAGCAGTTTTTGTTGATGATGACGGACAGGCATACTATTTATGGGGCCAGTTCAACTTAAGGGGAGCAAAGTTGAATGATGACATGTCTACTTTGGATATGGACAGTCTTCAGACAGCGATTCTAACAGAGCAGGAACATGGATTCCATGAAGGGGCATGCATGCGCAAAAGAAACGGAATATATTATATCGTCTATACGGATATATCAAGAGGGAAGGCTACGTGTCTTTCTTATGCAATGTCTGACAAGCCTTTGGGTCCGTACAAAAAGGGCGGCGTGATTATTGACAATATGTACTGTGACCCACAAACCTGGAACAACCACGGTTCTATTGAAGAATTCAAGGGACAGTGGTATATTTTCTATCATCGGTCCTCGCAAAATAGCTTTACTTCAAGAAGAATGTGTGTTGAGAAAATATATTTCAATGAAGATGGAACCATCAATGAGGTTGAAATGACATCGATGGGTGCTGGCGGTCCCATTGATGCATTCAAAGAGATTGATGCATCCATTGCATGCAGGGTAAAAGGCAACATATATATTGCACCATACTTTGATTCAAAGGAAATACTTGTGAACTGCGGTGGCGGAAATTGGATACAGGACTGGGCGGAGTACAAGTATCTGGATTTCAAGGATGGTGTAAGACGTTTTTGCATAAAAACAAAAGGAAAGGGAAGGATTCTCGTAAAGACGAATGATAACCTGTTGCTTGCAGCGGTGGATGTTGATTCTCCAGAGTTTGAATGGTTTGAAACTGATGCTGTTGCATCGGCAGAAGGAGTCAAAGCCTTGTGGCTTATGTTTGAAGGAAGAGAAATGAAAGTCTTTTCTTTTCGTTTTGAATAAAGCAGAATACCCCATAGCTGTATTTGGCATCCAACATCCATATATGTCAATTACCAGATATGCCTGAGGTATTCTGATAAGAGTATTTGCATTTCTAGTTTGTTTATGCATGGAAATAAAAGGGGGGAGTTTACTTGAGCAAGGTATATTTTATTGAAAACAGAAGCGGTGATTTTCTAAGTCTTGGAAGGGATGCATTAAGGCTATTGAAGCATCTTGTATCGGAAACAAACCATACGTTCGATAAAGAAGTACCCATAAAGGTGCATTTTGGAGAGAAGGGGAACAAAACTTTCGTACCGCCTGTATGTTATGACGAAATTATACGTTATCTGAAGGATATGGGAGTAACAACTAGCTATATTGAATCAAATGTATTGTACAGAGGTGCAAGAACTACAAGAACAAAACATATTAAGACGGCTAAAGAGCATGGTTTTACACAGATTCCGATAATTATTGCGGATGGTGAAATCGGAACGGAATATGTGGAAGTGGAGATATACAAAGAGTATATTGACAAGTGCAAGATTGGAAAAGAGTACGGAAGATTCAACCAGTTTATAGTTATGAGTCATTTCAAAGGGCATGTGGAGGCTGGTTTTGGAGGCGCCATCAAGCAGCTCGGCATGGGGTTTGCGGCAAGGGGTGGAAAGCTTGCACAGCACTCAGGCATATCTCCTGTTGTCAATGACTCGAAATGCACAGCCTGCGGCACCTGTGTTGACAGCTGCGATTTTGGAGCAATCGAATGTGAAGAAATTGCGGTAATAGACAAAGATATTTGTATTGGGTGTGCAGGATGTATTGCTGTTTGTCCAGAAGGAGCAATAAGGAATACCTGGGGAGGATCCAATTTCAGAGAGAAGCTTGCAGAATACGCTTACGGTGCTGCAAAGGACAAGGACATAATCTATATCTCGTTTATAATTAACGTAACCCAGGACTGCGATTGTGCAGGAAAAGCCATGGAGCCTATTGCGGGCGATATTGGTGTTCTTTTGTCTAAGGATCCGGTTGCATTGGATGCAGCATGTCTTGACTTGGTTCAGAAGGAAAAGAGGATAGAGTTGTTTGAAAAGGGGAGGTGTGTACTTGAGCATGCACAAAAGATAGGTCTAGGTTCTCTGAGTTACGAGTTGGTGAAGTTATGACAGCAATTATATTCACAGGGCTGCAGGCCAGTGGCAAAACCACCTTTTTTAAGGAAAACTTTGCAGATGAGTATGTGCATGTAAACCTGGACACATTAAGAACCAGGAACAAAGAAAAGCTGCTTCTTGAAGACTGCTTTGAGAATAACTTAAGTTTCGTTGTGGACAATACAAACCCAACAAGAGAAAACAGACAAAGATATATTAGTCTTGCAAAGGAGAAGGGTTACAAGGTTATAGGCTACTATTTCAAGTCCGACATAAATGGATGCCTTAAGAGAAACGCTAAAAGAAATGAAAAGAACATACCTGATAAAGCACTGTTTGCAACTCACAAGAAGCTTGAAATTCCAAGCTTTGAAGAAGGCTTTGACGAGCTTTACTATGTACACATAACAGACACTGGGTTCAAAGTGGAGGACTGGACAGATGAGGTTTGATGATTTTGATAATATGATGAGAAAGTATGAGGAGTCGTTGGATCAGACAATTGTGCCTGATGTGCATATTGTTGCAAGGCTTGACGGGAGAGGTTTTACCAGATTGACCAAGGAAGACATGAAGTTTGAAGCACCTTTTGATGTTCATTTTCGTGAGTACATGGTAGAGACAGTCAGGCATTTGATGAATTGCGGATTTAACATTGTGTATGGTTATACACAAAGTGATGAGATATCCCTGCTATTCCACCGGGATGACAATACTTTCGGAAGAAATACAAGAAAGATAAATTCCATTCTGGCAGGGGAAGCCAGTGCCTGGATGTCTCTTGCCTTAAACAATCTGGCTGTATTTGACTGCAGGGTGGTGCCTCTTCCAAATCTGGACAGGGTAATAGACTATTTTCTCTGGAGGCAGGAAGATGCCCATAGGAACTCATTGAATGCGCATTGCTACTGGATTTTGAGAAACGAGGGTATGAGCAGGCAGGAAGCAACTTTTGCTCTTTGTGGAAAGTCCACATCTTGCAAGAACGAATTGTTGTTCAAGAGAGGGATTAATTTTAACAACCTTCCTCTTTGGCAGAAAAGAGGGGTTGGAGTATATTATAAAGATATATATGTGGACGGATTTAATCCTGTGACAAATAGTTATGCAAGAACCAAAAGGAGAAGGCTTTTTGTGGACTATGAGCTGCCTGTAAAAGAAGAGTATGGATTTTTTCTGGAAAAACTTATAGAGGTGAAATGAATGAAATATATTGACCTGCACTGTGATACTTTATCAAAGGCATACACTCATAAGTTAGAAGATATAGGT
>FZPS01000007.1_pt127 | contig 11457 bp, 8 predicted proteins | sample 1817821 | NCBI WGS metagenome assembly FZPS01 (sample SAMEA104158645, study PRJEB21678) | metagenome | place: Germany | collected 2015-04-21 | reverse complement strand
GAGTATTTATAACTTATGGAACTCACTATTGGACAATGTGAATATTTTTGCATAATTAATACTCATCGCTGATAATTAATAATTAATTAATTCAAGTAATTAATTCGAAACTGATTGTCCCTTCACTGTCAATCTTCCTGACCATATTCTTGTTCCATAAGTAGATTAAATAACTTGCTGCCACACACCCGGCAAAATACTTTAGAAGTACGGGTAACTGTTCCCAGGAAGTATATTCTACATCCCATGTTATTTTGCTGGCCACCTGATAAGCATTCACTCTTGATTTATTACCTACAATACTCAAAACCTCGTTAAGTCTAATTTCGTGATGCTGTTTTAGTTCATTAACCCTTGCGTTAACATTATTTATAATATTACCGTGAGCCGGCAGAGCAAAGCTTAGATCCATTTTAGCAATTTTATCAAGGCTGTTTAAATAATTTCCCAGGGGATCCGCAGACCATTTTGTGAATTTGACAGTTGGAATAATTTCATCGAGAATATGATCGCCGGAAATCAAAAACTTTTTATTAATTTCATAAAGGCACATATGCCCCGGGGAGTGCCCGGGAGTTCCCACGCACTTAAATTTATAGTCCCCCACTTGGAGCAACTCGTTTTCCCTGACAATGTGAAACAATTGCACTCTACCCATATTATGCTCTCTTGCAGGGTGTTCGTAAATAGCCTGATAGGCTTCCCCTAGAGGGAATCCATGCATTAATAACAATTTTTGCATCTCGTTCAAATATTCTGAAGTGCCGGTGCAGTTCGGCACACAGCAGTTAATGAGGTGAGCGTCTATATTGCTGCAGTATACCTTTGTAAGATCATTGGCTAAAACCGGGATCAGGCCGGAATGATCAACATGCATGTGGGTTACAAATATTTCTGTTTCTCCCAACTTGACGTTCAGGCTTTCAAGCCCTTCAAGCATTGCTTTTTTGCATTCCTCACGGTTGAATCCTGTATCTATGAGCAGGTTTCGTTTCTTGCCCTTAATCAAGTATGAGTTTAGACACTTTAAGGGGTTTCCGGGCAGGGGGACTTCTATAAGATAAATATTTGGCTGAACTTCTCTAACCATAACAGTTCAACTCCAATCAAATATTTATTGATTCTAAGATCAAAACCCTGTTTTCGTCTAATCTTACCACTAGTAAACAAATACTGTGAAATACATGTTAAGGATTGAATTTATTATTATTACTTATTAATCTCCCGCTTCCCCAGCGGAAAGGGCTGATTATTCATCCTGGCCGTATACCCATTCCCGGGCTTTAAAGTAGCGCTTCAGTACTGCGTTGATTACATCCCGTTGTAATGGTGGTTTTATTCCTGATTTTGCAGGCAGGGGTTCATCGTAAAAACGGTCGGGGAAAACATATTCATCTATTTTCTCGCCCTCCCGCAAGTTGAATTGATGCTGAAGATCCCATATATTAGAGGATGCTTTCATGACCTCCTGTGCGGTATAAGGATGACCGGTTAAAGCTGTCAGGGCTCTGGCATAAAACCCGGGCCCCAGTGCCCTGTGGACGGGGGGTCTGATACAAAGGCCTGTGGAATTAATAATTGTAATCAGGTCCTCAGAATATTTAGCCATCCTGGGGATATCAACTTTAGATGGAGGGTCGCCGAATATTTCCTTCTTTAGAGCTTCCGGCATATCCAGGTCATTAATGAGCTCCACGGAAACGGAGATCTTTTCTTCAAAGGGATTAATCACCCCACCCAATAAATTATCCACCGGCGACCTGGTGCGAAGATGGTCCCCGCACCTGGTATTGGTCAGGTACCCCAGCATCCAGACGTCCCATTTTCCCCTGGGGTCTCTAACAGGCATCTCTACTCCTTTAATCTGCATGGCATAATGACCACTGCCGGGGATCTTTGCTGAGGCCCTTTTAATCCCCTCGGCAAGCAGGTCGCCTACACCCTTTCTGTTACCAATACTATCTAAAAGCCTGTAGATACCCGGATAATCACCCCATGCATGAGGGACTTCCCTTCCGGATTTGCCCAGCAAGCCGTTCTGGTTGGCTTCTATAGCAAATGCGATTACACCGGAGGCAGAAATAACGTCCATACCATATAAATTGCATAACTCAGCACATTTAAGCATTTCAGCGTTTTCTTTAATTCCCAGCTTGGCGCCGAATTCCAGAAGAAAACTCACTTCCAGCCCCTTATACTCATATCCCCGGTATTTCCCGCTCTTAACATTTGTCCAGTGGGTACAGGCGATGGGACAGGAGAAACAGGCCAGGTCTTTTTCTTTATATCCTTTTTCGAATACCTTGCGTCCCCGGGTTTCCTCCCAGTCATCAAAGGAACCGCAAGTGAAATTATGTCCGGGAAGCGCTCCGATTTTATTGTACGGGTCGGCAACCACCATACTGCCGTAGCGTTTGGTGTACCCGAAGGATTCATGGTTAATGACCTTTTTAAAAGCTTCGGTCATGATCCCGGCAAAGCGGCGGCGGTCCGCCACCCTGATTTCGCCTGTTCCACGAACAGCAATGGCCTTTAAATTCTTACTGCCCATTACAGCGCCCAATCCTGTCCTGCCCCAGGCGCCGTGGTAATTATTCTGCACTGAAGCAAAACGGACGAGTTTTTCCCCGGCCGGGCCGATGCCTGCAACCTGAAAATCTTTTCCTTTTTCCTTTCTAATCCGGTCCACAGTTTCACGGGTATTCAAACCCCAGAGATGGGTTGCATCCTCAATCTTAACCCTGTCATTATCAATAGTCAGATAAACCGGCGCCGGACTCTTCCCTTTCAACACAATGTGGCTGTAACCGGCAAATCTTAATGCCGCTCCCCATAATCCCCCGCTGTTGCTGGTACCGAATCTGCCGCTCAAGGGGGATTTGGCGGTTAGTTCAGTGCGCGCGGCAGTGGGCAGCAGGGTTCCTACAAAGGTTCCGGCGCCAAAAATCAGGTTGTTCTCCGGTCCGAGGGGATCTATACCGCCCGGGTTGAGGTCATACAATAATTTTGTATTTACCCCCACACCCCCCAGGAAATCCCTGTGTAGATCGGTTGCATCTTCAAGATTGATCGTCTTTTCGGTCAGATCAATTTTAAGTAACTTAAACATCCTCACTACCTCTTTCTTTTACCAGGGCTTTACTGGTACAATAGGTCGCGCAGAGGCCGCATTTATTACAATCCTGTCCAATAATGATTTTATAACTGTTTGCCGAATCGCTGCTTTCCACTGTTACAAAAGAAGATGATGGATGAAAACTGCCTGCGTTGGCCCAGGAACAGATCATTTGGCAAATACGGCATCCCGTACAGTTTTTTTCGTTAATATTTATCCTCCACTTCACGATAAACACCTTCCTGCAGGAAAAGTCCACATTTAATGAAAAAAACAACAGATTTTATTCCACCGGCCAACCTCTACAGATTATAAGCATTATTCTATACAAAAAACCAAGACCAGCTAGAAACATGGTGATAATTTTTTAAACCGGGAGATAAATGTGTTAAAGATATTTTCTTTATATGAGAAAGCCTCTATTTTATCTTAACATCAGAAAATAAAGAAGATAAATATTATATTGAAATTACACTGATAATTCTGGCTTATTAATCAAAACTGAAATCAATTACAGAAATTTAACTGACCATCGCCGGAAAAACCGGAACAAGATCTTCCAGGACGATTACCTCCTATCTCTTGTTGCTTTTGCACCAGATACCAAGTTTTTGCGCGCTTTTGATTAGTTCTTCCCGGTAATCAGGATGGGCAATAGCAATCAGGGCTTCCGCCCTTTGCCAGAGGGCTTTGCCTTTCAGGGAAGCGATCCCGTACTCCGTGACCACACAGGGCGCAATGCCGCGGTGGACGGTCACGGCTGAACCTGGTTCGAGGATCGGCCTGATCCGGGAGAATGTCTTACCGCCTTTGCTGTATGTAGAAGTCATGCAGATAAAGCCCTTTCCCCCCTTTGACCGGAAGGCGCCCTGGGCAAAACAGATGGCGCCGCCGGTACCGCTTATCTGCCTACCGCCTGAAGACTCCGAGTTTATTTGACCGTAGAGGTCCACATCTATACAGCTGTTAATTGAGACAAATTTGTCCAATTGACCGATTACACAGGGGTCGTTGGTATAATTTACGGGCTTAAAAAAACACATGGGGTTGTCGTTGATAAAATCATAGGTTTTCTTTGTGCCAAGGGCTATTGTGGCAACTATCTTATATTTGTCAATATTTTTTCTTGCGCCGGTTATGCGGCCTTTTTCTACCATGTCCACCATCGAATCAACAAACATCTCCGTGTGGATTCCAAGGTCTTTTAACCCTGAATTTGCAATCATCTCACCCACCGCATTGGGCATGCCTCCGATACCCAACTGCAGACAGCAGCCGTCTTCCAGTTGCTCAATAATTATTGAGGCAATCTTTTTGTCTATTTCACTCGGCCTGGCAGAAGCTAACTCTGCAACCGGGTAGTCAGCTTCCACAACATAGTCTACTTTTGATATATGAATGGATTCCTCCTGGCCGAGACAGCGGGGTATCCTGGGATTGACTTCAAGGATTATTTTTTTCGCCTTTTCACAGATGGCCATGGTGTGCGAAATCTGGGGCCCGAAATTAAAATAACCATGCCTGTCCATGGGTGTTGCCGGAATCATGGCAACGTCCACGTCAATATATTTGCGGTAGTATTCAGGCAGCTCATGATAAACAATGGGCATATAAGAAGCCAGTCCCCGATCACTCAGTTTGCGCTCATAGTTGCTGAAATGCCAGCCGTTATAGATAAAATGTTCCCTGTCCGGATCAACCGTGATAACTTCCGGGAAACCTGTAGCACGTGTGGTGCTGCGAATTTTTACATCCCAAAGCTCATCTTTACGGGCGGCCAAAGCCCGGTCCAGTACGACTACGGACCCGGAGAACGACCCGTATTCTACCCAGTCACCCGGTTTAACAATTTTTACGGCTTCTTCAGGGGTTACAAGTTTTCTCTGATATTCTTCCATAAAACTCAAGACAATTCACTCCTTAAGGCCAGAATTAGCTCTATACCTTAATTATGCATTTAGACATCCATGCCGCTGAGGCAGCGCCGGCAGAGTTCGAAAATGTCTATTTTTTCAGGGTAGGTTACCATACCGTTGAAGCGGCGCCGGCAGAGAGAATGAAGTTCAATTTTAAGTATGGATATCAATTATTTTAAAATTAAATTGTCTTGCCGGCAAAATGGTAATATTCCCGGAAGTAATTGCAGCCTGCAATCAAATAAGAGAGACAGGTTATCGTCTCTCTTATCTTTTTCAGATTATTCCGGTTAACCTTTTTCATCCCTTTGCCTTAACCGGTCCTTTTTTCTATCCTCAAAGCCCGCCGGACTCCTTTACAGATAACAACGTTCCTCAACTGCTGCTGACTTTAGTCCGGCTAGACCCTTGATCTCAACTTTTCAATAATCCCGGGCATTATATCGATAAATTCGTCCACGTCTTTTTCCTTGTTGACCATGCCCAGGGTCAGGCGCAGCGAGCCGTGCGCCATTGTACGCGGGATACCCATAGCCAGGAGCACGTGCGACGGGTTCACAGAGCCCGTGCTGCAAGCCGAACCGCTGGACGCAGCCACGCCGTGCATATCCAGGTTTAAAAGCATAGTTCCCCCGTCAATATATTCAAAAACGAAGTTTACGTTATTGGGCAGGCGCAGGGACGGGTGTCCGGCCAGCTTGACATGGTCAATCCTTTCAGTGATTCCTTTGATTAGTTTATCCCTTAAAACAGTTAGACGGGCACTTTCCTCCGCCAGATTCCCGGCAGCAAGTTCAACAGCTTTGCCCAGGGCTACTATGCCCGGAACATTTTCCGTTCCAGGCCGGCGCTCCCGTTCCTGACCGCCGCCGAAATTAAAGGGACGCCAGGTGATACCCTGTTTTATATAGAGAGCACCGATCCCTTTGGGCGCATAAATCTTGTGACCGGATATAGAAAGAAGATCTACCTTCAGATCGTTCACGTCAACCGGGATTTTACCTATGCTCTGTACCGCGTCGGTATGAAACAGGATCCCTTTTTCCCGGGCTATTTCCCCTATTTCAGATATAGGTTGAATAGTCCCCACTTCGTTGTTGGCATGCATAACTGTAATCAAGATAGTGTTGTCTTTTATGGCCCCGGCCAAGTCCCCGGGATTGACCATACCGTAACCGTCCACGGGTAAAACAGTGAGCTCAAAACCTTCTTTCTCAAGGGCTTTGCAGGTATTCAGCACTGCATGGTGCTCCACAGCGGTGGTAATAATATGGTTGCCTTTTTTCCTGTTGGCGTAGGCAGCTCCTTTAATCGCAAGGTGGTCAGATTCTGTGCCGCCGCTTGTAAAAACAATTTCTTCCCTTTTTGCTCCGATACTTTCCGCAACTCTCGACCTGGCCGCATCAACCGCCTTTTTAGCCTCCCTCCCGAAGGAATGGATACTGGAAGGATTGCCGAAAATACCTGCAACACAACGAAACATTTCTTCGGCAACATCCGGGTGAACCGGCGTAGTGGCGCTGTGATCAAAATATATTTTACCCATTTTAACCTCCTAAGTTGCCCTGCCCATCTCCCGGTAATCCTGCAGGATGAGCTGGAGAAACATCAGCATAAAGCATAAGAATGTCAACGCCGGCTTAGATAACCAGGAACACCCATTCTTAAAGATCTCACAATATATAACCAATCAGGATTAAATTTCTTCCGCATTAAAAATCCCGGCAAAGGTGGTTACCGGTTCAATAAACACTTCCAGGGTTCCTCCGCAGGACATGCCCTCAGCTGCAGCTATGTCCGCAGTCATGGACACCCTGTGTACCCGGGGGACGCCATCATCAATAACATTTAGCGCCTGAAGGCGTACTTCCGATTCACCGCAGCATCCGCCGCCGATTGTTCCCAGGGTACGCCCGTCCCTGTAAACCAGCATTCTCGCGCCTGCCTTACGGGGTGTTGAGCCCTTTGTCCAAAATATTGTGGCCAGCGCCGCAGGCGTTTTTTCAAGAGCCGCTCGAATGGCCGCTTGCAGCGCGTCCTTATCGGATGCGGAGGGCAGTTCACTGTTGTTTACCCGGGAGTCTTTCCGGGTACAGCAATCCAGTAAAGAACCGGCGCTCCCGCCACGGCGCTCCTTGACCATTTCAGCTGCGATACAAACCGCAATCTCAGCTGGTGTTTGCGCTCCTATATCCAGACCTATGGGCATGTGCACCTTTTCAATTTTTTCCATTTCAATGCCGTCCTCGAGGAGCTGCTCCCTGATTGCTTTCACCTTGCGCCTGCTGCCGATCATACCCAGGTAAGCTACCTGATACCTGATCACCCTGCGCAAACAATCCATATCATTCATGTGTCCCCTGGTAGCAATCACAACACTGGAGGCAGGTCCCAGTTTCAAATATTTCTCAATTTCGTCAAAGCTGCAGCAGATACTTTTGTAAACCCCTGTAAAGCGTTCAGGAGATGCAAAATCAGGGCGGTCATCAACTACCGTAACACGATAATCCAGCAAGTTACCTATATTTGCCAGCGGCTGAGCAATATGCCCCCCGCCAAATATGATCAATTCAGGAGTTTCCAGAGTGGGATCAACCATAACAGTAGCACTTTGCTCCGGTTTGTCAGGGTTGACCAGGTTGGCCACCGCAAACATTCCGCCAGACCCGTTGGCCCGGACTAATTGTTCTGCTTGCCTTTCGAGCCAGGCCAGCTTAAGGCTCCCCTTTTTCTCCGAGCCTTCGTTTATCAGCATTAATTTTGCCCCAAGCATATCTTCTCCCAGGTTTTCCTGTCCTATTACGGTGACTATGGTATTTCCTTGCTGCAGGTTGATTTCCATATTCATTACCTCCTCACGTCTAACGTCCAACAGCATTCAGCTGCTCTGTTTCCCTTTCGAAGATACCCAAGCCCCGCACTCAAAGGGCTTTCCTTTCAGTATACCGCCGTTACCAGAGCCATACTTTCCTGTCGGTGATACCCGTTCACCTTCAAAAATCCTTGCAGCAATCAATTGTTAAAAATATAGCACACCCAGGACAACATTACAACACATCCAATGGTGAATACCTTGGATTCAACACACTTGATCCGACCTGCATAGCAGCCGCGGCATTTATTATATCCTCTTCGCAGTCAACCATTCTCTTAAAAATACTGGTAGTTTTTTATCAAGCACCACTACAACCTGATCCGGCTCCCAACCAAATTCACTTTCCGGAAAACCTTAAATCTATTTGTTTTTCGTGACTTAATGGTTCTGGTCTACCACGTATCCTACTTATAAACTACGCAACCGGTCATTAGAGCATATTTATATGATTTTGGAATTACAAATAAACAGTTTTGCAGAGGTAATGACTTTTAAGATGCTGCGGTAAAAATCAACTTGGGGATAATCTAATAGGTGAGAGACGATCGCCCGTCTCTCACCTAACTTAGTTACCAGAGCTTTTAGCTTTTAAGATCTGTTTCTTTTATTTCTTATCTTTCAGAGCCCGCCAGACTTTTTCATAGGTAATCGGCAGTTCTGTCATGCTGACTCCAATGGCGTCATAAATTGCGTTGGCAACTGCGCCCATGGTCGGGGTGGTGGCCCCTTCCCCAACTTCCTTCAGGCCGTAAGGTCCGTTGGGCTCCCAGCTGTCGTCCAGAGTCAGGGACAATACCGGAGGCATATCCAGCGCTGTGGGCAAACGATATTCAGCAAAGTTTCCGTTTAACAGTTTGCCGGTCTTCTTATCAAAGAGAACTTCCTCCCAGATGGTCTCGCCGATGCCCATGTAGAAAGCGCCGTGAACCTGGCCGTGGAAGAGTTTCGGGTTGATGATTGTGCCGCTGTCGTGAACGTCCCAGGTATCGACACATTCAATCTGACCGGTTTCCATGTCAACTTTCACTTCAGCAATCTGGGTCGCGCTGCTGTAGGCCGGAGAAGTACCAACCGCTGCACCTTTGTGGTTGCCGCCCAGTTTGCCGGGGTGGTACCAGCCGCGTCCGATCAGGACGCCCTTGGTTACAAAGTACCTGCGGGCAACTTCTTCAAAGGTCAAGGTGAGACTGGGCTCTTGCTTCACATAGACGATGCCTTCTTTTACATCCAGATCGTCGGGTCTTAACTCGCGGTTGCCGATATAAGCCCAACCTTCTTTGATTTTACCCGTTGCTCTGAACATCTCGACTGCCTGCTCGAGAATTTTCTGCTTGATGTCTTCCCCGGCTCTCTTGATAGCCCAGCCGGCCATCAGAGTCTGCCTGCTGGCGTAAGCGCCGAAGTCCAGGGTGGAAAGGTCGGTGTCGCCCGCATACATCGTGCATTGTTCGTAGGGGTAACCCATCGCTTCAGCAGCCATCTGCAGAAGCACCGTGTCGCTGCCCTGGCCGATATCCACAGCCTGGGAGTATACAAAGGCCTGGGTCCCGTCATCATAGATCTTGATCATGCCCACAGAGTGCGGCAGGTCGGTTCTGTACTGGCAAAAACCTGCGCCTGTAACAAAGCCGCCGTTGCCGACGCCGATGCCACGGCCGACGCCCAACTTGCCTCTCTTTTCCTTCCAACCGGAAGCATCCCGGGCCATTTCGTTGGCAGCTCTCAGGTTGTACGACTTAACTTCATACCCGGCCAGAGTCACGGTATTGGCCTTACGGGCATTAATCAGACGTATATCGATGGGGTCTACACCGATTGCTTCGGCGATCAGGTCCAGGTGGTGCTCAAAGGCAAACCTGGGCTGCGGCTGACCGTGACCTCTCTGGGCTCCACATGGAGGCAGGTTGGTTACATAACGATAGGCATCAAACTGGTAGTTTTCAAAATCATACAGTACGCCCAGCAGGGAACCAGCATAGTATGTTGAGGCGATACCCAAACCTGTATAGGCGCCGCCTTCCAGGATTGCTTTATATTTGTGGCCTAAAATTTTCCCGTTCTTGTCTACGCCGGTGGTAAGCTCCATGGTAATGGGGTGGCGGCCACGGCCGTTCAAGAAGGTTTCTTCATGGTCGTAAAACATTTTAACCGGCTGACCGGTAATCTTGGACAGAATAACTGCGGAGAAGTCCAGGCCGGTGGGGTCTAATTTACCACCAAAACCTGCGCCCACGTGGGTCTTCAACACGCGCAAGTCGCCCATCTTCATGCCCAGCACCCTGCACAGGTGATACTGTACGTAGTGGACAGACTGACAGGAGCTATAAAGAGTTGCCCTATCCCCATCCCAGTAAGCAACTGAGCAGTGGTTTTCGATGAAAGCATGGTAGGTGCGCTGCCCTTGCAGACGGTCGGTGCGGACGTAGTAGGCATTCTTCAGAGCCTCATCAACATCACCGAACTTGTGGTGGATCTCGGTGTTGAGGTTGCCGGGATACTCTTCGAAGATTTGCGGTGCGCCTTCCTTAGCCGCATCCTGCCAGGTAAATACCGCCGGCAGTTCTTCATATTCCACCTTGATCAGCTTGAGCGCCTTATAAACAGTTTCTTCGTCAACGGCACAAACGGCGCCGATTTTATCGCCATTGTACCTTACCCTGTCAATACAGAAAATGTTTTCGTCAAAGCGGGCGGGGCTCAGGCCAAATTTCATTGCGGGAACGTCTTTGGCGGTAATGATAGCTTTTACGCCCGGCAGTTTTTCCGCTTCGGAGGTGTCAATATTCTTAATAATAGCATGGGCTACGTTGCTGCGAATGAGCTTGCCGTAGAGCATATTGGGGAATTTCAGGTCGGCAGTGTATTGAGCACGGCCGGTTGTCTTTTGATACGAATCGTTTCTATCAAGGCTTTTGCCTACATAAGAGTAATCTCTTTTAATTTTTACGCTCATCACCCTCATCCTTTCCTTATTTCTTTTCAGCCGCGTCTAGAACGGCCTCAACAATATTGACATAACCGGTGCAACGGCACAGGTTACCGGCTATGGCCTCACGCACCTCATATTCGCTCGGACTGGGATTTTCGTTAAGCAGGGCTCTGGATGAGACGATCATGCCGGAAGTGCAAAAACCGCATTGGAATGCTGCATGCTCGATGAATTTTTCCTGAACGATGTCCAGGTCTTCGCCGTCCGCGATTCCTTCAATGGTTGTTACTTCCCGGCCGTCCACATCAAGAGCAAGGACCAAGCATGCATTGACAGCCTTGCCATCCAGCATTACGGTGCAGCAGCCGCAGTCACCCAGTTCGCAGCCCTTTTTAGTGCCGATCATATCCAGTTCTTCACGCAGGAAATTTACCAGCAGGGTGTTGGCTTTAACCACCTTTGTAAAATCACTACCGTTAACATTGACGGTTACCAAATAACGCTTAACTCCATCTTTATCAACAATGCAGTTAGCCATTCTCCACATCTCCTTTCTTATACATGTCCCTCGTCGATAGCTTTACGCAGTGCCCGCCTGGTGAATATACGCACCAGGTCAGTG
>FZPS01000087.1_pt746 | contig 11460 bp, 6 predicted proteins | sample 1817821 | NCBI WGS metagenome assembly FZPS01 (sample SAMEA104158645, study PRJEB21678) | metagenome | place: Germany | collected 2015-04-21 | reverse complement strand
ATTTAACCCAATACATATTGGGCATTTAGCAATAGCTAATTATATGGTCGAATTTTCTGATATTGATGAATTGTGGTTTGTGATTTCACCGCAAAACCCTGAAAAATCTAAAGCAACTCTTTTATATGATTACGACAGATATGAAATGGTTGAACGTGCAATAAAAGGTTTTGACACTATGAAAGCAAGCACAGTAGAATTTGCGCTACCAAAACCATCATATACTATTGTAACACTTACACATCTAAGCACTATTTACAAACAGTATGAATTTTGTTTAATTATGGGAGGCGATAATCTATGTACATTTAAAAAATGGAGAAATTATCAGTATATTCTTGATAATTTTAAACTGTACGTATATTCTCGTCCTAATTATGATATTCCTTCGGAATTTAAAAATCATCCTTCAGTACGTTATTTTAATGCACCTCTTATGGAAATTTCTTCGAGTTTCATTCGTCAAAGTATTAAAGAAAATAAAAACATAAAAGCTTTTATGCCACATAATGCATGGGAATATTTAGAAAAAATGAATTTTTATAAAACTTAAATGGTTTATTTTTAGTATAAAAGTAGTATTATTGTTGCATATTTATTTGAGTTGATTATTTAGAATGATTTCATCAATTTTTTTAAAAGGAATAGTAATTGGTATTTTAGTATCTATTCCTATGGGACCTATTGGAGTTCTTTGCGTTCAAAGAACACTTCAACAAGGGAGAAAATCAGGTTTTATTTCTGGTATTGGAGCAGCATCTGCTGATTCTTTTTTTGCGGCAATTGCCGGATTTGGAGTAACATTTGTTTCAAGTTTCTTCGAAAACAATCAGTTCTATATAATGTTAGCAGGAGCTTTGGTATTGATTTTTTTTGGATTGCGTTTGTTTTTTACAAATGCAATTGCACAAGTACGAAAACTTCGATTGAAAAAAAACAATTATCTATCCGACTATATTTCAGTCTTTTTCTTAACACTTTCCAACCCAATAACAATTATCTTTTTTGGACTTGTATTTGCAGGAATTGGCTTTGTGAAAAATAATCCCCATTCATTTTTAATAGTAATTGCAGGCATATTTACAGGAGCAATTGCATGGTGGTTTGTACTTTCATCAGTTGTAAATATGTTTCGCAAATATTTTCGTCTAAGAATCATTTTTTACATCAACAGATTTGCAGGAGTGCTTATTGTTATGTTTGGAATAATTGCTGCTTTTAATGCATTTTATCCAGAAATAGGGCGAAATCAGTTTAAAGATTCAAAAATTGTGAATTTCTCAAATAAAATTCAAGATACTATTAAATAACTCATGATTGATTTCTCTGAAACTATATGTGCTATTGCTACAGGTCCGGGTAAAGGTGCTATTTCAATAATTAGAATAAGCGGAACAAAAGCAAAATCAATTGTATCCAACATTTTCACTCCAGCTTCAAAATCTCCTGTTTGGATGAATCAAGCTAACACACTTCATTATGGTACTATTACAAAACAAAACAATATAATTGATGATGTGCTTGTGTCTGTATTTACCGCCCCAAAATCATATACAGGCGAAGATACTATAGAAATAAACTGCCATGCATCTTTGTATATTCAAAATGAAATTTTAAAAATGCTTATTGCTGCTGGTGCTCGTCTTGCCAATCCGGGAGAGTTTACTATGCGTGCATATTTTAATGGTAAGTTAGATTTATCACAAGCCGAAGCGGTTGCCGATATTCTTGCCTCATCAACCGAAGCAAGTCATAAATTGGCAATCTCGCAAATGAAAGGCGGATATGCTGCTGAATTACAAGAATTAAGAAAAGCATTGTTACACTTTTTAGCAATGTTAGAATTAGAACTTGATTTTAGCGAAGAGGAGGTAGAATTTGCCGACAGAAACGAATTACAAACACTTGTAGTTGAAATTATGCAGCGTGTATCAAAACTATTGCAATCGTTTGAACTCGGAAATGCAATAAAACATGGAATTCCTGTATGTATTGTAGGCGAGCCGAATGTTGGAAAATCAACATTATTGAATGTTATTTTAAATGAAGACAAAGCAATTGTATCTGAAATTCCAGGCACAACGCGTGATATCATTGAAGATTCACTCGTAATTAATGGCGTTACGTTTAGATTTATTGATACAGCTGGTATTCGAGAAACCTCTGATACAATTGAACGCATGGGCATTGACCGCACCTTTCAGAAAATTGAACAAGCCTCTTTTGTGCTTCTGTTAGTTGATGCAACAGCACCGATTCATTTTATTGAAAATCATATAAAAGAAATTAAAACACGAATTTCTGCAACTCAAAAAATTATAGTTGTAATAAATAAAATTGATGTTGCAACTGACTTGCAATTAGAACAACATTGTAATGATATGCTTTCAGAACACCTTTCAGAGCAGGATAGCATAGTGTGTATTTCTGCAAAAAAGAAACAAAACATTCAACAACTTATTGATATACTTGTGGGAGACGTGCAGTATGACACTATTAGCCAGCACGATGCAATTGTTACCAATATTCGTCATTTTGAAGCACTACAACATGCACATACCGCCCTTGAACATGTTTTACATGGATTAGAAACAAAACTTTCCAACGATTTAGTAAGTCTTGAATTGCGTCAGGTACTTCATCATATTGGTTCTATTACAGGAAATATATCAAACGATGAAATGTTAGGGCATATCTTTGAAAATTTTTGTATTGGAAAATAACGCTTAATGAAAGCAATGCCATTCATCGCAATCCGTTAGGATTGCATCGCTCGGTAGAAATATAATATTTCCCTTTTTCTTTCGCATTCCCAGCGGAATAATTAAAAAATCCACATTTTGAACCAACAACCACACGGATAGACCGCACACTTAACTAAAGAATGGAAATAATGATGAATGCTTAATAAAAGTAATCCCATTCATCATTCATCATTCATCATTCTACATTCACCATTCATCATTAAAAAACGCGGCACTTTTTGTTTCTTTTTTTTACTGTAGAAAAAAAGAAAAAAGTAGTATCTTCGTTTCAATTTTGTTGACACATCCAACAATATGTTTTTCACAGAGTATATTCCCTTAAAAATCATTTAAAATGAAACAGTTACAACTATCCGCATTTTCTAAAATTACAAAAGTTTTTATGCTTTTATCCGTGGTGTTATTAAGTATTTCTTCGTGTTCAAAGTCGCGAAAAAAATTAACACCAATTCAGATAAATCCTGCGTTTTCATCATATGTTTTATCGTTTACTTCGGGAGTTGTATCAAATAACTCTTCAATTCGTGTGCGTTTTGTACAAGAAATTGAAGGTGCAGTTGCAGGGGAACTGGTACAGAATAATCCTTTTACAATAAAACCAAAATTACAAGGCAAGGCATTTTGGGTTGATGCACAAACAATAGAATTTGTACCGCAACAGTATATGCCTTCTGGCGAGGTGTTTACGGTAACATGTAATGTGGCTAAATATCTTACCCTGCCAAAAGAACTTTCAAAACTTACATTTCGCTTTCAAGTAAAACATCAGGGTGTTGAATATAGTTTTAAAGGATTTGAATCGCATGATTTACAAGATTATACATGGCAAAAAATACATGGGGAATTTATAACTGCCGATAATGTTGAACCTGCTGTTTTTGCCAAAAGTGTATCGGTTGCTTTAGGTTCAAAAAAACTGCCTGTACAATGGAAGCAATCTGAAGATTATACAAAATTTGAATTTACCATTGATAGTGTGCCGCGAATTGATAAACCACAAATTATAACGATTGAATGTAATGGTAAATCATTTGGTTTGCATCAAAAAAGTACACAGCGACTTACAATTCCTGCAAAAGATGATTTTTCGGTGCAGCGTCTAATTCCTACAACAAAACCTACTACCTGTGTTTCTATTTTCTTTTCTGACCCACTTGATAAAACACAAGAGGGGGTGCAGGATTTTTTTATGTTTGGAAACTATTCATTTAAAATGGTGGTAGAGGGGAGCGTGGCTAAATTATATCCTACGCAATCAATTAAAGGAGAGGTGTTGATTGAGGTGCTTGCTGGCTTAAAAAACAGTAAAGGAAAGGCTTTAGAAAAAGCATTTGAATGTAAAACGGAATTTGTAAGCAACCTTCCCGAAGTTGAGCTTATTGGCGAAGGGACAATTGTACCTGATGCAAATGGTATTTTATTTCCTTTTCGGGCGGTGAGTTTGTCGGCGGTTGATGTGAGAATTATTCAAATATTTGAAAATAATATTACCCAATTTCTGCAACTTAATCAGTACGACGGAACGCGTGAGATAAAGCGGGTTGGACGAATTGTATATAACCAAGAAGTGCCGCTTACGTCTGATAAACCTATTAATTATGGTGAATGGAATAATTTCTCCTTAGATATTTCTCAATTAATAGATACAGAACCTGGGGCTATATATCGCATACAAATTAGTTTTAGAAAAAAGCATTCTTTATATGCGTGTAGTAATGCTGATGAGGAAGAGGTGTATCGTGAACCAAAAAATGAACATGCGGCATATGATCAACCTTCATATTATTACGATGATTATGAGTATGGTGATTATTACAATTATTCGTGGAGTGAACGCAATAATCCATGCAGCGAATCATATTATATACATTCTTCACGTAAGGTGAGTCGTAATCTTTTGGCTTCAAATTTTGGTATTATTGCAAAAGCTGGGAGCGATGGTAAATATCATGTTATTGTAACTGATTTACGAACTACAAAGCCGCTTTCGGGAATAGAAGTAGAGTTAAGAAACTTTCAAAATCAAGTACTTGCATCTGCTAAAACAAATAGTGAGGGAATGTGTGTTATTCATTCGCACAATAAACCGTTTTTGTTGCTTGCAAAAGATAAACAACAACGTGGGTATCTTCGTTTAGACGATGCTTCGTCGCTTTCGGTGAGTATGTTTAATGTGCAAGGACAGGAATTACATAAAGGAGTAAAAGGTTTTATATATGGCGAACGAGGTGTGTGGCGTCCGGGTGATTCCTTATATATAACGTTTATTCTTGAGGATAAAAATAAATCTCTTCCTATAAATCATCCTGTTGTATTTGAGTTATATACTCCCGAAAATCAATTAGTTAAAAGAACTGTCAAAACAAACGCTTTACATGGGTTTTATACGTTTTTTACTAAAACTGATGAAGATGATCCAACGGGAAATTGGCTTGTGAAAATAAAAGTAGGGGGTTCTACATTTTCTAAAACATTAAAAATAGAAACTGTGAAACCCAATCGTATGAAAATGACGTTTGATGTTGCGGAATCTGACATTATTTTGTGTGATGAATCAAAAGATATTTCCTTGCAGGTCGATTGGCTTCATGGTGCCGTAGCTCAAAATGCTAAGGTTGTGATTGATGCAACAATGCATGCTGCAAAAACGGTATTTAATGAATTTGATGGATATGTGTTTGATGACCCTACAAAATCATTTGAATCTGAAGAATTTACTTTGTTTGATGGAAGGGTTAATGCAGAAGGAGAAGCCAGGGTGCATATTGCATTTGATAAGGTTGAAAATTCCCCCGGAATGGTAGATGTGCAACTCCGTACACGTGCGTTTGACGCTGGAGGCGATTTTAGTACTGATAGATTTCTTATGAAGTATTCTCCATATACATCGTATGTAGGTTTAAAAATGCCACAAGGTAAAGGGTGGAATAATGCTTTGTTTTCAAATGAAAATACTATTGTGCCACTTGCTGTTGTTGACCAACAGGGCAAACCAATGTCGGGGCAGGTGGTGGTCGAAATATTTTCGGTGTATTGGCGATGGTGGTGGGACGCTTCAAATGCAAATGATTTGGCTCATTATATTTCAAATAATTATCGTAATCTTCTGTATTCTGATACGCTTACTGTAACAAATGGTACATTAATGTATGATATGAATTTAGGCATTGAGCATTGGGGCAGAAAGTTTATACGTGTTACAAACATTGAAAGTGGACATAGTGCGGGAACTACGTTTTATACAACATACAAAGGGTGGTGGAGTAATGCTTCAACTGAAAACCCTGGTGGTGCAGAAATGTTGCAGTTTGAAACAAACAAAAAAGTATATTCTGTGGGGGAACAGGTTCAGGTGGAATTACCTGTTGCATATTCAGGTAGGGCATTAGTTTCAATAGAAAATGGTAGTAAAGTGCTTAAAACATTTTGGGTAGAAACACAAAAAAATGCAAAATTTGAATTTGAAGCTACAGAGGATATGAGTCCAAATGTGTATATTCATATTTCCTACATTCAACCTCATAATCAACAAAATAATCAATTACCTATTCGTATGTATGGTATTGAAAGTATTCGCGTAGAGAATCCTAAAACGCATATAAATCCTATTATTGTTATGAATGATGTGTTGCAACCCGAACAAACGTTTTCGGTGTCGGTACACGAAAAAGATGGAAAACCAATGACCTACACAATTGCAATTGTTGATGATGGTTTGCTTGATATTACGCGATTTAAAACCCCAAATCCTTGGCAGGCGTTTTATATGCAAGAGGCTCTTGGTGTGCGAACGTGGGATTTGTATAAGTATGTGGCTGGTGCGTTTGCTGGTAAACTTTCTGGATTACTGCAAATTGGTGGCGATGAATATTTTGAAAACGCAGGTAAAAAAGATAGTGAAAATACTAATCGCTTTAAACCTGTTGTTATGGTACATGGTCCTTTTGAGGTTACAAAGGGAGCTACAAGCACCCATACGTTTACTATGCCTAATTATGTAGGCTCGGTGCGTTGTATGGTGGTGGCAGGGCAGGACGGTGCGTTTGGAAGTGCCGAAAAAACAATTCCTGTTCGTCAACCGCTTATGGTGTTGCCAACAATACCACGTGTGGTGAGTCCTTCTGAACGTATTAAAATTCCTGTTACGGTGTTTGCAATGGATAAAAGTGTAAAATCGGTGAATGTGTCTTTACAAACTGATGCATGTTTCAAAATTCTTGATGGTGCTTCACGAACTATTACATTTTCTTCTACGGGCGAGCAAGTTGTAGAGTTTTCGGTGCAGGCAAAGGAAATGGTTACTGTAGGTAAAATTTCAATAACAGCGGTATCGGGACAACAAAAAGCACATTCCGAAACGCATTTGCATATTCATATGCCTAATCCTGTTAGCTCGCAAATGATTCATACGATTTTAGAACCGGGTAAAACATGGGAACAAACTGTTTCTGCCTTTGGTATAAGTGGTACAAATGTAGGGAAAATAGAAATCTCTACCATGAAACCTATTGATTTAGAAAGGCGTTTGCAATATCTTATTCAATATCCACATGGGTGTAGCGAACAAATAACATCGGGAGTGTTTCCGCAGTTGTTTTTACATTTGGTAACAAATTTAACCAAGGAACAAAAGGCTCAAACCTCTGAAAATGTGAAGGAGGGGATTGCGCGTTTGCAAAAATTCCAACTCTCAAGCGGTGCGTTTTCCTATTGGCAGGGCGAAGAGTATGTGTCGGAATGGAGTACAAACTATATTGGGCATTTCTTTCTTGAAGCTCAAAAGCAAGGATATGAATTGCCATATAACTTTTTACAGAATTGGGTGTCGTTTCAAACGCGTAAAGCAAATGAATGGCGTGCAAATGAACAAACAAATCGTTCTGATGATGTTATACAAGCCTATCGCTTATACACTCTTGCGTTGGCAAAAAAACCTGCCGAAAGTGCTATGAATAGAATGAGAGAGACTAAAAACATTTCTAATACTGCAAAATGGCGATTAGCTGCGGCGTATGCTATGAATGGAAAACCTGAGGTGGCAAAATCTATTATTGCATCGGTAGTGCCTGAATCAAATACTGAATATTATACTTATACGTTTGGAAGCGAAACGCGTGATAAGGCTATGATTTTAGAAACAGTTGTGCTTATGAATGATAAGGAATTAGCACGTATATATGCTGATGAAATTGCAGAGGAATTAGCAAAAGAGCAGTGGATGAGTACACAAACTACTGCTTATGCCTTGCTTGCAACATCTAAGTTTATGGCTTCTATTAATGCAAATGATGATTTAAAGGCTCAATTACAGGTTTCTGGTGTGCAAACTTCAATACAGTCTGATAAACATCTGTTTCAGCATGATATTGATTTCTCGCAAAAGCAAACGCATAGTATAAAAGTTGAAAACACATCTAAATCAACACAATTTGTCCGTATTACATTACAGGGTGTGGCAATGATGAGTGATGATAGGGCAGAAAGTGCTGGTTTACAACTCTCGGTTGCTTATTTTGATATGAAAGGGAATCCACTTGACCCAAAAAAAATAAAACAAGGAACTGATTTTTATGCTGAAGTAACTGTTGCTCACGCTTCATATAAACCTGCATATACTAATGTAACTCTTGAACAATTATTTGCTTCTGGTTGGGAAATTATGAATACACGCATGGAATTACTTCCATCAATAAAAACTGCCGATAAACCTCGTTATCAAGATGTGAGAGATGATAGGGTGTACTCTTATTTTGATTTGCAACAAAACGAGAGAAAAACATTCCGTGTGTTCTTGCATGCTGCATATACCGGACGGTTTTATTTGCCTGCGGTGTACTGTCAACCAATGTATGATAATACGGTGTATGCAAAAGTTCCGGGATATTGGGTAGAGGTTGTAAAATAAGTAAAACACTAATTCTCGTTTTATGCTTATAATGTGTGCATGGTGCAAGGGATAAAACAAAACATACGGCGTTTTATACAATTATACTCTCATGTAAAAATGTGGCTTTATACGGGTATATGTGCCATACTTGTATGGTTTTATTTTTGCTTGCCAAATCCCTTATTCAAACAAAGCTATGCAACGGTGTTACTCGATGCTGATGGCGATTTACTATCTGCCCGAATAGCTGCTGATGAACAATGGCGTTTTGCCGAGGTTGATTCTATTCCCTACAAATGTGAACAAGCAATATTACTATTCGAAGATGAATACTTTTACCGTCATTTTGGTATAAATCCTGTTTCATTGTACCGAGCATTACAACAAAATATTGCACATAAACGTGTAATAAGTGGTGGCAGCACTATTTCTATGCAAGTAGTACGTATGGCGTGCAATCATACATCGCGTTCGTTGTTTGTAAAACTATATGAAATGATTCTGGCATTGCGATTGGAAATAAAGTATTCTAAAAAAGATATTCTTCGCATGTATGTTTCTCATGCTCCCTTTGGTGGTAATGTGGTGGGGATAGATGCAGCTTCTTGGCGTTATTTTAATCGTCCTTCTCACATGCTTTCATGGAGCGAAGCTGCTACACTTGCGGTTTTGCCAAATGCTCCAGCTTTAATTCACCCAAATAAAAACCGACATATATTACTACAAAAACGTAATAGATTGCTTTCAAAACTATATGCAAAAGGAATTATTGATTCTCTTACCTGTAGTCTTGCACACGAAGAAGCTTTGCTCAGTAAACCATATCCTATTCCAAATGCAGCACCGCATCTTATAAATCGTGCTATACAAGATGGCTTGGAGGGAACAATAATACATACAAGCATACACAAACAAATTCATTCGCATGCCCATAATGTGGCAATGAGGTATGCACAGCGGTATAAAGGTAATCATATTTCAAATGTTGCAATTTTAGTTCTGCATACACGCACAGGCAAGGTGCTTGGATATGTGGGTAATGTTAGCATTCCCGGAATAGATAATAGTTCATATGTTGATATTATTAATGCTCCTCGAAGTGCGGGCAGTATTTTAAAACCATTTTTATATACAGCCATGTTGAGCGATGGATTATTATTGCCTCATCAACTTGTTGCCGATATACCAACAAGTATTTCAGGATATAATCCACAAAACTTTGAAAAAACGTATGTAGGAGCGGTTCCTGCATCACAAGCTTTAGCACATTCATTAAATGTTCCGGCTGTACGAATGTTGCAACAATTTGGTGTCGAAAAGTTTCACTCTTTATTACAAAATCTCAAATTCACTACTATACATCATCATCCAAATCATTATGGACTGTCGCTTATTTTAGGAGGAGCTGAAACACGATTGTGGGACGTTACGTCTGCATACGCATCTATGGCACGTTCGCTTATGAATTATACGCAATATGCACACTATGTTGATAATGAATATAGTCATGCAAGCTATTTGCAAAACAATAATAATCAGGAAAACATACAGTTCAAAAATCATTCTATTTTTTCGGCAGGAGCAATATATGAATGTATGCAAACACTTTCTACCTTAGAACGCCCCGGGAGTGAAATTGGTTGGAAATCCTTTACTTCAACTGCAAAAATAGCATGGAAAACAGGCACCAGTTTTGGACATCGCGATGCATGGAGTGTTGGAGTAACGCCCGAATACACAGTAGGAGTGTGGGTGGGCAATGCTTCGGGCGAAGGACGGGCAGGATTAACAGGCGTGCAATACGCATCGCCAATCATGTTTCAAATGTTTTCGTATATGCAAAAAAACGATTGGTTTACCATGCCACATAACAACATGCAACAAATCCCTCTCTGTAAACAAAGCGGATGTAGAGCTCAAGAATTATGTGATACCCACAGCGTATATGTTCCTAAATCATGTTTACAAGCACAATCATGTCCGTATCATACAAGCATTTTTCTTGATAGCACACAACAATATCGCGTATCATCTACCTGCTATCCCGTGCAATATATGAAAAGCGTACCATGGTTTGTGTTACCACCCTTGCAAGAGTTTTATTATAAAAAACATACACCTCATTATATGATGCAACCACCATTACACAAAGATTGTAGTGCAAGCAGCACTACTATAATGGATATTATAGTACCCGAAAAACATGCACGTTTTATTATACCCATATCCACAGATGCCGATATACCAAAATATATTTTTGAAGCAGTTCACAGCACCCCAAACACTACAATATTTTGGCATGTTGATGGAGAATTTATAGCCCAAACAACCACATTACATAAAATTGAATATGAACCAACCGTAGGCAAGCACCAACTTCTGTTAGTTGACGAACAAGGAAACATGAAACACCTCCCTTTTATGGTTGTTGCAATGTAAATAATGCTGAATGCTTAATGATGAATAAAAAAATCCCATTCATCATTCTACATTAAAAAACATCTCATAGCCCATGGTTTAAACCATGGGTTATAAATTGCACCCTATGTTTTTTAAATGGATTTATCCATTTTCTATTATTAAACAAAACGGTCAACCTATATCAGGGAATGACAGTTTAGGTGTAGTCGTAAAAACACAAAGAAAAACTTAGCGGCTTAACGGCTTAGCGAGAGATTTTTTATCGTAGAGTTGTGTTTAAAGATTTAGAGGATGAATGAAAAAATAAACAAAGAATAAATTATTTTTCATCATATCTATTATATATATTTGTCCAAACAGTGAATAATACTACAATATGCTTTACAC
>FZPS01000095.1_pt170 | contig 11463 bp, 13 predicted proteins | sample 1817821 | NCBI WGS metagenome assembly FZPS01 (sample SAMEA104158645, study PRJEB21678) | metagenome | place: Germany | collected 2015-04-21 | reverse complement strand
GTCTATAGTGATAAAACCGTTATGAAGCCAATACCGTGCAAAAGGCTTTCCGTTTGCAGCTTCGCTTTGCGCTATTTCATTTTCATGATGCGGGAAAATCAGATCCTGGCCTCCGCTGTGAATGTCAATGGTTTCGCCGAGAAACCTGTTCGCCATTGCCGAACATTCAATATGCCAGCCCGGTCTTCCTTTTCCCCAGGGACTGTCCCACGCGGGTTCGCCTGGTTTCTGCGCTTTCCACAACGCAAAGTCAGCCGGGTTCTTTTTTCTCTCGTCAACGCTGACTCTTGCTCCTGCCTCAAGATCCTCGATATTATGACCGGACAGCTTTCCGTATTCGTCAAAGGATCGGGCGCTGAAATAAACATCTCCCTCTTCTTCATATGCATAGCCTTTTTCGATAAGCTTTTCTATTGTCGATATAATAGCGTCAATATTATCGGTAGCTCTCGGGGCCACCGTGGGGTCTTTTATCCCCAGCGCGCGGGCATCTTTATAGTATTCGCCGATATAAAATTCGGCAATATCAAAGACGGACTTGCCCTCTTCATTTGCCTTTTTTATCATTTTGTCATCAATGTCGGTGAAGTTTTGTACAAACTTCACGTTATACCCGGTATATTCGAGGAAGCGTCTTAAAACATCGAAAATAATAAACGGCCTCGCGTTTCCAATATGAAAATAGTTATATACCGTAGGCCCGCAACTGTACATTGTCACTTCACCGGGCTTAAGAGGCACAAAATCTTCTTTTTTTCTAGTTAATGTATTATACAGCTTCATATTTATTCTCCTCTTCTTAGGGTCTAATTTCCTTCATAATTAGTCAAAAGAGCCTATTTATTGCTGTAACGGCTTCCGCGTTCAATCATGTCATCAGGCTTTCCGTTTTTTATTGTCGGTGACGGCTGCGAATTATATACCTTTGAATACGGGGGAACGGAACGCGTCAGCCATACATTCCCGCCGATAACCGAATCATGGCCTATAACCGTATCACCGCCGAGAATAGTAGCTCCGGCATAGATTATAACATTGTCCTCTATGTCTGGGTGCCTTTTAATTCCCTTTATGGGGTTGCCTTTTTCATCAAGCGTAAAGCTTTTTGCACCGAGAGTAACTCCCTGGTATATCTTAACACGATTTCCAATAACGCATGTTTCGCCTATTACCACACCGGTGCCATGATCAATAAAGAAGTATTCCCCGATCTGAGCGCCGGGATTAATATCGATGCCGGTTCTCTGATGAGCGTATTCCGACATTATTCTTGGAATAATCGGCACTTTGTTCTTATACAAAACATGCGCGATGCGGTGAACGCTTAACGCCTCAATTGAAGGGTAGCTCAGAATTATTTCTTCCCTGCGCAGCGCGGCAGGATCCCCTTCATATGCCGCTTCGATATCTTTATGTAAAAGTTCACGGATTTTGGGAAGCTGCTCAAGAAAATCTATAGTTATACAATCGGCTCTTTCCATACATTCAGTGCATCCGGGATGTGCTTTATCCTTTTTGTCGCATTCATTTTGCAGGCACTTTTCTATTAGCTCTCTCAGCTCAATCGCCGCCGCGCGAATATTGTTCCCGGTCAATATATTAATGTTTGACTCGTTTATCGGGTGTTTTTCATACACTCCGGGGAACAAAGCTGACCGGATTAAATTCAGCACCCGGTACACCCTTTCCTTGCCCGCAAAGCCTATTGTTTTATTTATTAAAGAATTTTTACTGTTTATTTCCTCGAGCGCCCCGGCAACCTCAGGAAGCTTATGATTTAACCAATCATTAAGATTAATAGGATCATCCCCTTTTAAATTTCTCCCTTTATCAGTTTCCCCATTATCGTCATTCTGCAAGTTTCAGATTATCATGTAAAAATTGCCGGCTAAACCGGGATATACACATTATAAAGTATATTACGGAACTTCTCAATACCTGCGTTGATGGTGAACAATTACTTGTATGCGGCTGTATAAGCATTGCTGTTCAAGTGTCGTTTTTAAACTATAATTCGATACTCCTTCGGGTCCTGATTCAGGCCGCGTGAATATTGTTCATACACTGCTTATTGAACTATTGTACAATAGTTCTTCAGAATTATGCGCTGTACAAACAACTGACGTACTAAATTAGGCATTGCTGGTGTTTCATTTCATATAGTTTACATGAACCGTAAAATGGCTTATAATAAAGCATTATAACGTGCATTACAGCAACGCGGAAATCGCAGCCGCACGAAGCAAAAAACCTATGCATGGTAATTGGAGGAAATTATGGAGAAGGACGTTAAAGAGACTATGGAAAAGGACGTTAGAGAGAATAACGAGAAGGACATTAAAGTATCCAACTTTATCGAGGATATAATCATACAGGATCTGGAATCCGGAAAAGTAAAAAAGATTCATACCCGGTTTCCTCCCGAACCAAACGGCTATTTGCACATTGGTCACGCTAAAGCCATCTGCATTAATTTCGGCCTTGCGGAAAAATATAATGGCCTGTGCAACCTGCGTTTCGATGACACAAATCCTTCGAAGGAAGATATTGAATATGTTGAATCAATAAAAGAAGATGTCAAATGGCTGGGCTTTGACTGGGAAGACCGCCTGTATTTTGCCTCCGATTATTTCCAGAAGTTTTACGAATATGCCATTGTTCTGATAAAAAAAGGGCTCGCCTACGTAGACGACCTCTCGGCCGAAGAGATCCACGAATACAGGGGTACGCTTACCGAACCCGGGAAGGAAAGCCCGTGGAGAAACCGTTCGGTTGAAGAGAACCTTGATTTGTTCGAGCGCATGAAAAACGGCGAGTTCGAAAACGGGGAAAAGGTTCTGCGCGCAAAGATCGATATGTCTTCGCCAAATATGAATATGCGCGATCCCGTTATATATCGCATTCTTAAAACCTCTCATCACAGAACCGGAAACGATTGGTGCATATACCCGATGTATGATTACGCGCACCCGCTTGAAGACGCAATAGAGAACATAACGCATTCACTGTGTTCCATAGAATTTGAAGATCACAGGCCCTTGTACGACTGGTTCCTTGAAAAACTTGACATTGAAAACCCGCCCCGCCAGTACGAATTTGCCCGCTTAAATCTCACCTATACCGTTATGAGTAAACGAAAGCTTCTGCAGCTTGTTCAAAAAGGAATAGTTGACGGGTGGGATGACCCGAGAATGCCGACACTTTCGGGATTTCGCCGCAGGGGATATACGCCGGAATCAATAAGGCGATTCTGCGAAATTATCGGTGTCGCAAAAACGTACAGCGTCATTGACTATGGACTTCTTGAGCATTGTATCCGCGAAGATTTGAACAAACGCGCCCAAAGGGTTATGGCTGTCCTTAACCCGCTCAAAGTTGTAATAGATAATTATCCTGAAGATAAAACCGAAGAAATGGACGTTGAAAATAATCCCGAAGATCCCGATTCGGGAACAAGAAAGGTTCCTTTTTCACGCGTGATATATATTGAAAGGGACGATTTTGAAGAAAATCCCCCCAAGAAATACTTCCGTTTAAAACCCGGTGGAGAAGTGCGCCTTAAGAACGCTTATATTATTAAATGCAATAGTTTCATAAAGGATGAAAAGGGACAGGTAACCGAAGTGCACTGCACTTACGATCCTTTAAGCCGCGGCGGAACCGCTCCGGACGGAAGAAAAGTAAGAGGAACAATACAATGGGTTTCCGCACAGCACGCGGTTGACGCGGAAGTAAGGCTGTATAATCATCTTTTCATTAAGGAAGATCCCGATGATGTTCCTGAAGGCGAAGACTGGACTGCGAACCTCAATCCGGAATCGCTTGTGGTTTTATCGGGGTGCAAGGTCGAACCTTCCCTTGCCAATGTCAGGCCGGGAGATAAATTCCAGTTTATGCGCATAGGTTACTTCTGCCTGGACAGCAAGTTTTCCAGGAAAGGAAAGCCTGTGTTCAACAGGACCGTATCTTTGAAGGATACATGGGCTAAAATTAAAGACAAGTCTTAATACCCGCCCTGCGGCAGCCAAAGCGGCCGCAGGGCTCTGTTTTATTCCGAATCAACAAACAGCCGTTCACCCGGTTTGACCATGCCAAGCTTTTCCCTGGCAATACTTTCTATAAATTCATCCGTACCGGCTTTGCTTTGCTGTTCAAGGAGCTTTTCCCGGGTCTGCTCTTCCTGCTTTATTTTATACTCAATGGAACGCAGTTCGGAACGAATTAGTGAAAATTCTTCCTGCTGGCGAAAATAAGTAACAATAAAATAGGCAATCAGGCCGGACATTAATATTAACAGCAGCGGATTAATACGTCTTTTTCTCCGCATTTATACTCCCCTTTTCTTTTGTATGAATACAAACTGCATGTATAATTTCCTTTTTATCATAGCATTATATTCATGCCTTATGCCATATTTCCGCGCAATTATTTCGCTTAAAAGAACGAAGATTTGTGCGCAAGCAACATAAGGCTTTATTACAATGCTTTTATCGTTCTGATAAATATATCGGAAAATAGGCCAACTTTTTTCATATCGCTTGCATATGCCGCAATTCATATTTATAATATTGCATATGTGAATTTACATAAAGTCGGACAGCCATAAGGAAAGCTGATGATATTATGAATATATTTCTATTTATACTAACCAATAACTTGATCCCTATTTTTGTTATAATCTCTCTGGGAATATTTCTCGGAAAAAAGTTCAGCCTTGATGTACAGACATTATCAAAAATTATGCTGTATTCTTTTGTGCCCCTATTCACATTTTATAATATTTATACGGCAGAATTCCGGACGGATTTTATTGTTGCTGCCGCTGTGGTTATTCTTATTATTCCGATAAACCATCTGATTGGTTCCGTTATAGCCAAAATTCGGGGATATGATCAAAGCCTTAAAAACGCATTTATTAATTCACTCATGTTCTATAACTCGGGGAATTTCGGTATTCCTCTAATTACGCTTGTTTTTTCCAGCATACTGTTCCAGGCAAACGGTGAAATGCCATATTTAAAATTTGCCCTGACAATTCAGATAATCGTTATTATAATCCAAAACTCCACGACCAATACATTAGGCGTATTTTTCGCGAGCCGTGCCGGAGGAAGCATAAAAGACGCTGTAAAGAAAGCTTTGAATATGCCGTCATTTTATGCCGTAATTTTGGCCTTTATTTTAAAACTCATTCCATATAACTTTGAACAATTGCCTATATGGACTGCTTTAACTTATATAAAAGACGGCTTTATCCCGCTCGCGTTAATCTCCCTTGGCGTACAATTGTCCCAGACAAAAATCAAATTTTGGGATCCGGATGTCTTGCTTTCCGCATTTGTTCGTTTAGTAGGCGGACCGGTTATCGCGTTTATTTTGGTTTCATTATTTGGAATAAAGGGAATTATGGCGCAGGTGTTAATTATTTCCTCTTCCGTTCCAACCGCAGTCAATACGGCGATGATAAGCGTCGAGTTTAATAACAGCCCCGGCTTCGCTTCACGCGCGGTTATGGTGTCCACCCTTTTGTCGGCCATTACGCTAACTGCCGTGATTTATACGGTGAGAATACTGTTTCCGGTATAATGAACAGTTTGTCTTCGGCATCAGACTTTTTTAATTATATGCTTTACGGATTTTAAACGGCGGTTTGCTTTTAATCTTGCAATATGCAGTTTTTCACCGGTTTTTTCGGCTTTATCTTTTAGAAATTTGGATATCAAATTAAAAAACGGGGTTAAAAGCCTGAATAACAGAATAAAAGGCTTTAAAGTAATTTTCAATATAAATGTCAGTATAAGAATCACCCAGTGGGACAGGAACGCGTAATAGAATACTACTCCGGCAAGCACGGCAATGATAAAATACATTCTGATCTCGCCCTGGTTGCTTATATAGGCCGTAACAAAAACCAATATCGACGCGATTACCCAGAACGCGATATCCTCGAACACAGACATCGCCGTCTTCGTTTTATGGGCTTTTCTTTTCATCCGGATAAGATCGTAAAGGAATCCGGCTGTCAGACCGCTTGCCATTGCACTTGCGAACACATATACTTCATGTATCATACAACAAACCTTCTAACGGAACAGGCCGGATAAAAAACCGCCCTTTCGCTTAGGCGCCGATTGGTCCAGATACTCAATGGCACCTATCTCGCCTTCAACATCAAGCGCCGCGCTCTCGACATCCAGTTTGTTTATATGCATTTCCAGCCCTCTTACAACAATAATTCCAAGCTCGGTATCGACGACTATGCATTCCTCGTTAAAGCTTTCAACGTTATGCACACCCGTTATCAGCAGCCTTCTTCTGTCCCTAAGGGTAATATTCTGGTGCTCCCTTTCCGGTATCCGTCTATCCTCGGCCATGATCCTCCACCACCTAAAAAGTTAATGGATTGCACTGGACCTTTTTTCCGAAGGTTATTGTCCATGCATTGAAATTCTATGAGAACATGGCCGACAATATGTCATTTGTAAAATAAAACATAATACCCCTGCCCACGGCGCTATTGTCAACAGCATCAGCGCAGGCAAGGGTACGGATGATTAAAACTGCCGGATTAAAGTATCTCTATCATTTCCCCCGCTTCTTCTTTCCTCGCGTGTTCCGCAATCCTTTTTACGCGGAACCTCACCGTATTTTCACCAAACCGGATTTCAACTATATCCCCTTCCTGAACAGTGGAACCCGGTTTGGCTATCTTTCCGTTTATGGTTACCTTCTGCCGCTCGCAGGCTTCATGCGCAAGCGTTCTTCTTTTTATAACACGGCTTATCTTTAAAAATTTATCTATTCGCATAAGATCCCCTTTCCCGTTAAAATGTCCTTTTTGCTTCGTCCCATAATTCATCCATTTCGGCAAGAGTCATGCTTGTAAGCTCTTTTCCCATTTCACTGCTTCTCTTTTCAATATATTCAAACCTTTTTATAAACTTGCCGATGGTCCCTGTTAACGCCATCTCAGGCTCTATCTTCAGAAACCGGGCGACATTTACGACGGCGAACAACAGATCGCCAATCTCCTCTTCGCTTTTTGCCATGTCGCCGCTCGTATAAGCTTCGCGCAGTTCGCCTGCTTCCTCGGTTACCTTTTTCCACGCGTCATCAATATTATCCCAGTCAAATCCGACTTTCGCGGCTTTTTCCTGTATTTTATAGCTCCTCATCAAAGCGGGAAGGACAGAAGGCACTCCGTCCAAAACCGATGTACGGTCTTTATTTCCCTTTTCTTCCCTTTTTATATTCTCCCACAAATCTATTACATCATCCGCAGTTTCCGCATGTTCCTTCCCAAAAACATGTTTATGCCGGTGCACCATTTTTTCACTGACAGTATGAATAACGTCTTTCATTGTAAACTGCCCGTTCTCTTCAGCTATCCGGGAATGAAAAACCACCTGCAGCAAAACATCTCCCAATTCCTCGCACAATTTCTCCGGGTCTTTCAAGTCAATAGCTTCAATAACCTCATATGCTTCTTCAATGAGATATCTTTTCAGGCTTTCGTGGTCCTGTTCCCTATCCCACGGACATCCTTGCGGGCTCCTTAAAATCTTCATTATTTCAAGCAAATCTTCATAGGAATAAACTTTTTTTTTCATTATTTCAACTCCATTCACGCTGCTTTCGTTCGCTGCCAAAAAGTAGTTTGTTACCCCCAAGTTCAATTACCTACCGTACCAGGTCGGCCGGCCCCGCTATCTTCCGGATACTGCGCGGTATCGCATCCTGTGAGTTCCCCCACGGCGCGTCCTTATTCTTGTAATCAAACTTCTGCGTAAACCAGTACACTTCTTCCCTTATCCTGTCCATATGCGCCAACTGCATCGACATTAACGCGATAACAAACTCGCTGCGGTTTCTGTTATTCAGGTATTTTAAAGAACCTTCCAAAAGCCGTTTCAGATGCGGGAGACAAAAACCTTTTTTCGACATGAACAGGTCTTTGAAATCCGGTTCCTTAAAAAAAAGATACAAGATCACATCAGTGAACTTTTCCATGTTCCAATCAATTTTTTCGCATATCGTGCATGTTTTTTCCAGGCTCGACAGCTTCTCGACCATTGCGTTTATAAACTGCACCGTCTCGCTCCTGTCCCTTTTAAACGAGCCGGCTATCCGTTCCATTGTTGTTGCCGCAGCTTCTTTCTTTATCAGCGGCAGGCTTTTTTCGGTCATATCTCTTATTATCCCGTTTTGCTCAATTAAATGCGTATCTATAACCAACCCCAATGCAAGACGGTTTTTCTGCATATTGTAAAGCTTTGTAAAATGACGGTTGCAAAAGCCCTTGCGGTTTGTTTCGATACGGCTGTCCGATTCCATCATTGAAGGACCCAGAGTATATTCAAGAGCATCGCTCTCAAGCTGCTCTTCAAGCAGGCACAAAGGGCACTCACAATCTTCGCGGAAAGCATCGTTAACAGGTATCGTATAAATTCGTTCCTTCAACAAAATCAACCTTTCACTATTATTTACATATCCTTGTCGGATGAAACGGCAAAGCTATCGCAAAATTTATGCAAAAATTCAATAATCAATCAGGCAAAAGCTGCTTACGACAGTAAAAAAATTAATATTTACCGGCTGTTGTTTTCTTTAAAAGCATTTTACAATTATCCCCGACAAATTTCAATAGAATTAATTTTACGCGCCGTATTTGGTGTATAATGTTACTGCTATATATAAAAATTCAGGAGGAAACCGGTTTGTTTCGCATAATTTCGTCACAAAACAACAACCTTAAAATAGAGATAAGCGATTTTAACCCGTATCATACTTTTCTTTGCGGTCAGTGTTTCCGGTGGAACGCTAATAAAGACGGTACCTGGACAGGTATCATTTCGGATCTGGGAGTAAGGATGCTATGGGACGGAAAAACATGTACGTTCATTAATATGAGCGAATCGGAATTCAATAAGCACTGCGTACACTACTTTGATTTGGATACCGATTACGGCAAAATAAAAAAGCTTCTTGCGGAAAAAGACGAATATCTGAAAAAAGCGGTTACGCACGGGTACGGAATACGCCTCTTGAAGCAGGACCTCTGGGAAACGATGATATCGTTCATAATATCGCAGAACAATAACATTCCAAGGATAAAACAAATAATAGAATCGTTATGCTCCCATTTCGGGCTACCCGTCAAGGGTGATTTTGACCAAAAAACCTTTCCCGGCATTTCGGCTTTGGCAAACGCGTCATTGGACGATTTAAGCATATGCCGCAGCGGTTACCGGTGCCGGTATATATCAAAAACAGCGGTGATATTGAATCAAACGCCTTTTATGATAAGCCATATCCAAAAACTTCCGCCGGCCGACATTAGAAAATTCCTTTTATCTCTTCCGGGAATAGGCGAAAAGGTCGCAGATTGCATTCTCCTGTACAGCGGGCTGGATAGGAGCGCCTTCCCGATTGATCGCTGGGTTAAGCGTGTTATCGAAACGCTTTATTTTAAACGCGAAACCGACGTTAATTCAATCAGGGAATTCGCCCGAGATTATTTTGGAGATATCGCGGGTATCGCGCAGCAGTATCTTTTTTACTATGCAAGAGAGCAGAAAATCGGTATTTAGCTTTGCTTACATGTATTTTGCCTGGTGCCTTTTGTCCGCTATACGGCTAAGAACAAGCATAACGGTAAATGACAACAGCACGGTAAAAATGACATAGAGCCACGGATCTTTTAACACGTTCATGAAGAACCTGATATAGGTACCGGTAATCAAAGTTACGATAACCATGATAATGAACGACTTAAACGTATCCTTAAGCCCAAGTTCTTTGAGCATTATAACAAAGGTTGCCATACACGGAAAGTAAATAATCAGCAAAGTGACTCCCGTAACCATTTGCGCGCCGCTCAAATTAAGAGGTTCAAACAAAACGACAGCGGCATCCTTTCGTATAATGCCTACCACAAATGACGCAACCGTGCCTTCAGGCAGTCCGAAAACTCCGGTAATAATTGGAGCCGCAATTTTCCCGAGAAAGTCCATGACGCCTAGAATCGTCAAAATATTTACAAAAAGGATCCCGCCCAGCACATATGGAAAAGCGTCGGTTAAAAACCCGTATATCCTTGTTCCAAGATTTCTTAACAATACCTTAAAAGCGGGCAGCCTGTACGGCGGCACTTCCATAATAAGCGTGTCCGTCGTTCCCTCTACAAAAAAGCTTAAGGCCGAACCCAACACGAGCCATACGGAAAGAATTGTTCCAAGAATGGCAAATACGTGTCCTGTACCATATGACGCGGTAATTGAAAAGATTATCGCAGACTGGGCAAAGCATGGAATCGTAATCGCCGTCAGGGTTGCGGTTATAAACCTCTGCCGGCGCGATTCAATGTTCCTTATCGCCAAAATTCCGGGTATATTGCATCCCATCGCAAGCATCATCGGTATTATTGAAAATCCGTGAAGTCCCACCCTGTGCATAAAACGGTCAAATAGTACAGCCAGCCGCGGAAGATATCCCAAATCCTCCAAAAAACCCAGCACTATATAGAATATCAGGATATATGGAAGGACAATTCCGATTTCCAGAAAAACACCCGTTGTCAGAACACCCATGGCCGCCTCGTAATCAATAGTTTCCCCGGAAATATCACCGATAAAAATCTGGTGCAGCACTCCTTCCCCGCCTAAAAGCCGGCTTAATGCCATAATAACGGGAGTATAGAACCTTTCAAACAATTTTTCCATTATGCCGATCAGATACTCGCCGATTCCGATAATCACCCTGAAAATAGCTATTATCACTATAATCGCGATAGGTATGCCGGCAAAAGGATGTACGCTGATATCCTGAAGCCTTTCAAGAAATGTATGACGCCTGTTCTCCAGGTTTTGAACGGCGTTGATTATCTCACCAATCGCTGCCCAGCGATTCTTGTATTCCCGTTTTGAAACCGGTTCCTGCGGATAATTCGTTATATACTCAATAAGTTTGTCTATTCCCTGTCCGGTAGTACCGGTTGCAGGAACGACCGGCACACCGAGCATTTCTGAAAGCTTTTCGACATCTATTTTGATTCCTTTGTGAATGGTATCGTCCCACATATTCAGTACAACGATGACAGGCTTATTCATTTCAAGCAGTTGGAGGGTAAGATTAAGATTTCTTTCAAGATTTGTCGCATCGACAACATTAATAATCATATCGCCTTCCGGCAATAGCCGGCACGCCACTTTTTCGGCTTCGCTCAAAGGATCGAGCCTGTATGTGCCCGGCACATCAACAACTTCAATTTTTTCGACGAAACCATAACTGCAGCCTTTGCAACTGCTTTTGCAGCATGACGCGCATGCGCTGCCCTTTTTCAGAACCGTTAATGTTCCTGTTGTATAACTGACAGTTGTACCCGGGTAATTCGAAGTTCTTGCGTTTATCCCGGTCAAACTGGTAAATATCGCGCTTTTGCCAACATTCGGGTTACCCATAAGC
>FZPS01000018.1_pt279 | contig 11463 bp, 13 predicted proteins | sample 1817821 | NCBI WGS metagenome assembly FZPS01 (sample SAMEA104158645, study PRJEB21678) | metagenome | place: Germany | collected 2015-04-21 | reverse complement strand
TAGGCGAATGGTGGCAGGTTGATATGGGAAGAAAATCAGAAATAGGTACAGTAGAAATCATGTTTAGGAATGTAGATGGCAAGTTTAATAATGTACCTAAAACAATAACATTCCAGATGAGTGATGATGGAAAAAACTGGACTGATATAATTAGCAGAACAGACAATGTTCCTATAAATGGCGAAACATCTTATAGTGATCAGCCATATTCTTACACATTAAATGCTCAAGGAAGGTATCTGCGATTATTATTTGAAGATGGGGGTCAGAAGGACACTGTGACAGGAGGACCGATGAGTTCCATCGCATTAGCAGAGGTAAGAGTATATGAATTAGAAGCAGAAGATGAGCAATTAACAGAAGTAACGCTATCAGCTGATAAAACAACTGTAAGACCGGGAGAATCGATCTCATTAACTTTAACCGGTGTTATGAGTGATGGCTCTGAGGCCGATCTTGCTAAAGCTGATATAGAATATAAGAGCAGTCATCCACAATTTGCAAATATAGAAAGTAATGGAAATCTTTTTATAGCTGAGGATGTAGGTGATATAAGAGAGATAGAGGTATGGGCTAATGTAACGCTGGAAGGAAAGGTTGTTCAGTCAAATATAGTGGTTATTAATATAGAAGTATCTGAACCCACAGTTGACAAATCCAGGTTGAATGAAGTTATAGAAGCAGCTAAAGCATTGAAAGCCTCTGATTATACAAAAGAAAGCTGGAGTATCCTCGAAAGCAATTTGATAGATGCATTACTGGTTCTGGAGAATGAAGACGCATCTCAGGCTGATGTTGATGAAGCTCTTGAAGCGCTTATGGCTGCCATGGATGGTTTGGCTGAAATGACTGTAGAAGATCCCGGCGAAGAGGACGAAGATGATGATAAGCCACCTAAAACAGGGGATGAAGCAATATTTCTACCCTATATGATTTTGTTTGTAATATCCGGCGCCACCTTACTATATATATTTGTGCGCAAAAAAACTAAAAAGCCATGTTAAGGTTATTTTGCGATTTGTGTCTAACCAAAAATGCAGCTACAAGATATAGTATGATATTGATTTGCCGGCAAGGAGGATAGGGCACACTAAACAACCATGTCGGGTTTGTAAACGGGCGGCACTTGACTGTGTCGCCTTTTTTCGTGTGAGTATTCTTGACTAGTTTGAGCCACCTGTCCGGTCAAAGTGAGCCATCATTCCTGCCAGAGTAAGAAAACAAAAAGATAAACCTAATGTGAAGGTTCAGTAGGCAAAATTTCTACTTGGATTACTGCAGCACTACGCAATAAACAGTTTTCCTCTTTCTGAATTAAACTGGTCCATCAAGACAAAACTTCGAGAATTTATCCTTGACGCTATCATAATTGACATTAGTGCAGGATAGGGCATATAATCGATACTATAAGTGAATAGATGTCATATTCCGACACTGGCGGCATCTGACTGAACGAACAATCTCAGGGAGAGGTCTTTTTGCATAAACTATATAAATATGAGACACATTTGCATACTTCTGAAGTCAGCAGATGTGCTGTTAATACAGGGGCTGAAATGGCCAGAGCATATAAGCAGGCGGGATTCACCGGTATTTTCGTAACCGATCATTTTGTAAACGGCAATTGTGCTGTTCCTTCTGATTTAAGCTGGGAGCAGCAGATGAACTTATTTGTTCAGGGCTTTAAAAATGCCCGGGCGGAGGGAGAGAAAATCGGCCTGGATGTCTTTTTTGCCTGGGAGTATGGAAATCCGCCTACCGGTGAGGATTATCTCACCTACAACCTGGATAAGGAATTCCTGCTGGCCCATCCCCATCTGTGCAGTCTGTCCTTTGAGGAGTATTCCGAATTGGTAGGTAAAAACGGCGGCCTAATCATCCATGCCCATCCCTACCGGATAGCTTCCTACATTACTATTCCCCCCAATCCCAGGGCTGATCTGATAGACGGAGTGGAGGTCAACAATACGGTATCTGACTCCGTACGCGACCAAAACCATCTGGCATGGGAACTGGCCAGGGAGCATCCGCATCTGATAAGAACATCCGGTACCGACATTCACAGCACAGATGGAATCGGCCTGGGAGGAATGGCTTTCCCTTATCGGATAGAAAGCAGCAGTCATTTTGTGGAGGCTTTGCGTGCAGGGGATGGATATTTGATTATAGACGGAGAAGTTACGGATATGGAAGGAAGACCCATATAGCAGAGGGGATTTGTTAGCAGCATGTTTGGATATATAGTGCCGGATAAACCCGAGCTTAAAATTCGGGAATATGAAATATACAAAGCCTGTTACTGCGGTGTCTGCAAGGCAATAAAGAGAAGGCACGGGAATATTCCCAGGCTGACCCTGACTTACGATACGGCTTTTTTAGCCTTGCTGCTGACTTCTTTAGCAGATGAAGAACCACATATTAAGGACGCCGGATGTATATTGCATCCTTTAAAAAGAAGGAAAATCATAGAGAATAATGAAGTATTAAGTTATGCAGCAGACATGAATGTGCTCTTGTCCTGGCTGAATCTGAAGGATAAATGGGAGGATGATCGTTCCCTTCCGGCCTTTGCGGGCATGGCAGCCCTGAAAGCGGCTTACCAAAGGGTTAAGGAAGAATATCCGGAAAAGAGCCGCATTATTCATCACAGGCTGGAGGAGCTTGCAGGGCTTGAAAGGAACCGCTGCAACTCAGTTGATCAGGCAGCAGAGCCTTTCGCCAGGCTGATGGAAGAAGTTGCCCTGTACCCTCCGCTCTGCAGCAGCCAAAAGAACGATACCATTCTCAGATGGCTGGGCTACCATATGGGAAAATGGCTTTATACCATTGATGCCCTGGATGATTTGGAGAAGGACATTAAAAACAATGCCTACAATCCATTTCTGCTGCAGTATAACTATCAGGGAGAGGACCTGGACACTTTCCGCAGCCGTCTGCTCCCGAATGCAGAGTTTATTCTTATCCATACCCTGGGTGAGATTGCCAAAAGCTTTGAATTGCTTTCGTTTAAGCGTCTTAAGGATATAAGCGGAAATATCATCTATCTGGGCATGCAAAAAAAGACGGAGCATATATTGGGAAGGGGAAAATATATTGAGGGATCCGTACGAAGTATTGGAAATCAATAAAGGGGCAGGCAAAGAGGAAATTCAGAAGGCTTACCGCAGGCTGGTCAAAAAATATCATCCGGATCAGTACAGGAATCACCCCCTGGAAAAGCTTGCAGAGGAAAAGATGGCTGAGATAAATGCAGCCTATGATTACTTAATGAAAAACGGAGCGGGGGATTACTACAAGGGCAGCGGACAAAGCCGGGGAGGCGGCAGGGAATACGATGATTCCTTTTTTCAGCGGATCAGAATGCTGATAAGCAATGGAGACTATCATACTGCCGAGCAGCTGCTGGACCAGTCCAGTACCCGGACTGCCGAGTGGTATTATCTGAAGGGAATCATATACCAGCGAAAGGGCTGGTATGGTCAGGCATTATCACATCTGCAGACAGCAGTCAATATGGAACCGGGCAATGCGGAATATCGCAGCACCCTAAATGCTATGAATTATGACAACAGGGTTTACAAGGAGCGATCCAGCCAGTACGGCGGCCGGGATGTAGATGACCTGTGCACCATTTGTCAGTGCCTGATTTGCACCGACTGCTGCTGTGAATGCATGGGAAGCGACTTTATTACCTGTTGCTGACATTTGGAGTTTATTTGAAGAGCATATTGCAGGAATAACTATAATTGCAGGAATACTATAAATGTACTGTGGCAATACATTACTCAAGTTATTTTAGTAGACATATATTGTTGGAATACCTATATGAAATGTAATGTAAACCGTGAGTTTTTATGCATTGATGCATTTCATTGGTAAGAAACCGATGGAAAATAAGAAGTTGTAAAGAAGTTGGAAAGAAATTGGAAAGAAAGAACAGGGGCAGGTAAATGAAAGGAAGACCGGGAAGCAGCAGAAAATATAAAACTAAAGAGCGGCATAGCAGGCAGCCCGGCAGGGCAGGCAGCCGGTCAGGGAAATCCGTAAAGACAGCTCTCGGAGGTATCCTTCTGGCACTTACTGTGCTGGTTTTGTATGCAGAATCCCTTGCTCCTGCCGGCAGGCTGTCCCTCTTTGCCTTAAGCTCCTTTTTTGTTTCGATTATCATTATGGAAACTGGCCTTAAAGCCGGCTGGCTCTTTTATATCGGAACCTCTCTGCTTTCCTTTTTCATTGTGCCCGATAAGTTGGGCTTACTCCCATACTTTATGTTTTTCGGCCTGTATGGGCTTATCAAATGCTATGCTGAGAAAATAAAAAACCGTACAGGGGAATATCTTCTGAAACTGATTTTTTTTAACTTGAATCTTGCCTTGGCTTATTTTCTGGCAAGTGCACTCTTCATGGCACAGGTACGGATAAAACTGTCCCTGTGGCTGGTTATTCCTATCTTGGAAACGGCTTTTATAGTTTACGATTACGTGTATTCGATCTTCATACAAGTATACCGGGAAAGAATAAGGAAGGCTTTGAGGCTTTGATTTTGTGAGGCTTTGAGCTTTAGCTTTTTACATCGTTTTATTTCAATATTTTCTCGTATGCCAGTCTTTTGCTGCCATCATTTAAATAGATTACGCCGCAGTATATAAAGCCGCATTTCTCCAGAAACCGCCGCATGGGCCGGTTATCCTCATGAGTATCTATTTTTATGCTGTATACGCCTCTTTTAAGGCAAAGCTTTTCTATATGCTTCATCATGGTAACAGCCGCTCCTTTATTTCTGTATGCAGAGGATACTGCTACCCGGTGCACTGCAGCATATTCTCCCTCCGTCAGCCATTGTCCCTGGTAGATCCTGTCATAGCTTGTTTCTCCGTCGAAGAATATGGCCGCGGTCCCGGCAGTAACAGTGCCATCAAGCAGAACATAGCCGCAGCCTTTCACTATGTCATCTTTTATTTGATTCTCATCAGGATAGCCATCCTGCCATTGATCAAGCCTGTTTTCCCTCATATACTTCTGGGCCTGTCTTATGATCTTCATAACAGCCGGCAGATCTGTCATATTGGATTTACGAAATTCCATAATTATTGCTCCTTAATGCATATCTGATAGTTCTCATTGCAAATCTCATATATGTTCATCTTTCTTCATAATGCATGGAATAACACACGGTAAAATTTTATAATACGCTTAAAAAGCGATACCAACATTTTATCAATAAGTCAGGAAAAAAGAAACAAATGAGTGGGACAAATCTTCACAATGTGTTATATAATAGACAAAGTATCATATAAGCATATGTGTTTCGGGCTTTTCCACAAACATATGCAAAACATATTCATCCGTCAGCTCGAACCCCCTTTGTACCGCTTTAACAAGGGAGTTTAGAGCTGTTAAGCGGGCCATGAACAAAAACTAAACTATAACTATAACAACAGGGGAAGGTGAAGATTTTGCTGGAAACCCGCCATCTTACCAAGCATTTTGGGGAAATAGCCGCAGTGGAGGGAATAAGCTTTTCTGTGGGCAGAGGTGAGGTATACGGTTTATTGGGGGAAAATGGAGCGGGAAAAACCACCACACTTCGTATGCTGGCCACCATGCTGCAGCCTACATCAGGAAGTGCCACCCTGGCCGGTTATGACCTGGTCACCCAGCCGGAACAGGTTCGAAGCCGCATCGGCATTCTCTTCGGAGGTGACAGCGGCCTCTATGATCGACTGACCGCAGCAGAAAACATTGCCTATTTCGGCCGGCTCAACAATATGGAGGAGGCGCAGCTTGAGGAAAGAATCCGGGAGCTGGCCCGGATATTCGATATGGAGGAATACATAGACAGAAGGGCAGGCAAGCTTTCCAAGGGAATGAAGCAGAAGGTGGCCTTTGCCAGGTCCATAGTACATAATCCGGATATCATGCTTTTTGATGAGCCCACCTCAGGCCTGGATGTCGGAGCCACCCGCAATGTGCATGAGTTTATCGTGGATTGCAGGGAGCAGGGAAAGACCATCGTTTTTTCCAGTCATACCATGAGCGAAGTTGAAAAGCTGTGCGATAGGATAGGAATTATTCACAAGGGCAGACTGGTTGCCCAAAATAGCGTAGCCGGGCTGCGGGAAGAGTTCCAGGGGAAAAACCTGGAGGATATTTTTGTGGAACTGGCAGGTGATGAAAGATGAATTTCAGGCATGTCTGGATTGTGTTCAAAAAGGAAGTAAAGGACATAGCAAGGGACAGACGCACCCTTTTTACCAACCTTCTGATTCCCATAGTTCTGATGCCCCTGCTTTTTACCTTTCTCGGAGGCGGCATGGAAAAGATGGAAGAGGACATAGAGAACATAAGCATTGCCCTGACGGCGGAATCGGATACGGCAGAAATACGGGAACTGCTGGAGAAGCAGGTATTCGCCGATTTTCCCAATATCCAGTTTAAGGAAAGCGTGGAGAATCCTTCGGAAGCCATTTTGCAGAAGGAAGTCCGGTTTGTGCTGGAGGTGGAAAATGATTTTGCCGACCTGCTGGCCCGGGGAGAACCCTATACTCTGACCATTCACTATGATCAGTCTGATACAAAAGCTGCCGGCAGCATGGGCATACTGAATCAGGCCATTCAATCATACAGCAGACAGCTGGTGCAGCAGCGTTTAACAGACCTTAATATTGATCCACAGATACTGGAGCCGGTTAAGGTTGTGCAGGTGAATGCAGCAGAAGAGAACAAAGGCGGGAATCTGATGCTTATGATGATGCTGCCGTTGATTATATCCATTCTGATTGCAGTAGGAGGAATCCCGGCAGCCACTGATCTGGTAGCCGGTGAGAAGGAGAGGGCAACCTTTGAACCCCTGCTGACCACCCAGGCCGGGCGTTTGTCCATATTGATCGGAAAGTATCTGACGGTCGCACTTTTCTCCTTTGTCAGCATTATTGCCCAGCTTACAGGCATGACTATCGGAGGAATTATCAGCCCCAGCTTTTTTACCATGGCAGACGGGGGAGGATCTATGAGTTTCTTCATACCGCCGGGTGCCCTGCTGATATCAATTTTAATAATTATTGCCCTGGGTATGGTCTTTGCTGCCATCCAGCTGGCCATCAGCACCTTTGCCAGATCATTCAAAGAGGCACAGACCTATCTGTCCTTTCTCACATTTATAGCAATGGTGCCGGGCTACGCTACAATGATGATGCAGCCTGAAGACTTAAGGCCGCTGATGTTTTTCGTACCCTTGCTTAATGCCATTGCATCTCTGAAGATGAGCCTGGGAGGAGTGATCAACTATGCCTACCTTGGAATCGGGCTGGCAACATCGGTTGTTTATGTCATTCTGTCACTGATGCTGGCAGCATGGATGTTCAATAAAGAAAAATATCTGTTTAGAAACTGAATATGGTTATTTTTCGTGTTTTTGCTAATAATAGTTTTGAAAATAAAACACGAAAGGAAGAGGAAGTTATGGATCGGTTGTCTCTGATTCTTGTTATAATCGGTGCAATCAACTGGGGTCTGATAGCATTGTTCCAATTTGATCTGGTGGCCTCTCTCTTTGGCGGACAGGATGCGGTCCTAAGCCGCATAGTATATGGACTGGTAGGATTAGCCGGCCTATATTGCATTACCCTGCTTTTCCGTGAACGTGAAAAATCCATAAGCTGATATACCGGATACAGAGGTGATGCAGGAACAAAAAGCTGACAGGAGCTTACTGCAATAAGCAGACAGCTAATACATAAGCAAAAAAAACCAGCAAAGCTGCGAGAGCCCGATTTTCTTCCGAATTTCGGGCTTTTTATGGTTTTTTCCAGGAATGCGCCGGTAAGCCTCTATTGACAGCTGTATATACACCTGTTATGATAATAACAAATAGTTTGGGAGGCTGCTCTGATGGATACCAGAAAGTTTACAATTACAGCCTTGCTGACGGCATTGGCCATAGTCATACCCTTTGCTGTCTTTTTCAAGGTTATCATACCGCCTTTTACAGCTACTCTTGGCTCCCACGTTCCCATGTTCCTGTCCATGTTCCTGGGGCCTCTGGCTGCAGTTATGACCGGGCTGGGCTCGGCATTGGGCTTTTTTCTGACCCTGGGTCCGCTGGTGGGTGCCAGGGCCTTTATGCATGTATTCGTGGCTCTTGCAGGTTCTGTCATGATTCAGAGGGGAAGTTCATTTAAAACCGTTGTCCTGGCAACTGCGCCCCTGCACGGGCTCCTGGAGGTACTGGTTGTTATGCCCTTTATGCCCTTCGATGCTTACAACCTCTTTATCATAACCGGTGTTGGAACCATGCTCCATCATGGGGTGGATGCAGCCATTTCCTATGTTATGCTTAAGTTATTGCAAAGGTCAAGAGTGTTTAGTCCGATACGCGCAGACATATAAGAAGTCAACCATATAAAAAGGCTGCTTACAGCCTTTTTTTGTGCATTCTGCCAATTCATCTTTTCATATTTCATAAAACTTCTTTTTATGGTACAATGTACTTGTTTTGTGAAACCGATAAATATGGGATAATATGACACATTATGTCAGCTTGTCTTATATTTATTTATCTCTTGAATTTCTTAATCATTTTACAGAAGAGGATATTACCGCAATTCAGAAAAGATAGGAATAAAAAAGGGGGATTCATATGAAGCTTAATTACAGACGTACATTCTTCATAGGTCTGGCATTTCTGTCAATCTCTGCATTCTGGCAGCTCTATGACAGTATCGTACCCTTAATACTGAAAAACACCTTTAAGATGGATGAAGTTCTGACCGGGGCCATTATGGCAATCGATAATGTGCTTGCCTTGTTTCTGCTGCCTCTTTTCGGAGCCCTGTCCGACAGGGTTGATACGCGCTTCGGCAAGAGGATGCCTTTTATTGTACTGGGCACTGTTTTTGCTGTTGTATTTATGATGCTCATTCCCCGTGCTGATCAGGCAGTGAATTTCCCCCTCTTTTTTGTCGCCCTGGGCGTTACCCTGATATCCATGGGCACCTACAGGTCACCTGCCGTGGCTCTGATGCCGGATCTGACCCCCAAGCCCCTTCGCAGCAAAGCCAATGCCGTTATAAACTTAATGGGAGCTGTCGGATACATCTACGCTCTGGCTGTTATCAGCCTGCTGGTCAAAGAGACGGATAAACCTGACTATACACTGGTATTTGCACTGGTAGCCGTGTTAATGGTAATTGCTGTAGTAATTTTGGTAGTAACCATTGATGAAAAAAAGCAGGCTGCCAAAATATCGGGAGAGACAGCTTCCCAGGCCTTTGTGGATGAAAAGGATGATGAATCCAAAACCGGGCCCTTACCCAGTGATGTAAGAAAGAGCCTGATCTTTCTGCTGGCTTCCATTTTCCTCTGGTTTACCGCCTACAATGCAGTTACCACTGCCTATTCCCGCTATGCCATTGAAGTATGGGGACTGAAGGGGGGCAGCTTCGCAAACTCCCTTATGGTGGCCGGAGCCGCCGCCATTGTCAGCTACATACCAATAGGCATTATAGCCAGCAGCATAGGACGGAAAAAAACCATACTAGCAGGCATACTCATGATTACAGCTACTTATATTTGCGGGTTTTTATTCAGACAGTATTCTCCCTGGATTAATGTGGTCTTTGCCTTTACCGGCATAGGCTGGTCAGCTATAAATGTTAACTCATATCCCATGGTTGTGGAGATGAGCCGCAGCGGTGATGTGGGGAAATACACCGGGTATTATTACACCTTTTCCATGGCAGCGCAGATCTTCACTCCCATATTCTCGGGATTCTTTCTGAAAATCTCCTACCGTACCCTGTTTCCCTACGCTGTTGTCTTTTCCCTGCTGTCATTCTGCACCATGCTGATGGTAATGCATGGAGACTCCAGGCCTCCGAAGAGGGCCAGCAGGCTGGAGCATTTTGATACAGCGGATTAAAGCCGGCGTAAGCAGTGTAAGGCTAATCAGAGAAACAATATAAGACAAAAGGAATAATATAATAGCAAGATGAAACAGGATAGGGGAAAGGAGTCTATAAAATGGATATCGGAACGATTCAGACTTTGAAAGAGGTAAGCGATCATTATGATCTTCCCGGGTCTCTGAGGGCTTTTACACAGTGTGTAAACGGGCACATCAATGACACCTACCGGGTACTTCTTCGCATTGATCATACAACGGAAAAGGAATACATATTTCAGCGAATCAATGATTATGTGTTCAAGGAACCGGTTAAAGTGATGCGCAATATCAAGGAAATATCCCTTCATACAGCTCCTAAGATCAGCGAGGATGATTGCAGCATTATCAGCTTCTTTGACAACAAAGACGGGAAAAACTATACCATTGTCAATGGGGACTACTGGCGTGTATGCTACTATGTCAAAAATTCGGTTGCATTCGACTATGTGGATGACAGCAGGATACTGTACAGTGCAGGCTATGCCTTCGGAAAATTCCAGCAGCTGCTTGCGGATCTGCCTATGGAAAAGCTCTATGTGACCATACCTGATTTTCATAACACAAAAAAGCGTTTGGAAGCGTTTTTTGAAATGGTGTCGCTGGATCCCTTAAGCCGGGCTGGGAATATCAAACCGGAGATAGAGTTTTTTGAAAAGCATATGGAACTGGCATCCACTCTGGTTAATTTGCTGGAGAAAGGAGAGCTGCCCCTTCGGGTAACCCACAACGACACCAAATACAACAACATCCTTATGGATAAAGATACACTTAAGCCCCTATGCGTAATTGATCTGGATACAGTCATGCCGGGACTGGCTGCCTACGACTTTGGAGATGCTGTCCGTTTTGCAGCCAACACGGCGGTTGAGGATGAACAGGATTTATCTAAGGTAAGTCTGGACATGAGGCACTATGAGGAATTTACCAGGGGATTTATGACTGCCTGCAAGGGCTTTTTAACACAAAAGGAAATTGACACTATGGCACTTGGTGCAGTGGTGATTACCATTGAACTGGCCTCCCGTTTCCTGGGAGACTATCTGAATGGTGACAAGTATTTCCGGATACACCGGCCGGATCATAACCTGGATCGGGCAAGATGTCAGATCAGGCTGGCAGAGGATATGATGAATAAATATGATGCCATGCATGAGATGGTTTTAAAATACGCTTGAGTCTGTATTTCTTTCATTACCCGGGGAACTGCTGACAAGAGGAAAATTGCAGGAAAAAACCGACAGTTTTCTCAATTTTTTAATTTTAAAAAAGGTTTTTTGTCAGCAATGTCGAACAGTATATTTATTCATATTATTCATTGCTTGCTGTGAGGTGACATAAAATATGTTAAAGATATCGGTTTTTGAGTTGTTTATGGCAGCGATACCGGAGGCTTTTTTATTCACTTTCGGGGTTTATATTCTGGTCAATGAACCCTTTAACTAGTTCTCATTGAAAAAGTCAAAATATTTTTCATAAAATTTACCAAACCAAAAGGAAATCCCGTTTGAATGTCGAATTAG
>FZPS01000081.1_pt427 | contig 11465 bp, 9 predicted proteins | sample 1817821 | NCBI WGS metagenome assembly FZPS01 (sample SAMEA104158645, study PRJEB21678) | metagenome | place: Germany | collected 2015-04-21 | reverse complement strand
GGCAGCGTCAGCGCGATGGGGATGCCGCCGCTCGTGCGCGAGGAGATGTCGAACTGGAAGGCGTGCACCAGCTCGTGGCCGAGCACGTGATCGGTTTCCCCGAGCGGGCCCGCGAGCGGCATCACGATCCGGCGCCGCAGCCCCTCCGTCATGCCCCCCGTCGTCTCCCCGATCTCGTTGTCGATCACGGTGGTCCCCCGGAAATCGGTGTGGCTGGCATAGAGAATGATGGGCTGCCGCGAGGAGAGCTCGTGGTTCAGGACGGTGCTCAGGCGCGTGTACCAGCGCTCGGCCATCCGGCCGAAATCGACGGCCGCCGCCTCGTGGTCGTCGTAGTAGTGGATGTCGAAATGATCGGTCTTGAGGACCTTGAAATCGGGGCTCCGGTACCGGACCCGGTTTTGCCCGAAATACTGCGCCTGGGCGGTTGTGGCGACGAGACCGATCCAGAACAGGATGGAAACGATGCGGGTCATGACAATCAGCTCCCGGTTGAGGTTTCGGCCCGGAATCCGGATTTTTTCCATGTATAAATCAAACCCGGCCCTTTGTCAAAAGAGGAGTTCCCCGCCAACCGCCGCCGGACCGGTGGCCGGATCCGGCGCTTCCGCCCGTCGGCCCGGCGCCGGCAATGGAATCGGAACAGGTCTTTCAGGTCAGCCCGCCACCGCCCGGATGGCCTCCGCCATGATGCCGAGCCCCTCCCGCAGTTCCGCTTCGGTGATGGTCAGCGCCGGGAAGACGCGGATGCCGACCCCCTGGGTCTGGCGCACGAAGAGCCCGCGGGCCAGGCAGTCGTCGCTCACCCGCTTGGCGGTGTCCGCGTCCGCGAACTCGACCATGATCAGCAGCCCCTGCCCCCGGATCTCCCGGATGGCGGCGGGATAGGCGTCTTTCCACCCCGCCATGGTGTCGAGGCAGATCCGGCCCATCTCTTCCACGTGGGCGGAGATGTTGTTTTCCCTGAGATAGCGGATGACGGCGGCCGAGACGGCGCAGCCCAGGGGGTTCCCACAGTAGGTGCCGCCATGGTCCCCGATTTCGAGCTTTTGCGCCACGGCTTCGGTCATGGCGAACCCGCCGAAGGGGAAGCCGCCGGCGATCCCCTTGGCCATGGTCAGGAAGTCCACCTCCACCCCCATCGCACCGGTGACGAACATCGGGCCGGTGCGGCAAAACCCGGTCTGGACCTCGTCGGCGATCAACAGGGCGCCGTTTTGCCGGCAGAGGCGGGACGCGGAGCGGAGGTATTCGCGGGAGGGGATATGGACCCCGCCCTCCCCCTGGATCGGTTCGATGATGAAGGCGGCCACGTTGTCATCCAGCGCCTGTTCCAGCTCCGCCAAGTCCCCGTAGGCGACGAAGCGGTAGTTGGGCATCAGGGGGTTGAATATCTCCCGGTGGCTGGCCTGTCCGGTGGCCGAGGTCGTACTGATGGTGCGGCCGTGAAAGCTCTGGTGCGTGGAAATGACGTCCAGACGGCCCGTCACCTTCCGGGCCAGCTTGATGGCCGCGTCGTTGGCCTCAGCCCCGGAATTGGAGAAAAACACCCGGGTCAGGTTCGGCGGCAGCACCTGCATCAGTTCCAACAGGAGTTCGGCCCGGGCCGGGGAATAGGTGAGCCCGGAATTGGGGCCCTGGAGGATCTTGCGGCTCTGGCGCGCAAGCGCCTCCGTGATAACCGGGTGGGCGTGCCCCATACACGTCACCCCCCAGCCGGCGGTGAAATCCAGGTAGCGGACCCCCTCCTCGTCCCAGACGTATACCCCCTCGCCCCGGTCGATTGCAATCTTCTGCTTGATGAAAAAGGGGGCCATGTATCGATCTTCGGTTTCAAAGGTGTTCCGACTGGACATGATGCACACTCCGCTTTCAAATCAGCCCCTTGGCATACCCTGCCGGGGCGACCCGCTAAACATGAATGAAAAGGTACCGCAGAACGAAGAGAAGGGCCACCACCCAGATCAACCCGCCCGCCTCCCTGCCCCTCCCGGTGGCCAGCTTGAGGACCGGGTAAGCGATGAAGCCGAGGGCCAACCCGTCGGCGATGCTGTAGCTGAGCGGGATGCCAATCAGGATCAGGAAGGCGGGAATCCCCTCGGTCGCGTCCTGCCAATCGACCTTGACGACGTTGCGCACCATCATCGCCCCGACGAGGACCAGGGCCGGGGCGGTGACCGGGTTCACCGATCCCCCCTCCGTCATCCAGCCGCCGCCGATCATCGCCGCCAGCGGGGTGAAAAAGAGCGCCACCAGGAAAAAACAGCCGGCGGTCACCGCCATCAACCCCGTTCTCCCCCCAGCCTCCACCCCCACGCAGCTCTCGATGTAGGAGGTCACGGTGCTGGTGCCGCTCGCGGCCCCCACGACGGTGCCGACGGCGTCGGAGACCAGGGCGCGATTGGCGTTTGGGAGCTGGTTGTCCCGGATGATCCCCGCCTGCTCCCCCACCCCGATCAGGGTGCCGACCGTGTCGAACAGGTCCATGAAGAGGAACACAACGATGAAGGCGATGAAATCGGGACGCAGGACGTGGCGGAAGTCCAACTGGAAGAAGGCGTGATCCCGGGGCAGGCCGAACACCCCGGTAAACCGGATCTTGCCCCACAGGACCCCCAGGGCGGTCGAAAAAAGGATGCCCCACAGGATCGCGCCCTTCACCCGGCGGGCCTGTAGAACGGCCGTCACCAGCAGCCCGCCGAAAAAGATGACCACGTGGGGCTGGGTCAAGGACTTGTTGAGCATCACCAGGGAGCCGGGCGGGGCATCGAGGATGACACCCGCGTTCTTGAGCCCGATGAAGGCGATGAAGATGCCGATCCCCACGGCGATGCCGTTCTTGAGGCTGGGACTGACGGCGTCGATGATGGCCTTGCGGAACTGCAGCAGCGACAGGAGGAGAAACAGAACCCCGGAGATGAAGACGATGGCGAGCGCGGTTTTCCAGCCGTCGGCTATCCCCGCCGCCGTCACCGCCATCACCACCGTGACGAAAAAGAAGTTCTCCCCCATCCCCGGCGCCTGCACAATCGGCAAATTGGCGTAGAGTCCCATCAGCACCGAGGCGATAAACGCCGCCAGGCAGGTAGCCAGCATTGCCGCGTCGAAACTCAACCCCGTCGGCTGCCCGGCGAAATCGGTCGAGAGCACCGCCGGGTTGACAAAGATCACGTAGGCCATGGTCAGGAAGGTTACGAGCCCCGCCAGGATCTCCGTCCGCGCATTGGTGTGGTGTTCCTTGAGTTTGAAAATTTTTTCAAGCATCTCCCCCTCCCGTCGAACCTGACAGTATACATCGTATTGCAATCCCCCCCCGCTTTCGCGACAATACCGGTGTCCCGGGAAACCCGCCGATCGGCACAATCACGGGGCACAAAGAGGTCCTGGAAAGAGGTCCTGGCATGAAGAGGAAATTCCTGGCCGTCGTCCTGCTGGCGCTCTGCGCCATTCTTGCACCAGCCGGCCGCGGGGCGGACCCGCCCGTCGATTGGATCCAGCTGGCGCCCCCGGCGCCCGGGGATAACGAAACGGAGCGATTCGAGAACGAGCTCCTTTCAAACGTACGCAATCCGAGCCTGGGCGTCTTCCGGTCGACCCTCGGGAGCCCGCCGCGGGCGGCCGTGGTCCTCTGCCCCGGCGGCGGATATTCCATCCTGGCGATCGTGAAGGAGGGGTACGAGATCGCGCGCTGGCTCAACACGCTCGGGATCGACGCCTACGTCCTCAAGTACCGCCTCAGGGAATTCGGTTATCCCGCGCCGCTGCAGGACGCGGCCCTGGCGATCCGTTTCCTGCGCGCCGGTGCGCAGGAGCGGGGGATCGACCCGGGAAAGATCGGGATCATGGGCTTTTCCGCCGGCGGCCACACGGCCGCGATGGCGACGACGCTCTACGCCTCCCCGGACACCCGCACCGGGGGGCCTCTCGATGAGGTTTCGGCCCGCCCCAACTTCTCGGTCCTCGCCTACCCCGTCGTCACCATGGCCGATCCCCACACCCACCAGGGCTCCCGCGCCAACCTGCTGGGAAACGCCCCGGCGGCGGAGATGATCGAGAAACTGTCGCTCGAGCGCCAGGTATCCGCGGACACGCCCCCGGTGTTCCTGTTCCACTCCGCCGATGACGAGGCCGTCCCGGTGGAAAACAGCCTTCACTTCGCCCTGGCGATGGCACGCCACGACCGCCCCTTCACCCTCCACGTCGTCCCCTCCGCCCCGCACGGGATCGGGATGCGCCCCGGCTTCGGCCTGGCCTCCGCCTGGCCCGCGGCCCTGGCCGCCTGGCTCGCCGATCGCGGATTGGTTCCCACGTCGGCCCCGGCCGGGAGTCCGGCCAGGTAGCGGAGGCTCCCGACCGCGCCGCCGGGAGTCGGGCCCGACCCGCTTGATAAAAGGGCATCCTCCTTTTATAATGGCTTCACTGTTCGAAAAAGTGTTCACATTTTGCTGAGCGGGCAAAGGGCGTCTCGGGCCGCGGCGCAGCGATCGCCATGACGGGTCTCTGAAAACCCATTCCCGCGCTCTGTCCAGGAAACCGGCTATTTTGGCTGCTTGCGGTGCGGCGAATGGTCCGGGAACAGATCCATTCGCATATCCCACAAGCTCATGTTCCATCGTGAAGGTACGAAAAGGGGGGGATATGAAAGGCAAACGAACACATCCCTGGCTGGCGGTCATCTCTCTGCTCGCCGTTGCCGCCATTTGTGGGCCATGGGCGTCGCCCGTCATGGCTCAATCCGCCGACACCGGGGCGTTGACCGGAGTGGTGAAAGATCCATCCGGATCGGTCATCAAGAACGCACGGGTCACGGCGACCAATCTCGGGACGGCTCAAAGCCGTTCGGCGCTTACGGACAACGACGGCTCCTTTAGAATCACTTTCCTGCCCCCGGGCAAATACAAGGTCCAGGCAGGCGCGGAAGGATTCCAGACATCCGAGTTCTCACCCATCACCATCAACGTCACCGAGACCGCCGTTCTGAACATGGACCTGAAAATCGGCGTGCCGACCGAAACGGTCACCATCGCAGCCGAAACGGAGCTCATTCAGACCACCACCTCGACTTTGGGGACCCTGGTCAGCGGGGACGACGTGGTGGCGCTGCCCCTGACCACGCGCAACTACACCCAGATCCTGGACCTTTCCGCCGGTGTCTCCGCCAGCGTTGCCAACGCGACGGAGCTTGGGAAAGGCACACAGCTGACGAGCGTCAACGGTTCCAGCCCCTCTCAGAACAATTACCAGATGGACGGGGTATCCATTAACAGCATCGCGGGCCTCGGCCATGCGCGGGACCACAACGTGGCCGCCGGCATCGGGATCCCGAACCCGGATGCACTCCAGGAATTCAAGATCCAGACCTCGACCTACGATGCCAGCTACGGGCGGAACCCGGGCGCGAATGTCAATGTCGTCACCAAGTCCGGAAGCAATGAGCTGCACGGGACGGCCTTCTTCTTCCTGAGGGACACTGCGCTCAACGCCAACCCCTTCTTCTACAACCGTAACCGGCGGCCCGAGGACCCCGACAAGCCGATCCTGACCCAGAAGCAGTATGGCTTCACCCTGGGGGGACCGGTGCTGAAGGACAAGCTGCTCCTGTTCGGCAGCTGGCAGGGGTCGCGCCAGAAAAACGGGCTTGCCGGCGGAGGGACCGTGAACACCCAATTGCCCCCCATCCCGGAGGGCGATCGCAGCGCACCCGGCTTTGCCGCCGCCCTGGCGGCGATGAACTGCGGGTTCAGCAATTGGGGCTGGGCCGGGGGAGCGAATGTCGCTTGCGACGGATCGAACATCAGCCCTGTCGTGCTCAACATCCTCAACCTGAAGCTCCCCGACGGCAGCTATTTTGTCCCCGGCTCCGGCACCACCGGCTACACCCGGAGGACTTTCTCCATTCCGGCCCAATACAAAGGGGACCAGTTCCTGGCCAACGTGGATTACATGATCAACCAGCAGAACACGCTGTCGGGCAGGTTCTTCTACACCCGTGATCCCAGGATCATTCCCATGGGTTACGTCAACCTCCCCGGAAATCCCCAGACCAATTTCTATTCCAACCACAACGTGGTGGGAAAGCTCACCACCTCCATCCGGAACAATCTGGTGAACGAGGTGCGTTTCGCCTACCAGCGGAACTGGGGCGATGTCTATGACGATGTGATCGATGGAGCCACGCCCGCGGAGCTGGGCATCTACAGTCCCATTCCGGGCCAGGACCTCCCCCCCGCGATCTGGATCGTCGGCGGTCCCTACATGTTCAACTCCTTCCATCCCGCGCAGAGCCTGGGCGCCAGTTACCAATACGCCGACCAGATCTCGTGGTCCAGGGCCAACCACACCATCCGCGCCGGATTTGAATACGAGAGGGTACATTATTTTTCCAGGCCCGGGGCTTACCGGGGATGGCTGTATTATGGGACCTTCAATGACTTCCTGGTCAGCGGGCCGGGAAACATCTTCATGTCCGTGACCAACAAGGGAGACGGTCCGAAGGGGGAGTTTGACCACGATTACCGCCAGAACAATGCAAGCGCCTTCATCCAGGATGACTGGAAGGTCAGCCAAAACCTGACGCTCAACCTGGGGCTCCGGTGGGAATACAACAGCATGCTCAATGATTCCGTCGGCAACATGACCAGCATCTGGCCGAGCCGCCTGGCCACAGTTCCGGTACCCCCCAACGGGCCTACGACGTCGGGTGACGGGTTGGTGGGATATGTCGTCGCCAAAAACACGAATCCACTGTACGGGACTCCCCCGGAAGGGGTTTACGTGGCGGACAACAATAACGCCATCGAGGGCCATCCGCCCTACAGCAACTTCGGCCCGAGAATCGGTTTCGCATGGCAACCCACCGGCAAGGCCAACATGGTGGTGCGCGGAGGCTTCGGGATGTTTTACGACCGGGTGCAGGCGTACTACATGGTCCGCGCCTACCAGGAAAGCCCCCCGTACGCGGTTTCCCTGAGCTACGGACCGTTCAATCCCTACACCCTGGCAAACCCGTTTCCCGACCTGCCCACGGGATCCTATCCCTCCCGCTGGAGCACCCTTTCCTGCGACCCGGACGGCACAAACTGCCACGGCACCGGCTCCAATTTGAGCACCCTGTTTCTCAATCCCAAGGTCGACGTACCCCTGACTTATCAATACAACCTCAGCATTCAGTATGAGCTGTTCCGCAACTGGGTGCTGGACGTGGCGTACGTTTCGTCGCACGGGACCAGGCTGATGAACTCGTACCGGAACGTCAACCTGGCCCAATTGGCAAGCCCGGAGAACCCGATCAACGGCCAGATCGCCAACACCACCGCTAACGTGGGGCTGCGCGTCCCCCATATCGGTTATCAGCCGACCGGCCTGCAGGGTACGTTTTTCGATGCCAGGTCCAACTACCACAGCCTCCAGGCCACCCTGCGCAAGGCGTTCTCGCATGGACTGGCGATGCAGGCCTCCTACACGTTCAGCAAGAGCCTCACGACCCTGGGCGCCGGGGACAGCACGAACTCCAACGATCCGATGGACCAGGACCAGCAGTACGGCCCGAGCATTTGGAACCGGCCCCATCGCTTCATCCTGAACTATCAGTACGATCTCCCCTTCGGAACCCATGTGGGCATAAAGGGGAAACTCCTCAACGGCTGGAGCATTTCCGGAATCACCACCATTCAAGCGGGTATTCCGCTGACCATCTCGGACAGCTCTGCGGGCAGCATTTTCGGGGCCAGCGGCGGCAGGGCGCAGCTGTGTCCCGGCGCCACGCGCAGCTCCATTCTGACCTCCGGCAGCCTTCACGAACGCCTGGGCGGGAAGAGCGGGGGGCCCGGTTATCTCAACGCCTCCGCATTCTGCGCGCCGCCCACCGGCGGGATCTACGGCAACGGCACCGGCTGGGGCAACTCCGGCGTCGGCATCGTTTCGGGTCCCGGCCAGCACAACTGGGATATTTCCATCATCAAAAACACCCCGATACGGGAGGGCCAAAGCTTCCAGTTCCGGACGGAGTTTTACAATGCGTTCAACACTCCCCAGTTCGGCAATCCCGACACGCAGCTGCGCAACAGCACGTTCGGGCAGATCAACTCAACCAGCGTGGGGCCGCGCATCATCCAGTTCGGCTTGAAGTACCTTTTCTAGAAAACGGAAAGGAGCGGGGGATGAACCGATCGCCGCTGCGGGCTTTTGGCGCCCGCAGCGGCGTGAAACCAAAGGCCTTCCCGGGAGAAAATGCAAGCCCTGGCGGAACCGTACCGTTTCCCGGCCGGGAACAAGTGCAGGATAGTGCGTGAAATCGCCGCCGGCTCGTAATAAGATCGTCTGTGTCGGCCCACAGCGGTCCGCATGTGAATGACCTTCTAACGGAACAAGGAGAATCCGAATGCTGTCTTTGAAACAAAATGTCCTGGAAACCATGAAAAACGGCAAGCCGGACGCCTTCGTCAACGAGTGGGAGCCCTTCCCGCAAGTGTGGGACCCGGTCTTCTACCACCTCTTCAACGTGGCGCCGGGCGGCGAGGCGATCAACCCCTGGGGGGTGAAGATCTACTGGGGGGAGAACGAGCCCGGGATCATGCCCATCGTCAACGATGAAACCAAGGTCTGTCCCGACGTGACCCGCTGGCGTGAATACGTCAAGGCTCCCGACCTGCATGCCCTGAAGCTGGATTGGACCCAGGCCAAGGCGGACGCCGACAAGATCCGGGCGGAAGACAAGTTCGTCCATATCTGGCTCCCGACGGGCGTCTTCGAACAGCTCCACTTCCTGATGGGGTTCGAGGACACGCTCATGAACTTCCTGGAGGAGCCGGAGGCGATGCACGAGCTGATCGCCTACATCAAGGACTGGAAACTGCAGCAGGTCCAGATCCTGATCGACAACCTGCATCCCGACGTCATGAATTTCCACGACGACTGGGGGGCCAAGCATGCCCTGTTCATGAGTCCCGACATCTGGCGCGAATTCTTCAAGGAACCCTACAAGGAGATCTACGGCCTGATGAAAAAGCACGGCGTCATCACCATGCACCACGCCGACTCCTTCTGCCAGCCGATCGCCAAGGACATGGTGGACGTCGGCATCGACATCTGGCAGGGGATCCTCCCCTCCAACGACATCCAGCAGGTCAAGAAGGACACCGATTACAAGCTCACGCTCATGGGAGGGATCGACGCCGCCATCGTCGACCGCGCGGACTGGACCGAGGAGGTCGTGCGCGCCGAGGTGGCCCGCGCTTGCAAGGAGTACCACGAGGGGGGGATGTTCATCCCCTGCCTGACCTACGGAGGGGAAGGCAGCATCTTTCCCGGCGTCAACGACTGCATCATGGACGAGGTCCGGAAACAGAGCAAAATCTACTTCAAATAGTCCCGCTTCTCCCCGATACCGGGGATCCTGGGGGGGCGATGCCGGCGTTTGCGCCGGCATTGCCCCGCTCAACCTGAAGGCGTACGCGTATCGGCAAGAAACCTGTCAGAAAGGAACCGGATTTGAGGGCATTATGCGCCCCCAAACCGCCCACAAAGTAAATCCATTAAAATTTTTTCCTGACCAACTGTTTCAATGCTTCAGCGATTTCTTCCGCGGTTGCATCGGGCGGGAAATCAAATCGAACAAGGGAACCGGCTTTTTTAGCCGATTTCAATCCGGCCTTTTCATCCTTTTCCCGTTCCTTGGCCTTTTTCTTACCTTTCATTCCCAATGTTATGGTCTCCTTACATTAATGGACTCTGCCCCGACCCTGTCTATGCGATCGGGGTTTCACCAGGCTGGAAAACATCGGCGGCCCTTTTCCTCCAGGCGTCTTTGGATTTCGACGCACCGGTGTTTACTAACCTAGAATACCCAAATTCAGCAGCAACGGCCGCAGCCAGGATTGCATTGACAGGAACAACCAGGGCAGAAAAATGGCCGGTATCATATTGGCCACCTTGATTTGACGCGAGATTAGAAAATTGAGGCCGATCGCGGCAATCAGCAGGCTTCCGACAGCCGACATTTCCATGATGATCTGGTCCGTCATAACCTGCTTTAGAACCCCTGCCGCCAGAGCGATGCCTCCTTCATAAAGCAGAACCGGGACCGCAGACAGCGCAACGCCGGCGCCGCTCAGGGTGGACGCAAAAACGACCGCCATCACTCCGTCCAGAATGGATTTGGCAAACAGCATTTCGTGATTGCCCAGCAGGCCGCTGTTCATGGCGCCGACGATTGCCATCGATCCGGTACAATAAAGGATGCTGGCATTGACAAACCCGGCGGAGAACTGGGGATCGGAAAAACCCATCCTTTTCTCCGCCAACGCGCTCAACCGCTTCATCGCACCGTCAATATCGAGCGCCTCGCCGATCAGGCTGCCGATCAGCATACTGAAAATCAGCAACATGACCTGCCGGTTTTCCAGGGTTCCTTTAATTCCAATATAAAGCACGGATAGACCGATCGCCTTGCGCACGATTTCCTCAAAACGATCCGGAATGCCCTTTATGAGAAATCTGCCGATCACCGCACCGAAAACGATGACCACCGCGTTTACAACCGGCCCCAGCATCAGACCACCAAGCCTCGCATATGAATGTTGACCCCGGTGACATCGAGCGCGGTCATATCTTCAACCCTTTCCGCGACTTTGTTCTGCAATGCTTCCGCTGTTTCGATCAGCAAACCGCCGCAGCTCAACCCTAAAATCAACGACGGGATAAAACAAAACTCCTTCGTGCACATAACTACTTGACGCCAATCAAGTTACATGACTCCAAGGAGGCTTTCCGACGACGCAATCTACCACACGCCCCGTACTTTTCGGAATACATTTTCACGGCCCCTGCCGCCGTTGCCGTTGATCTGCCGGACAACAGTTCCGACGGAGGCGCCCTTTCCGCTCAAGGCGGCAGGCAACAATCCCAGCCCGACCGAACGCCTGGAGAAAATCATTCGCGCTTCCCGCCGGCCCGGTCACAGGCTTGCCGGGAGCGGTGTGGCATCATGGGCGATGGGCGAAGGGATGGAAGGCGCCAACCGCATTGCAATGACGCTTTCAGTGCACTTCGGGAATCAAGCGGGTTAGGGGCTGGGCGTAGAATTCAAGTTCAAACCCACCACCGACAAGATCAGGGTTGTCAAAAAGAATATTTTCCAAAATGAAACCGGTTCGTTCATCAATAAAATCCCGGCAATTACCGCTCCTCCTGCTCCAATGGCACCCCAAACCGCGTACGATAGTCCAATTCCCAGGCCCATGTTTATGGCTTTGTAAAGAAAAAACATGGACAGGCTCACTGTGACAACGAACGACAGAAACCACAAGTACATTTCCCTGCCGGAACTTGCGGAAATTTTTCCGAGACTGAACGCAAAGAGCGTTTCAAAAAAACCGCCTATAATCAAGTAAAGCCAAGCCATTTTTTGTTTATAGTAAAATAATTCAAGTTTCGCCGGTTCCTGTCACATAGTACCAGCCCGGGAC
>FZPS01000083.1_pt157 | contig 11466 bp, 4 predicted proteins | sample 1817821 | NCBI WGS metagenome assembly FZPS01 (sample SAMEA104158645, study PRJEB21678) | metagenome | place: Germany | collected 2015-04-21 | reverse complement strand
TATCTTTGACTATTTCTTTAAATTTTGTTTCAACATCTGTGATGTCAAATATTTTCCTTCTGTATCTAGGACAGAATACAAAATGATAGTTAATTAATGATACTGTTGTTTTAGTTTTTCTATATTTATTCTCCATATTTATAGTATACCATACTTTGTGTATGTTGTCAAGCAATATATACACATATAAAAATTCTTGTTTGTTTAGTATATTATGTATGGGCTATCCATCCCACACCTGAAGGAGTGGGCTTTTCGCCCTTTCCTGTAAATTTTTAATATCTATAATTACATCAAATTCTCTCAGTCGCATTATTTTCTCACCACCCCTAAATTGTCACTAGGATCATACCATAGAACATTAATTTCTTCAGGCTGAACACTGCCTACATAAAGACCTGAATCTCCTTTTTCGCCCTCATCGCCTTTATCACCTTTGTCACCTTTATCGCCTTTATCACCTTTGTCCCCTTTGTCGCCTTTATCACCTTTATCTCCCTTTTTGCCTTCATCTCCTTTGTCACCTTTTAAAGTTGCCTTAGCGTTCGTTAATACAACCTTCCCACCATCATCTTTTGTAAAAACAATATTATTTTCAACAAAACCTGCTTCTATAATCGAAGCGCCCGTATTGCCTACTTCGCCCTTTAAATTCGCATAACTATAAGAATCATCACTATCTGTCTTTACCCCCAACAAAGTGCCATCCCATGTAAATTGAAGAGAATCGCCTGTATCACCCTTTTCTCCAGTCTCTCCCTGTGTTGCATACAGCAGGGTTCGCCAGTCGTCTGAGCCATTTCCTATTTTGAACTTTCTAGTATCTTTCTCTAATGCTAGCTCGCCTTCCAACAATATAGGATTTTCATCAAACCATTCCGCTGCTGTTCCACGCCTTACCTGTATTCTAAAAGCCACGAACCCCACCTCCATCTATAATAGCACCATTTGAGACCGAGTCAGGTAAGCCACAATCTAATATCATGCTATTTCCATTTTTTGCACCAAGCATCTTTAAAAAAAGATAGTCTCCTTCACCTTCTACTACTTCTGTCACATATCTATTTACATTGCTTCCTAACGGAAAAGAAACTTCTACGACATCATTTTTAGCTACATAAATACCTCGTTTTATTTTACATTCGTATTCTTCACCATCAATCTTCACTATACATATATCACCATCTACATGTACAACTTTGCCTTTTTTAGACACATCATATTTCAAATCTTTCAATCTGTTTTGTATTATAATGTCTACCGTTTTATATATTTCTTCTTGAAGTTGGTTCAAATTACACCACCACCTTTACCACATTCATTAAAAAATAGGCGAACCTTGTGTACGATTCGCCCATTGTATTAATTTCTATTTGCCCATTGTGTTGCATAAGTTGATAAATTCTTGATAGCACCTTCAATTTCTCTAGCATCCCTTACATTTGGAAATTCTAATTTATCTATATGAAATACCTGCCCTCCACTACCCGCTGACGCTGTTTGTAGCTGTGGCACTGACAAAGCATTAGAGTTGGAGAATAAGTCTCGTGTCACGTCTATTGCTTTTAATAAATTGGAAGTATCTATTTTATTTAATATTAATTCTTTTTCATCCAACCAAGCCAACCCTTGTGATCTACCAGTATACCCGCCACTATCAAAAGACTGTATGCCATCTGGAGTTTTCCCATCAACACTTACATCTATATTAAAACTCTGCGAATTTATATATTTTACTAAATCGCCCACTATACTCTTAGCTTTTTCAACAGCATTTTCAAATGACTTGACTATAGCATTTTTATAAGCCTCACCTTGTGCTTTACCTACATCTCCAAATTTTTCAACATCCTCATCTAAACCTTTTATAATTGCACTTGAAGATTTATCAACATTATCTTCCGCTTTTCCTAACCCCTCTGTTAATGACTCATCATATGCTTTACCAGATAACAACCCTGCCAAATCAAAATCTTTAAATTCTGACAATAAATCAATAATATCGGTTTGTGTTAATTTAGCATCCTTTAAAGCCTCTTGCAATTTAACTCTTAACGCTTCAGCATATGCCAATCCCTGAATATCGCCTTTTTCTGCAAAATCAGTTATTCTTTCATCAAGTAATTTTATCATTGTGTTAAGAACTTCTGACAACGCACCTTCACCATCGCCAGAAACTTCTTCTACCATATTAATAAGTATATCTGATAATCCTTGAGCAAAAGATTCACCTAATGCTTCGCCCAAAGTGCCATATTCATCTGCTTGATCTAATAAATCCAATATTGCCTGCGTCTTATCAGGTATGCCATCATCTTCGAGAATTTCATCAATAGATTTTAATAATCCTTCAACAAATGCTGAACCTATTTCTTGTCCGCCTTCTAGTAATTTATGCGATTGTTCTTCTAATAGTTTCTTAATACAGTTACCAAGGTCATTAAATTCTAATTCATAATCTACCGTTCCCATAGAATCTATTAAACCTTGTACAAATCCCATACCTACTTTATTTCCAGCTAATGCAAATTCAGCATATTCTCCTGCAAGCATATCAATGATTGCTTTTTGTTTCTGAACAATGTCGCCATCACCAGCTAGTATTTTGTCTATACTATCAAGTAGCCCATCAACATAATTTTGACCAAGCTCATTACCTAATTCTGCAAAAGATTCACTTTGTTGTTTTAATATTTCTTTAGTTTTTTCTAATGCCTCTTTTATAAATATTTCGGCAGTTATTAAGAAATATTCCCAATATTCATCTACAAGTTCCTCTATCCATTCAGCGGGAACATTCAATCCAATTTCTAATAAAGCACTTCTAAATTCTTCGGCAGATTTATATACCCTTTTTTCTGCCTTGCTCAATACATCGTCAAGTATCCCTAATTGCTCGGAATAATAACTTTCAGTTGCTACACTAGAAGATTCTGTAGCTTTCTTTTGTTCGTCTTTTAATTCTTTATCTAAATCTTTTCTAGCATGTATTAGATTTAATTCAGCATCAATTAAATCCTGTTCAGTTTTTCTTATCTCATCTATATCTGCGGTATATACAAAATCCCAAGTTCCATCTTCTAATTTAGTTAATTGTTGAATAGTTTGCTGATTTCTTAGATTATCTAATCGAATTTGAAGTTGTTGAAACTCTAACTCTTTTCTTATAATATCTAATTCTCTTTTTCTAATCTTTTCCGAACTATTGAGAATTTTTAATTGCTCTGCATTTAAAGTTAAATTATGTTCTTCTGCATAGTTTCTCAACTTCAATATTTCTAATTCTTTTTCTCTGCCTTCTAAATACTTATCACTGTCATCTGGTTCTTCCTTAGAAGAACTTCCGCCACCACCGCCACTAGGTATACTGCCTTCTACTCTTTCTTTAAAATCCCCAGCAAAGGCTGTAAATGTGGTTCTAGCTAATCTAATAAGCTCTAAATTAGCAGTTCTAATTTTAGAAATCACATTATCAATTTGATTATTTATAATATTCCATTCATTGCTACCAACTTCTAATAGTTTAATTTGTTCTTTTAAGACATATAATGTATCATCTAATAAATTAACTTGCTGTGTGATAGAAGAAAGTATATTTTTATTAAGAACATTGATATCGCCTAAATTATCAGGTGCTAATTCTTCTAATAATGTACGTTGATATTCTAAACTTTCAATATATTTATCTATTTTAGTTAATGCTTTATCCATAAAGCTAAATTCAGTATCATATCTTTGTATTATAGCTTTTTCTATAGCAATATTAGCATCTATTAAATTAATTTCGTATTCTTTAACTTTATCATTTAAAATATTCCATTCGCTGCTACCAACTAGTAATAAATCTAATTGTTTGCTAAATTCAGCAATAGAATCTCTTAATATATTTCTTTGTTCAATTTCTGATTTTATGATTTCATCATTCAGTCTTAAAATTTCTTCTTTGTTTTCAGAATCAGTTATTGTAATTAATTCTAATGTTTTTTCTAAACTAGATTGATATTGTTTTTGTTTTGCAATATGTCTATCTAATAATGCAAATTCCATATCATATCTTTGTTTTATAGCTTGTTGAATTTGTTGCTCTATTTGCAATTGTTGAGTTAAACTAGCATTATATTCTTCAAATATTTGCCTTGCCAATTCAGTATCACTAGATGCTAATGCTTCGTCATATTTTTCTTTTAAAGTATTGGAATATTCTTCAACATTGCGTTGCATTTGTTCTAATAAATCTACTCTTAACCAAGACTGTGTTCTAGCATCTTCTAATAGTTGTTTATCTATTTTAGCTAATATTTCTTCTTTAAGTATTAAGTCATCGGTATTATTTAAATATTCTTCTTGTAATTTTCTGATCTCAGTTAATGATATTTTTCTATCTTTAAGATATTTATCATATCCTTTAAAACCTAATAAATCATATACACCTTCTGAATATTTACCCGAACCTCGCTTAAATTCTCTACTCATTTCAGTAAAGAAATCTGGTGTTTCTATGCCAATCAAATCATGTAAGGAGGGCTCTCTTGTCGGAGTAATAGGAGCATAATATCTATTATCATCTTTTATCTCTACTACTTTTACATCAACTGGTTCTTCTTTTTTACTAGAACCTACAATATTTTTAAGAATACCACTTGCTAAACCCGCTCCTACAACGGCACCTATCAAACCTAAAGCATATTTGGGTATTGCACCTTCCGCACCATCTTTATATTTAGGTATTTTTTTACCATCAATGTTTCCTGTAAATTCTACTATATCTTTAGATTCTTCGTGTGGTATTATAGTGGTTCCTTCTGGAATATTCACCAATTCACTACCATGCTTACCAAATAAAATAGTTTTTCCACTTGGTAAAATACCTATTTCAAAGCCTTCTTCTCCTACAAGAACATCCTGTCGTTTCTCTATTATCCCGCCAGTAGCACGTTTCTTAATCTTCTCACTTTCATAAGAACCATCAGGTCTAACGCCTATAACTCGATAATCTCCACCAGCAGTTTCTACTATAGTCCCAGGGCTTAATCCCTTCGGAGCGTTACCGTCAGGATTAACTTTTACTCTAAGTGGGCTACTTCCGCTTACGCCACTACCACTAACTGAACTCACAGAACTATCAACTGATGCAATGTAAGATTTAATAGCCTTAACACTTTCCCGTACAGTTGTAACTATCCTATCCCAAATAGTATCATACTCACCAGCTAAATTAGTAAGGAATATAGTTGTTATACTTTCTATATCTCCGTAATGAGTGGTTATTTCATCTTTTTCGGACTTAAACCATTCAATACCCATATCTTCTAATAGCTGTTTGTAATGTTCTAATTTTTCTTTTTCTATTGCATCATCACTATCTTCAATGAGCTTTTCTATAATTTTATGATTTTCTTCTAATTTTTTATTTACATCTTTTTTGAGTTTTTCTGATTCTTCTTCTTGTTTTTCATCGGCAAATCTTCGTAATTCAGCAATCTCTTGTTCTTTTTCAGCAATTGTGGAGATAAGTTCTGTATAATGGTTCATTAATTTATTTACTTCTTCTCGATAAAATCTTTCGGCATCTTGTAATTGCATAGCCAATGATTTTTGTTTTAATTCTAATATTTGTTCTTCGTAGCTCAAATGTTCTTTGTATAATTTTTCATTTTCACTAGCCGCTTCATTGAATATATCTGTAAAATCTGGTATAGGCATAATCATTTCAAGTGAGAAATCTGGAAGTATACCGTCTTGTAAACTCTTTATATTATGGTCAATGATAGATAATTGTAACTCCAATTGTTTATTAGCTTTCTCAAACTCTTTAGAAATAGCAGCGACTTTTATCTTTTTCATTTCTCTTTGATATTCTCTCGTTGCCACAAAAGCATCTCGCATACCTTGTTGTACTGTTTTCATAGCATCTGCTATTCTATTAGCTTCTTCTACATTTCTGGGTGTTATTGCAGATAGCCTGTTCCATTCTTCTTTGTATGCTTGTAGTTTATCTTTACTAGCTGTATATAATTCCGCAGTTACATTTATTCTATTTTGATAATCTTCTTCATCAAAAAGACTCAATTTTAACTGTAATAATTCTGTCTGGTCGTTGAATCTTTGAAACCCTAATATTAGATTTTCTATCCAGTGTGTAAATTTTGCAGTTTCTAATTGCTCATTTAAATCTCTCATTTGTTCTGCAAAATCAAAATCTTCCAATTCATCTTTAAGTGACTCTAAATCTTCAATTAACGCTTGTATAGCATCTCTGATTTTACCAGTATTCCCTACTATTGATACTTGTAAATCCCACCAGTCTTGCTGTAAGCCGGGAATTAATTTAGATTGAATTTCTATATATCGGTTAAAGGCTTCTTCTACCTCTTTAGTTTTACCTTTTATATTATCTAAATTGGTAATTATTCGATTATCACCTTCACCAGTGAATGTAAAACCATGTACTAATAATTCTGATTCGAGTGCTTTCATTTCTGCTCTTTGTAGATTGGCAAGTTGATGTAGTAAATCTTGGCGTGTTTTATATAATTCATTTTCTTTTTCAATTAAATCAAAATGTTCTTGTGAGTTTTCTACTGCCAATTCTTGCATAGTTTTGTTGCGAGCTAGTAGTTGATTGTTTTTTTCTAGTTCTAGGTTGATTTTTAAATATAAATCAGCTATTGCTTGATACTCTTCTTTGGCGGATTTGGCGGATTTTGAAGCTTTGTCTGCTGCACCGCCAGAAACTCTGCCACTTGTAACATTACTTAGCAATTTATCTATTTCACTTTCTAATTTTAATAAATCTTCTATATCATGTCCAAGAGTCATAACTTCTTTAATTTGTCTACCAACTATATTATATTGTTCTTCTGATAATATACTAATAGCTTTTGTGCTACTTACAACTCTTGAACCCATACGTCTTAAATAATCTTGATAACTTGTAGAACCTGCAACCATATCTACTTCTGTTTTACCAAAAGCACTTGTTATACTTTTTTGTCCTAATTGTGCTGCCAAACTATAAGCACTGGCTAAATTTTTTACAGCTTCTATTTCTTTAATGATTAAAGATATTCTCTCTTTTGTTTGTTCGATAGCTGTTCTTTTCATTTCAACTTGTGATTTCATTTGAGTTTCAGCTTGATTTATTTGCTCTTTGCGTAAATTTTCTATTGCAGATTGTTCTATACTCCAACCTTTAGCTGTACGATAAATTGCATCTTCTAATTCTGGATAAGCTTCTTTTATTTTTTGTATTTCTGTATAAGAATAAGAATATCCACTTGCCACCTTGTCTTGCATTTCTTCAAGTTCGGTTAGAGTTTTCACTAAAGAATTAATATCAGATTCTAAATCAAGCAAAGTAGAATCATATTTATCTAAGCTATCAATTAAATCTTCTACATCACTGGATGTTTTTTCTAAAGTAGTGTCCAGTATTTCATGTGCCTTATCAACTGCTTCAATTCTTTCAGCTAATTCTTCTGATTCTTTCGTATATTTCTTTAATGATTTATTTAGCTGTTCATATTTTTTAGCATCAAAATCTGGGGAATGTCTACTTTTATCCATATTCGCTAATTCTCTATTGTAATGTCTAATCAACATATTTACTAATTCTAATCTTTCAACGTCTTTATCATAACTAGCACCATAATCTATTATTGCTTGTCTCGCTTTATTTTTAGCACGTTCTAATTCTTCTTTATTTAATTCTTTAAGAATTTCTACTTGTTCTTTTAAAGATAAATTTTCATTGTCAATTCTATTTTTAGCTTTAGGTAATAATGCTATAATTTGTTCTTTGATATTTATTAATTTTTCTTGTTCTTCAGCTGTTTTGTTTGTTTTTTTAGCTAAATCTTCATAGGATTTTATTAAACTGTCTAAAGATTTAGATATATGCGATTGCTCTTGAAAGGCGGTCAAATTTTCTTCCATTTCTTCTCTTAATCTTTTTTGACGATTTATTAAATGACCTACCCCTTGGGCTAACAAACCAATTCCTATAATTATTCCACCAGTGGCTATATTCAACATTCCAGCAGATGCAGCAGTAGCATCAATACCGCTTTTAAGTCCAAACATGCCTTTTATTACACCAGGCAATGATGTTAATAATGTTGAGAAAGCACTGCCCATGCTCATTACTTTCAAAGTAGTATCTGCTAATATAACTTTTTTAGTAGCACTTATAAAAGCAAATAATAAACCCGTAGTAGCTAATATCGCAATATTCCATTTTCCCAAAGCACTAATATTATCTACAATTGCACTTGTAAAATTGTAAAACCAAACTATAGTATCCGATTGTAATAATTTATTATGCAATTCCGTCATAGAAGATAAAAATCTATTTTGAGCAGCTTCAACACCTTCCATATATCGTTGATGTTCAATTATGGCAGAACCTTGTGATTCTTCAAATCGTTCAGAAACATCAATTGCCATTTCCATATTATTAATAATACCTGCAATTGTTTGAACGTTTCTTTTGCCCGCCAAATCTTCTAGTAAATCTGCTCTCTCCATATCTGTCAAATCTTTCCATACAGACGAAATTGACTTCAATATTTCAAATGTTGATTTGAAAGTATCGTTATCTTTTTTAAGTGAAAGCCCAAACTTATTAAATTTACTTTCAAGTTTTGGAATTAAACCACTTAAATCCTCACCATCTTCCGAGACGCCTCGAATTCTCATCGAAGTAGTCCTCAAAGATGTTGCCACTAGCTCGGCATTTCTAACTATATCGAATCCTGCTACAAGCATCCCCATAGACTCTTGAATTGTATTTCCACCTTCTGCTAAAGATGCCGACATTCTTTTAAAACCTTCGCCTATAGCTCTAAAGTTAATGCTTGTTGTATTTGCTATATGATTCATATAATCTAAAATACTTTCAGTTTCTTCTACTTCAAGTCTAAATCCTTTAACTGTAGCTGTCAAATAATCTACAGAATCTTTCACATTATCTAAATCTCCAACAGTTTTACCTACTAATCCTAATCTAGTAAGATATTGTGCTTCAGATAAAGAATACCCAAGCTTAGATATTTCCGCAGTTGTATTAATAACTTCAGAAGTTAAAACTCCTAATTGCCTTGCTGCTGTAGGGGCTTGTTTATAAAAAGCTTCAATTTCAATCCGACTTGCAGTAGTCACACGTTCTAAAGCAATTAATTCCTTGTTTAAATCTTTAATTTCTTTAATTGTTCCAGTAACAAATCTTACAGATTGAAAGAATACGGTGGTAGCTCCCATCCAGATGGGGACTTTTTTTAGTGCCTCCTTCATTTGTTCCCAAAATCCCATTTGTATATTTCTAGCCCGTGATACTGACTCACTTTGAACATATAAGGCACCAGTAACTTGATCTATAGCACCTTTTAAAACTAAATTCTCTTTTGCAGATTGTTTTAAAGTTACACTATATTGACCATTCACCCTATTAAGTGATTGACCTCTTATTTCTAATCCACCATAAGCTTCGCTAAGTATTTTAGCTACATTGCTAGCACTTTGTTGCTCCCCTTTTAATTCTGTATATACTCCTTTTAAAGTTTTTGCTTTGGCTATTTGTTCATCAAAAGCTTTGTTCATTTTTAATGCTTCTGCATGAATTACATGCATGGGGCGATTATCTTCTAGTAATTTATAATATTGATTTAATTTTTTTATTTCATCTGAAGTTTCTGTTATACTTTGAAAATATTGTTTCCATGCGGTATCTTTTGCTAATTGATGATTTTTAACAATAGTATCATCAAGAGCCTTGTTCATTTTTAGAGCTTCAGCATGTGCCTTTTCTATAGCTTTATAATTCATTTCCATAGACTTGTCATTTATAGTTCTGCCCATATATTCAAGTTGACCTTGTGTATTTTTCATATAAGTATCAACTATAGTCAAGCCCTTTTCAAGATTTTTCAAAGTTTGGGTATACTTATAAACTTGACCACTGGCATCTTCCCAAGTTTTTGTAGTAACTGTGTTGATTTTTGATGTCACACCATCAATATCTTTTATAGCTTTTATTGCACCAGAAGTGTCTATTTTTATATTTATAGGTTCTATTCCTGCTTGGATAGTATTCAGTTGACTTTTAATATTTTCAATAGCATCCTTATGTATTTGAGCTTGTAGTAACATTCTTACTTTATCTGCCAAATTGTCTCACCTGCCTTATTTGATATTTTTGCATAAAAAAATAGAACTTAAAAAGTTCTATTTGTAAATTATTTAATGTTTAGTTATTTTTTGCTTATTTTAGTATTAAATCATTAATGTCTATTTCTATATTCATTAATCTTGTAAAAGTATCTAATGCTTTTTCTATATTATCTGTATACTTGTAACCCCAATGATAGCCAGATGTCCAAATTATTAAATCTTCAAAAGATTCCAATATAGCACTCTCAATAAAAGTTAAATCACTATCATTATATTTATATACATAATAATATGATTCATCTCCTATTTCAAAACAATCTTTTGAATTTCGTATATCTTTAATCAATAAATTACTTGCTACAGTCATATCCTCATAAAAACCTTGTCCAACACCATCAGGCACTGGATTTTTATTACTGCATCCTATAAATACTATTCCTATACTTAGTATCAGTAATATTATAATTAATCGCTTATACACACTATCACCCCAATCTATTTATTATATTACTATTATTATATCCTATTATGTAAATAAATAAACAGATTTATTAAGCTTTTTATTTATATCATGTTTTTATTAATTCAATTATGCCAAAATCTCAATCCGTCATAATTCCTCGCTTATTCAAATTCCTTTTCATGAATTTTACATGTTCCTTATTCTTATTCAATCTATCTATAGAATTATCCATATAAGGCTTAGGTTGTCGCCAGTGCAAATTACTAGCTGTGCCAAATAATCCTCCGCTCAACCCATCATGTACAGTACGAGCCAAGAATTTAGAGTAATTTCTGGGCGACCAATACAACGAACCGTGTATAAAATCCTCTGGTATACTTCTTATCTTTGTAGTATTATGCATTATATCAATTTCAAATTCATCTCCATTATCCTTCAAAGGAAAACTTTCCATTGATTCTCTTAAATCATAAGTACGTGCATATTCACCCTCGGGAATACTATAAACTGCTTTGTCAATTTCTTCTTTAACTATATCCACAACTTCCTTGCTTGTATCTACTAAAGACTCCTTGGCAATCTCTTTGACATACTTCATCATCTTCTGCAAATCGGCAGTCGACCTAATATCAAAAAACATTAGTTTCTCACCTTGCTTGTGTCCGCCACATCAATAGCTGATTTTTTACCCGAATTTACCGCCATAAACTCCTTCACAAACTCCAATTTATCAGGCTCAAAATTATCAATTTCCTTCTTTGCTTTTGCAACCGCTTTATCCATTTTCTTAATAAATTTATCTAATTTTTTCTCATCTGAAAAGAAATCTATTATCT
>FZPS01000229.1_pt87 | contig 11467 bp, 10 predicted proteins | sample 1817821 | NCBI WGS metagenome assembly FZPS01 (sample SAMEA104158645, study PRJEB21678) | metagenome | place: Germany | collected 2015-04-21 | reverse complement strand
AAACCGGCGTCAACGAGAGCGAACTTAATGTCCGGGTTCTCCTTAGCCTTCGTTTCTAGCTGGTCAGCCATCTTGAAGCCAACGCCGATGATGATGTCGCAGCCATCGGAGATGAGCGCGTTCAGGTTCGGATCAAAGTCGGCGTCCGAGTTTGATTCCGTCGTTGAGATTTCGACACCGAGTTCCTTTTCTGCACGCTGCAGTCCCTCATAACCGGACTGGTTGAACGACTTGTCATCAAAGCCGCCCTCGTCCGAGACCATACAGGCCTTTACATCTACCGACTCTGCGGCTGTTTCATTAGTGTCGCCATTGCCGGAAGACTTATTTTCCTCCGGTGCGGAGCCGCATGCGCCCAGCATCAGTGCTGTGGCTGCTGCAAACGCGGCTACCTTAATCGAATTCTTCACAGTTCCTCCTGTGGGATGGTTACTAGTCAGATACGAGTCTCCCCCTAGAGGTTCGATTCGGGGTCCGCTCGCGTGCATAGAACAGTCTAACGAAAAGATTTACGAGTGTCGTTCTTTGAGCGGTTTTGTAATCGTCCAGTGACCTTTTCCATTTTTTTCATGCCCGAGGGCGGGGCTTGGTGAAGGTTTTTGGACTGCTAGAACCAAATTTCACGCTGAACATATACGAAATTTGAAGTTTGACCGCCAGCCGCGCCCTCGAAAATTCCACGTTGAGACTATAAAGATTGCGCGCAACGACCAACCACGCCCGCGGAATTCTCGCGACGAAACCATAGAACTGGACGCGCGCATTAGAGGCAAGTGTTCGACGCCCTCAAGACTTCCACGTGAAAACAAAAAAGGTGGGTTCCAATATCGCGTGATATTGGAACCCACCCTCAGTTTTGCTGTGCCTAGGCGGCTAGCGAATCAGGTTTAGGTTGCAAAAGGACGAGATTACTCTTCGCCTTCTGCTGCCTCTTCCTCTTCGCCCTCTTCGCCTTCAGCTTCTTCGCCTTCAGCCTCGGCATCTTCGTCAGCTTCTTCAGGCTCCGGAATCTCTTCCGGAACGACGATGGAGGCCAGGACTTCTTCTTCGTCCAGCTGGTGGGTGACGCCCTCGGGCATCTGCAGAGCGGAAGCGTAAACAACGTCGCCTTCGTCGAGGCCCTCGATCGAAACTTCGAGGTGCTCCGGAATGTCGATTACAGGAGCTTCGACCAGAATCTCGAAGTGCTCCTGGTTGACGACGGTGCCCTGGACGGACTCGCCGGTAAGTACCAGTGGAACTTCAACCTCAACGGTTTCGTCACGGCGCACTGCGAACAGGTCCATGTGAAGAATGTCGCGACGAACCGGGTGACGCTGGATGTCCTTTACAAGAGCTAGCTGCTCCTTGCCGTCAAACGCGAGGTTTACTAGAGCGTTGACGTTGTCCTTAACAAGCAGGAATGCTTCGTGACCCGGAAGGTCCACGTGAACCGGGTCAATAGCGTCGGAGTAGACAACTGCCGGAACCAGACCGGCACGACGAGCGCGACGTGATGCTCCCTTGCCGAACTCGGTGCGGGCAGTCACTTCCATGCGCGTAATTTCAGCCATTTGATCCTCCTGGGATCTGTAGTAGTTACTCAACCCCGGGAAGGTGCGCGGTAGAAAAACGAAACGGCCCGTTGCAACGGGCCGCGTCGATTCAAGACCGAACGCCTAGTCGATAACGGCAACTTCAACTGCGAATCCGAAATATAACTCTCAGACTGCTAGTCTTGGTCGCCCTCGCCGAGGCAACTCGATCATATTAGCGCAATTAGGATGCGCCGTCGAATAGCGAGGTCACAGATCCATCGTCAAATACCTCACGAATTGCACGTGCAAGCAGTGGTGCGATGGAAAGGACCGTGAGCTTGTCGAAGCGCTTGGAAGGCACGATCGGCAGGGTGTCTGTTACGACGACTTCGCGAGCGCCGCATTCAGATAGGCGTGCGGTTGCCGGGTCAGATAGAACGCCGTGTGTTGCGACGACGATGACGTCCTTTGCGCCGGATGCCTTGAGAACCTTAACGGCCTCCGCAATCGTGCCGCCGGTGTCAATCAGGTCGTCGACCAGGACGCACTCGCGTCCTTCAACGTCACCAACAACGCGGTTTGCCACAGCTACGTTTGGACGGCTCGTGTCGCGCGTCTTGTGGATGAAGGCAAGGGGCGCGCCGCCCAGCTTGTTTGCCCACTTCTCTGCGACACGGATACGGCCGGCGTCGGGCGATACGACCGCCACGTTGGATAGGTCAACGCGGGCGCGTACATAGTCCACCAGGACGGGCATTGCCCACAGGTGGTCAACCGGACCATTGAAGAAGCCCTGCGCCTGGGCTGCGTGCAGGTCAACGGACATCAGCCGGTCAGCGCCAGCAGTCTTAAACAGGTCGGCCATCAGGCGCGCCGAGATCGGCTCACGCCCAAGGTGCTTCTTATCCTGGCGCGCATAGGGGTAGAAAGGTGCGACGACAGTGATCCGCTTAGCTGATGCACGCTTGAGCGCATCAATCATGATCAGTTGTTCCATCACCCACTGGTTAATTGGATCCGTGTGGGACTGGATGACAAACGCGTCACAGCCGCGAACTGATTCATTGAAACGCACGTAGATTTCGCCGTTTGCGAAGTCGTATGCGGTGGTGGGTAGCAGATCAATGTTGAGCTCACGCCCAACATCTTGAGCGAGTTGCGGATGCGCACGACCCGACACCAAGATAAGTCGCTTTTCACCGGTGGTGATGATTCCAGTCAACTTTCTAACTCCTATTTATTGGGCCGACACTTCAGTAAAAGGTTTTAAGACCGTGCCGGGTTCAATGTCGGTATCGAATCCGAAACAGTGCGGTGCAACAACGCCCTCACCGACGTTCACGTTACGCAAAGTCGTATGAGGGCCAATTTGTGAGTAAGAATCGATCGAAGTAATACCTTCAAGCACGCATCCAGGCTCAATCGTGACGTCAGGTGCGATCTCTACGTCAACATCAATCCAGGTGGTTTCAGGGGCCACGATGGTGACACCTTCACGCATGTGCTCTTCGAGGATGCGGCGGTTCATTTCGTGACGAAGCTCTGACAGTTGCGCGCGGTCGTTGCACCCCTGCGCCTGCCAGGCGTCTTCAAGTACGAAAGCGCCGCAACGCTTACCCTTCTCAACTGCGATAGCGACCGTGTCGGTCAGGTAGACCTCGCCCTGGTCGTTATCGGTATCCAAACCTGACAGAGCTTCCTGCAAAAACTTTGCGTCGAACGCGTAGATGCCGGCATTAATTTCGTTCACAGCGCGCTGCTCATCAGTAGCGTCACGGTGTTCCACGATCGCGGTAACAGCCCCGTCCTCGCGAATAACACGCCCGTATCCGGTTGGGTCATCGACGATTGTGGTGACGACGGTGACGGCGTTGCCGGATTCCTCATGGACCTTGCCAAGTTCCGTAAGCGTCTCTCCGGAAAGTAGGGGGACGTCTGCGGAAGTTACGAGGACGGTGCCGGAGGCCTCCCCCGTTTCTTTAATGAGCTGTTCGAGTCCGCACTGGACTGCGCGTCCGGTTCCGGGGATCTCGTCTTGATCGGCAAGGATTGCATCCGGTGCGAAATCTTCCACCATTGCGGCTACGCGATCACGCTGGTGACGGATTACAACAACGATTGATTCAGCTTCCGCGTCCTCAGCCGCTACTATTGCGTGCCCCAAAAGAGGGCGACCGCACATGGGGTGCAGGACTTTCGGGGTTTTGGATTTCATTCGTGTACCCTGGCCGGCGGCCAGGACGATTACGGCGCTGGGACGATTCACGATCCTGTCTTTCCGGTCTGACTTGACCTCAAAACGTGCCTTATCACTTCGATCATAATGCCTAAATACACATTTTGGGAAAAGCCTGATGTGAACAAGATCTTAAAACAGCTAGAACGCGGGGTTAACAGCAGATGAAAAAAGTGCTCCCGCAAGAAAATCAAAGCGCTTCTGCAAGAAAAACAAAGTGCTCCCGTACCAAAACCAAAGCGCTTCTGCGAAAACCTCTACAGAAGCGCCAGTTGTTCCGCCCCTAGGATTCGAACCCAGATCTCAAGGCACCAAAAGCCTGCGTGCTGCCGTTACACCAGGGCGGAAGGCCAAAAACATTGTGCCATACTTTAGCAAGGAGCACACACTCGCCCGAATTTCTGATCCAAACTTCATAAATTCGGCCGAGTTAGGGTCGAAAAATCTGATTTGGGACGTGATTCCATGGCATCTAAGCGCTCCCGCATGACGGGAATTGAACGGCGAGAACAGCTCATCGAAATTGGGCGTTCAGTCTTTGCTGAGAAGGGCTTTGACGGCGCAACCGTTGAGGAATTCGCTTCTAAAGCCGGAGTCACAAAACCCGTAGTTTATGAACACTTCGGCGGCAAAGAAGGGCTCTACGCGGTAGTTGTGGATCGCGAGGTCCGCAAGCTCGTATCCACCATTTCAGAGTCGCTAACATCAGCGGAACATCCACGCAGAATCGTGGAAAACACCGCCCTCGCGCTGCTTGATTACATTGATAACAACACGGACGGCTTTCGCGTCCTTGTGCGGGACACGCCCGTGGATCGATCGAAGGGGTACTACTCTTCAGTGATTGGTGAAGTGGCGTCCCAGGTTGAGCACCTCTTGGCCGCGAGCTTCAAAGAAGCCAAATTGGACCCGAAATCCGCACCCCTTTACGCGCAAATGCTGGTTGGACTGATCGCGCAGGTTGGACAGTGGTGGCTTGAAGAACGCTCCCCCGATAAGGAAATCGTCGCGTCACATGTTGTCAATCTCACCTGGTTGGGTCTGCGGAATCTAAACCCGAATCCAACACTTTTGCGTACTGAAGATAAGAAGAAATCGAAGGAAAAGCGGACGGACTAGCCAAAATCATCTCGATTTCAAGTATCTTTATATTGTGAGTGAAGTCAAAGAAACACCAGAGCACGGTACCGAAGATGAGGTCGACCGGATTGTCGCTGCTTGGCAGGAACAACGACCTGACCTTGATGTAACACCCATGCATGTGTTCTCGAGGATCACGCGCCTGTCGCGCCACCTAGACCTCGCGCGCCGCAACGCGTTCCTTTCACACGGCTTGGAGCCGTGGGAGTTTGACGTGCTGTCCTCACTGCGCCGTTCCGGATCCCCCTACGCTTTGACGCCGGGCGTTCTAATGAGCGAACTGCTAGTTTCGTCTGGAACGATGACAAACCGCATTGACCGCCTAGAAACAAAAGGCCTAGTCAAGCGATCCCCCTCCCCATCAGACCGGAGGGCGGTGCTCGTTTCTCTGACCCCAGAAGGAAGCCGTAAAGTAGACGCGGCGCTAAAGTCACTACTTGAAGATGAGCAGGCAGCTCTTGCGAGCTTAACGGACGACGAATGTGAAGAACTTGGCCGTCTCTTAAAGCCGCTGCTACTGCCGTTTGATAACTAACGCTGAAAATGTGATGTCTCACACCTGAAAGGATCTTCGTGGTAGCAAACGATTCGAGTCATCTTCCAAACGATGGCTCACAGACCCCAGAAGAAAACCTTGAACCAACGCCCACACAGCAGACTGGCCCTGTTGAAGGGGAAATCCCTGCTTCGGTAGCTAAGCACAGCAGGTTTGATGGCCCTCCGATTGCGATTGATATCCGTGGGCTTTCAAAGATTTTTGGCAACACCATCGCAGTTGGAAACGTGTCGCTAGCGATTCCGCACGGATCGTTCTTCGGCCTCGTCGGCCCTAACGGAGCCGGCAAGACGACCCTGCTGTCAATGGTCACGGGAATGCTGGTTCCAGACCAGGGCGTCGCCTACATCAACGGCGTTGACATTTGGGATGAGCCGCAACAGGCCAAGGCCATGCTCGGAGTGCTCCCCGACGGGGATCGCCTTTTTGATCGCATGTCCGGCACCGCCCTCGTGACATATGTAGGAATGCTGCACGGCCTGGATAAGGCAACGGCGGAACAACGTGCAAACGAACTTATGCACGCGTTGGGCCTACAGGACACCGGGTCAAAGATGGTTGCGGACTATTCGCAGGGTATGACGAAGAAGGTGGCGCTAGCGTGCGCGCTGGTGCACGCCCCGAAGATTTTGGTCCTGGATGAACCATTTGAATCCGTTGACCCGATTTCCGCGGCCGGTATCCGCGAACTACTGAACAGCTTCGTCGAAGCCGGCGGCACCGTGATCCTTTCTTCCCACGTCATGGATACGGTTGAAAAGCTCTGTGACCACGTGGCGGTGATGAATCACGGACAGGTGCTCGCGGCGGGAACTACCGCCCAGGTCGCAAACGGCATGAGCCTGGATGAGCGCTTCCGCCAGCTAATCGGCGGCGAAACGCACGCGGAGGGGTTGGATTGGCTAAGACAGTAATCGCCATCAAACTGCGGTCAATGTGGAATAACGCCACAAAACCGCTGTGGAAACTAATCCTAATAATCATCATGGCGCTCTATTTCGGAGTGCTCGCAGCCCTCGTCGCGTTCGGTGGTATCGCCACCGCCGCCTCCGGCGAAATCGACCTATTCAGCAAGGGCGCAATCCTTGGCAGCCTGGGCGTCACGGTAGCGTGGATCGTATTTCCGCTTTTGGGGATGGGCCTTGAAGGCTCCCTACAACCGCGTTCTTTCGCCCCTTTCGTGGCTCCTTCGAAAAAATTGTCGAGGGCGCTGCTGGCCGCAACTCCGGTTGGGCCAGGTGGCCTAATGACCGTGCTCGCAATGCTGGTCGGGTCAATTGGCCTGATCGTTAGCGGCAAAATACTACTTGCACTCGTTTCGGTTGTACTGATTCCGGCGTCTGTTCTGGCCTACGCGCTCATGTCTCGAACGCTCACTTCGTATGTTTCTGCAAAGACAATGCGGACGCAGAAATCTCGAGATCTAACTCAGATAATCGTCACGATCGTGTTCTTGGTCGTCTTGTTCTCACTGTCTTTCGGCATCTCAGCTGCAGCCGAGTATGCGAACGGGAACTGGATTGACGCCACCCTAGCCCTCACTAAATGGACTCCGCTGGTCGGCGCATTCGCGATTCCATTCCTGATCCTCACTGGTGACGTGTTGCCCGCTATTTTGCAGGTGATCTACGCCGTCGCGATCGTACTCGTCCTCCTGAATATCTGGCACGCGATGGTTGTAAAGGCGATGATCGGCGTGAAAACTCCGATCACACCGCAGATCCAGCAGGCTCTGGATGATCGTCGCGCGGTTGTTGATCCAACCATCGTGCAGGATCGTGAGGGCGCTAAGGCTGCTTCGATAGACAAAGAGCTTCCCACCTTGAAGCTGTGGACCAAGCTTGGATTGAATGCTCCCACAGCTGCGATTGCCGCAAGGACTTTTCGCGATTGGCTCAAAGATTCACGACTAGTACCGACGACCGCCATCTCGCTACTGATGCCTGTTCTGGCGATTGTCGTGTCCCTGCTTGATCTGGAGTCGATGCAATACATGGGACTGATGTTCGTGTTCCTTGTTCCGCTGACTCTGGGCACGACTGTTGGAATGCTGATCTCTTACGATTCCACGGCACTGTCAACGCAAATCCTGGCAGGAGTATCAGGGCGCGCCGACCGGTTTGGACGATCAATTGGCTCCCAGCCAATGATGATAGTGGTCTCGATTGTTAACGGCGCAGTGCTAGCTTGGCTGGTTGATTTCAAGTACTCAGTATTCTTGGCAATCGCAGTGATCTATGCGCTGACGCTTATAGTAATGAGCATCATGGCTGCCATGACTGGATACCGCACCTTTGGCGTGCAGCCACCCGGAGTATCATCAATGTCCACGAAGGGAACCGCTAACCAGTTCCTGCTGTTCCTGGTCATGTTCTTGGTTCTCGCTCTGGCACCGATGCTATTTTCACCGATCTTGTTCGCTATCTATGCCGCGGGTGGAACAGCACTGGCAGACACTCTGATTGGGATTGCAGCTATCGTTTGGGCCGTTGCGATCCACATAGGACTACTGCTTTTGGGCGCTTTCCTGTATGAACGCAACCAAGCGCAGATACTCGCTCAAATCCGGAGCTGGCCGGGCCACTGATTGCTAGCGGCTGTTACTTGGCGGCCTCAGCGCGCTCGGCGGCGTCCAGCCACTGCAGTTCCAGCTCTTCGTGGACCTGGCGCATGTCAGTGAGTTTTGCGGCGAGTTCAGCCATTTGCGCGACATCCTGCTCCGTTGGAGCAGCTGTTTGGGAAAGCTCCTCAAGCTCAGCCTCCAGATTTTCAATGTCTTGCGACATCCGATTCATTTGGCGTTCAACCCGCTGGGCTTCCTTTTGCGCATCTCGGAAAGCCTGCGCATCGGTCTGCTTGGTTTCCGCTCTTGCATCAGGTGTCGAGGTGCCAGCCCCGCCCTCGAACGCATCTTTCAATGCCTGACGACGCATGGAAAGGTACTGTTCGACGCCGCCGGGTAGCGCGCGCAACTTGCCGTCGCCGAGTAGGGCGAGCTGGTGGGTTGTGGTGCGCTCGAGTAGGTAACGGTCGTGAGAGACGACGATCAGTGTGCCAGGGAAGGTGTCAAGCAGGTCCTCCATTGCGGCAAGCGTGTCAGTGTCAAGGTCGTTGGTGGGCTCGTCGAGTAGGATCACGTTCGGCTCGCCCATGAGCAGGCGGATGAGCTGCAACCTTCTGCGTTCACCGCCCGAAATGTCGCGAACAGGCGTCCACGCGCGGTCACGCGTGAAGCCGATCCGCTCGACCAGCTGGGAGGCCGACACTTCTTTGCCATCGATGGTGATGGATTGTGCGATGTCCGCAACCGCTTCCACAACACGGCGATGCTCGACGGCATCAAGTTCGTGCGTGTCCTGCGAAAGCGTTGCCACCTTCACGGTCTTGCCGCGCTTGATGCGGCCAGAATCCGGTTCTAATGCGCCATTTAGGAGTCGCAACAGCGTGGTCTTGCCAGCGCCGTTCACGCCGACGATTCCGACGCGCTCTGCGGGAGCAAAGCGGTATGTCACGTCGTCGAAGATGACCTTCTTGTCGGGCCCTTCTCCGAATGCAAGCGATACGTCTTCAAGTTCCAGAACCTGTTTCCCAAGGCGCTGTGTCGCCATGCGAACCAGCTCAACGTCGTCGCGTGGTGGCGGTTCGTTGGCAATGAGTTCCTCGGCGGCCTCAATGCGGAATCGGGGCTTAGAGGTACGTGCGGGTGCTCCGCGGCGTAGCCACGCGAGTTCCTTTCGCAAAATGTTGTTTCGCTTCTGCGCTGCAACGGCGGCCTGGCGTGCGCGTTCCGCCCGTGCCAGAATGTATGCGGCGTAGGAGCCCTCGTACATTTCAATATGACCTGCGATCTGCGGCCGGTTTCCACCCGGATCGATGCCGGGAACGACTTCCCAAACGTGCGTACACACGGCGTCGAGGAACCAGCGATCGTGCGTAACCACAATCAGCGCGCCGTCCTGCTTTCCAGATCCGTCACGCGGCCCCATGCGCTCGTTTAGGTGGCGGGCCAGCCAATCCACGCCCTCGACGTCTAAATGGTTTGTAGGTTCGTCAAGAACGAGGACGTCTGTGGGATGCCCTTCGATGAGTCCTTCGGACAGGACTCGGGCCAGGTTGACGCGCCGACGTTGCCCGCCGGAGAGCTGGCTCACCGGGCTTTGCAGGTCGATGTCTGCTAGTAGTCCCGCGTGGATGTCGCGGATGGCGGGGTCGGAGGCCCACTCGTGGGCTTCGCGACCGGGGTGGATGACTTCTAAGACGCTTTGATCGGTGACGGGGTCGCGCTGGGAGAGGTGGGCGAAGGTGACTCCGTCGCGCACGATCATGCGACCGTCGTCAGGCTTGCGCTCCCCCGCGAGCATGTCTAGCAGCGTCGACTTACCAGCCCCGTTTGGGCCAAGCACGCCGACGCGGTCCCCGTCGACAACGGAGACTGAAATGTTGTCTAGAATCCTGCGCGACCCACCGATCGCCAGGAGGTCCTGCGTTCCAAATAAATGTGCCATCTTAGTTTTCAATCCGAGCCGGCTGCGACGGTCCCGACGTGGTGAACGCGTTCGCGATGCCCGGCTGGTTTTTCAAGTGTTTTGCTAACTCCTGTGCGTGTTCGTGACTGCGTGCAAGCACCGCCACGGTCGGTCCGGAACCGGACAGAATCGAGGCCAGCGCATCAGTTTTTTCAATCGCTTCCCACGCCTGGTTCAAGGTGGGATGCAACTCCCGGGCGGTCAGCTGCAGGTCATTTTCCAAGACCTGGCGCATAACACTGGCCCTTCCAAGAGCGGCCCGATCCTCGTGTCGAAGCTTGGTTGGCAGGGTTTCGCGGCCCCGCCCTCGAGAATCAAATTCCTTGAAAACTGCGGGCGTCGATAGGCCTTGCTGCATTGTGACCATGACCCAGTGGTGCGTGGGCGTGGCATCGTCGTCAAGGCGCGTCATGTGATCGCCGTATCCAAGGCCCAAACTGATGCCACCCTGCAGGCACGCGGGCACGTCCGCCCCCAAAGTTCGCCCGATTTCGTGCAGGGATTCATCGTCGAGGTCGAGACCGAGCGCCCGGTTCACGGCGACGAGGGTGGTGGCGGCGTCGGCGGACCCTCCGGCCATGCCTCCTGCGATTGGGATTCTTTTCGCTATTTCGATGTCGAGGACGTGGTCGGGTGCGAGGGTGTTGAGGCCGCGGCTCTTGGCTTCGTCGATTAGTGCGGCGGCGGCGCGCCAGGCTAGGTGGCGCGTCGGGTCAAGTTGCGCGAGCTCACTGAGTGCGCTCTCTGGTTCGCTACCAGTTTCCGGATGCACGGTGGTGACCACGATCGGGTAGTCGTGTGCCAGCACGTCAGTTCGGGCCTTGGGGCGAGTTTCGACAGTTGCGGTTTCGCGGATATTCAGCGTTTCAAAGATCGAGTACAGCGGATGGTAGTTGCGTTCATCCGGTTTACCGACCAGCAAAACCAGGTTGACTTTGCCCGGGGCGGAAGCAATGACTGTCACGGCTTCACCTGGCTTTCGGCTGCTCGCGTGAGGTCGATGAACTCCTCGATGCTTAGGGTCTCTCCGCGGCGGCTCGGGTCAATCCCGGCCTGGAGCAGGAGTGCTTCGGCTTGCTCGGCTCCCCCAGCCCACTTCTTTAAAGCGGCACGAAGCGTCTTGCGACGCTGCGCGAATGCTACGTCAACGACTTCAAACAGCAGTTGGCGACTGACGCCTGCAGTATCGGGGCCCTGTATCAGTGTTGTGTCAGAAGCTTGCCCGTCGGCGCCTTGGGCACCAGGGCCTGAGTTCGCGAGCGCTCGCCCGTCCGAATCTGACGTGGAGCTTGCATACCGCGTAATTCGCACGAGCGAAGAATCCACGTTCGGAACCGGCCAGAACACGTGTCGAGAGATTGCCCCCGCCAGACGTGCATCGCCGTACCAGGCGACCTTCACCGATGGGACGCCGTAGATTTTCGCGCCCGGTTTCGCGCTCATTCTTTGCGCGACCTCGGTTTGCACCATGACTAGAAGTTCGGTGATGGAG
>FZPS01000102.1_pt574 | contig 11468 bp, 8 predicted proteins | sample 1817821 | NCBI WGS metagenome assembly FZPS01 (sample SAMEA104158645, study PRJEB21678) | metagenome | place: Germany | collected 2015-04-21 | reverse complement strand
CCTCAATTACATTCTTGTTTACTCCGGATCTGATTTTCAAATCTTCCACTGACAGGAATTCGCCTTCATCCCTTGCACGAACAATGCTTTCTCCCGCAGACTGACCAAGTCCTGAAAGCGAGCACAAAGGAGGCCTTATGGCGTTTCCTTCAGGCAGGAACCTTGTTGCATCGGATTTATACAAATCAATGGGTAGAAAATCTATGCCTCTTGCATACATTTCAAGCACCAATTCGTATACTGTCTTCTGATCTTCTTCCTTCTGACTCAGATTGTTCTCTGCGTTCTTCAATGTCAAATAGATACTGGATGCCTTGTCAGCTCCATGACACATGTTGGTTGCATCAAAGTCATCCACTTTTAAAGTAAATGTGGCTGAATAATACTCTACGGGGTAATACACCTTGAACCAGGCAACCCTGAGTGAAAGTATAACGTATGCCACCGCATGAGCTTTGGGGAACATGTACTTAATCTTTTTACAGGATTGTATGTACCAGTCGGGAACATTCTTCTCCCTCATAATCTGTTCCTGTTCAGGGGTAAGTCCCTTTCCTTTTCGAACCGCCTCCATGATTATAAATGCCAGCTTTTTATCCAAGCCCTTGTTTATCAAAAACAGCATTATATCATCACGGCAGCATATGGATTCCGACAGAGTACACACACCGCTTGTTATGAGGTCTTTGGCGTTGCCAACCCATACATCCGTACCGTGTGACAATCCCGAAATCCTCACAAGTTCGGATATGCTGGTAGGTCTTGTATCTATGAGCATGTTCTGAACAAAGTTTGTTCCAAACTCAGGAATGCCAAAAGTACCAACCTTTAAGTCAATCTTTAGCTTATCCTTGTCCAGCTTCAGTGCATCCGTTGAGTTGAACAAGGACAGAACCTTTTCATCGGCTATGTCGACATTCATGCAGCTGACTCCCGTAAAGTCTTCAAGGAGACGTATCATCGTAGGACCATCATGGCCAAGTATGTCAAGTTTTAAAATATTGTCGTGCAGAAAATGGTAGTCAAAGTGGGTGGTTATGATGTCGCTTTCCACCTTGTCAGCAGGTCTTTGTATGGGTGTAAAATCATATATCTCCATATCCTTGGGAATAACCATGATACCACCCGGGTGCTGTCCTGTTGTTCTTTTCACACCTTCAAAGCCGCTGGACAACCATGTCAGAACTGCCTGGGTAGGCTTCTTCCCTCTTTCCTCCATGTACTTAAGAACATATCCCCTTGCAGTTTTCTCTGCAATACCTGAAATGGTCCCCGCCCTGAAAACGTAGTCTGCTCCGAAAAGCACCTCAGTATACTTGTGAGCATTTGCCTGGTCATAGGAGGAAAAGTTAAGGTCAATATCAGGTACCTTGTCCCCGTCAAATCCAAGGAATGTCTCAAATGGAATGTCAAATCCCTGTCTTTTAAGAGGTGTATTGCAATTTGGACAATCCTTTTCCGGCAGATCATAACCACAGTCAAGTCCCTCGTTTTCATGGAACTCACTGTAGTGACATTCCAGGCACAAATAATGTGCCGGCAGTGAATTAACTTCAGTAATACCTGCCACGTACGCCGCAAAGGATGAACCTACCGATCCTCTTGAACCTACAGTATAGCCGTTCCTTGCAGACTCGGCAACAAGTCTCTGAGCAGTTATGTACATGATGGAATAGCCGTTTTCAATAATTGAGTTAAGCTCCCTGTCCAGCCTTGTCTTGACCAGTTCGGGAAGGTTTTCACCATACAGCTCCTTTGCCCTTGTGTAGGCTTTTTCTCTAAGTTCCTCATCCGAACCAGGAATGACAGGTGGATAGAAACCGTTTGGAACCGGCCTCACTTCTTCTATCATGTCAGCAATTTTATTTGTATTCTCAACCACCACTTCATAAGCCCTGTCGCCAAGATATGTAAACTCGTTAAGCATTTCCTCCGTAGTCCTGAAAAACAACGGAGGCTGGAGGTCGGCATCAGAGTATCCTTGAGCACCCATCATTACCGCCCTGTATATGGAATCATTCTCCTCAAGAAAATGCACATCTCCCGTGGCAACAGTCATTTTCCCATGTTTGTCTCCAAGTTTTACAATCTCTGTATTTATTCTCTCAATATCCTTTACACTGTTCAAAATACCCTCGCGGATTAAGAACATGTTGTTTCCAACCGGCTGTATTTCAAAATAGTCGTAGTATGAAGCAATTTTCTCAATTTCCTCAGTGCTTTTGTTTTCCAAAAATGCATTAAAAAGTTCTCCCTCACAGCAGGCACTGCCTACAAGAATTCCTTCCCTGTGAGCATCCAGTATGTACTTGGGTATTCTCGGTCTTTTGTAGAAATGATCTATATGGGACCTCGATATCAATTTATACAAGTTTTTAAGTCCCACCTGATTCTTAACCAAAAGAATGCAGTGGTATGACTTGAACTGTTTTGCCTTGAACAAGGGCATTTCCTCCATCTGATTTGTCAGATAGCACTCAACACCATATATTATCTTAATATCCTTGTTCTTGGCCGCCTTGTATACCTCGGGATAAGCCTGCACAACACCATGGTCGGTAATGGCGATGGCCTTGTGTCCCCATTTCAATGCTCTGGGGATAAGCTGTTCAGGTCTTGTAACCGCATCCTGCGGACTCATGTTTGTATGCAGATGCAGTTCCACCCTCTTGACAGGAGCGTTGTCCTCCTTCTCAACAGGCTTGAATCTTACTATACTCCATGCACTGATTGACAGTTCATGTGTAAATGGGTCAAACTCCGTCTTGCCCATGACGGTAAAATGCATGTTCTTTTTAATAGCCCCGTTTACTGCCTTTAGGTCCTTTTGCTCAAAAAAGAACTTTACAGTAACCGCACCTGTATTGTCAGCTATATGGAATGAGCATATTGCTTTTTCATTTGCAATCTCTTTTATTTCAATACCAACCACTCTGCCCCTTATTGCCACCTGCCCTGTGTATACGTCAACATCTTTCATGGGAGTGATTGGCATGTCTATTTCTCTTCCATAAATAATTTCATTACCTTTGGAATCCTTTGGCAGGCTTCCATCCTCTTGAAAATTAAGCTTGTTTCCTCTTCTTGACCCTCCGCCATTTCTTCGTACAAAGTTTCCATTTCCGCCGTTTGACGTGCCATTCGAGCCATTGTACTTCTGCTGACGCAGCTTTTCTTCATTGCGCTTAATACTTTCCTGAATAGCCCTGTCATGGTCCTGGGACGTAAAATCCACCTTGACAACTTCAGTGTTTATTCCTTCGATCTCCACATCACAATCTGAAAAATCTATCTCTACATGCTCGTCCCACATCATTTTAATTTGATCTGCAATGAATTTGTCTACTTGTTTTTCCTTAAGAATGCCAGCAACCTTTTTGTCCAAATCAACAACAAGTCTTTTATTTCTAAGCTCGCATTTGCTTCCTTCCAAAAGGGCCCAAACGGAATTGTTCTCTTCCTTGAAATATGAAAGCATATTTTCCCAAAAGTCTTCTCCATTAATAACAGATTCCATGCATGCCTTGCATGAAAGCTGGAGTATGACTTTGTCGTATCCTATCTTCTTGCATATCTTCTTCTTTATTTCCTTTATCTTGTTGTATGATACAAATGTATCAGCAACAGCCTTGACTATGAACTTTTTGCTGCCGTGTACGGCATTAACACTTTGAATAACTATATTTCCGTCCATGACTTATCCTAACTCCCTAATCTTTTGTATGAATTGTTCTGCTATTGAATCGCCTTTCAATTTGCCTACAATCTTTCCGTTAGAAAACAAAAGTGCCTCGTTTCTGCCACCTGCAATGCCAATATCAGCATGCGAGGCTTCTCCAGGTCCGTTCACAGCACAACCCATCACCGCAACGGTAATATGCCTCTTTATCTCCCCCTTTCCGTCCATTTCAAAAAGCGCCTTTTCCACCTCTTCTGCAATACCTGTCAAATCAAGCTCTGTTCTTCCGCAAGTAGGACAGGAAATGAAAGTAAAATTCCTTCCTCCCAGTTCCAATGCAGCAAGAAGGCTCTTTCCCACTTCTATTTCCCTGACAGGATCCCCGGTAAGAGAGACTCTTATGGTATCACCAATCCCCTGCATGAGAATTGCGCCGATGCCAGCAGACGACTTGATGGTTCCAGACAGGAAGGTTCCCGCCTCGGTTACACCCACATGAAGAGGATAATTCCTCATGTTGGCCATCAGCATATATGAATCGACGCACAATTTAATGTTTGTAGCTTTTAGCGATATTACAATATCGTAAAAATCAAGACCCTCCAAAATCTTTATGTGTTCCATGGCGCTTTCCACCAAAGCTTCCTTTGAAAGCCCGTATCTTTCCTTTATACTTTTGTCCAGAGAGCCTGAATTAATTCCAATCCTTATGGGAATGTTTCTTTCCTTCGCCGCCTTTACAACCTGTTCAACCCGGTCTCTATCCCCAATATTGCCAGGGTTGATTCTTACCTTGTCTACTCCATTTTTAATACACTCCAAAGCAAGCCTGTAGTCAAAATGTATGTCGCTGACCAAAGGAACATTAATCTGTTTCTTTATCTCTTTTACAGCAATTGCGGCTTCCAAATCGGGAACTGCGACCCTTACAATGTCGCAGCCCGCTTCCTCAAGCATCCTTATCTGTTTTACGGTGCTCTTTACGTCCCTGGTATCGGTATTAGTCATTGATTGCACACTGATTCTATTACCGCCACCTATATAAACGTTACCTGCACGAACAACTCGGGTTTCATTCCGTAGATACAATTGAATCCCCAATCCTTCTTATCTTATCAGTCTTAGTATGTCATTTCCTGCTACAACCAATGCAAGCAACAGAAGCAGTCCGATTCCGACATATGAGAATTTTGCTTCTGTCTCCGGGGAAATCTTTTTTCCTCCTCTTAAAAGCTCAATAAGTATAAACAATAGTTTTCCGCCATCAAGGCCTGGCACTATAAGCAGATTGAAAACTGCAAGGTTTGCGCTTATTAAAGCAGTCATATTAATAAGTGCAAGCAGTTTTGGAAGCCAGGAAGCATCCTGTTGAACCACCTCATTGACAATACCCGTCATTCCTATCGGACTTGCTACGGCGTCAAGTCCGAGCTGGCCGGTTATGAGCCAGAAGATTGCGTAGAAAACAGACTTAATCAAGGAGAAAATATAGAGCATGGTGTTTCCTAATATGCCAAAGAAGTTGCCTTTCTCGACACCAAAACGGAAACCTATATAGCTTTTTGCTCCATTTTCAAGCTTTTCTCTTTCTATAGTGTGTTTCCTGACCGTGCCATCCGCCTTCTTTATTTCAATCTCACTTGTCATATCCTTGTCAACCATTTCAAAAATACGGTAATCATTCGGAGTATGGACTCTCTTTCCGTCATAGGATATGATTCTGTCTCCTACCTCAAAGCCAAGTTCCTGAGCAGGATATGTGCCTTCCTCAGCGACCAACACTTCGGAAACCTTGTTTGTTTCATAACCAAAAAAAGAAAACATAATGGCAATAATGAGGATGGCTAAAAGCAGATTCATAAGAGCTCCGGCAAGCAAAATTACCGCCCTGGCATACCAGGGTTTGGAGTCAAAGGAAGTCGAACTCTGTACCGTCTCCTCTTCTCCTTCCATAAGGCAAAATCCGCCTATCGGCAAAGCTCTTATCGACCATCTTGTTCCGGTTTTCTTGCTCACTCTTGAAAAGATCTTTGGACCCATGAATATGGAAAACTCCTCAACCTTGACTTTAAACAGTCTGGCCGCTATAAAATGCCCAAACTCGTGTACCACGACGAGTATACTGAGCATAAAGAGCATAATTAACACACTACCTAACATATCCATCTATAATTCCTCCTGCTGTTCTTCTGGCTTCCAGGTCACACATAAGTATATCCTCCAAATCAGGACTTGGCAAACTTTTATGTCCTTCCATAACTTTTTTTACAATCTCGGAAATCGTCATAAACGGGATTTCGCCTCTTAGAAAACTTTCCGCACATACTTCATTTGCTGCATTCATAACACAAGGCATGGTACCACCTGTCCTTGCAGCTTCATATGCGTACTTGAGGCATGGGAATCTATCCAAATCAGGCTCCTCAAAGGTTAGAGTACCAATCTCTGCAAAGGATACCTGCGGTATACGTGACTCCATCCTGTCAGGATAAGTCAACGCATACTGGATAGGCAATTTCATGCTTGGCATGCTTAATTGAGCAATGACACTGTTATCCTTGTAACATACCATGGAATGAATAATACTCTGCGGATGTACCACAACCTCTATGTCTTCAGCATCCATGTCAAAAAGATGCATAGCCTCAATTACCTCAAGTCCCTTGTTCATAAGGGTTGCGGAATCAATGGTAATCTTTCCTCCCATATTCCAGGTGGGATGATTAAGAGCATCCTCCACGGACACTTTATACATATCCTCTTTTGTAAAAGCCCTGAAAGGGCCTCCCGATGCTGTAAGTATGAGTTTCTTTACATCCTTCTTCTGTCCTGCGTCCAGACACTGCAGTATTGCATTATGCTCGCTGTCAACAGGAAAAATTATAACACCTTTCTCTTTTGCAAGATTCATTACTATACTGCCTGCACTGACAAGAGTTTCCTTGTTGGCCAGTGCAATATTGTTGCCTGCATTTATGGCGGTTATTGTGGGCAGAAGTCCGCGCATTCCCACTATTGCAGTAAAGAGAAGATCCGTCTTGATTTCAGCTATTCTATTTAATCCTTCATCACCGGAATATACCTCCGGATTTATATCCCTCAGATTCTCTCTTAAGGTTTCCGCATCTTTTTCCCTGACTATCGATAAGTACTTTACATTAAACTCCCTTGCCTGTTCCAAAAGCAAGCCTACATTGTTCCCAGCACTGAGCGCTATTACACGAATATCCGCTCCCTTTTCATTCAGTTCCCTTATCACCTCAAGGGTCTGGGTCCCGATGGAACCCGTCGATCCTATGATTGAAACGGTCTTTACCATATGTTCTCCTTCTAAATGCTTATAAATCTCAAGTAGTAGTATACCATTGGTACACAGAACAAAAGACTGTCAATCCTGTCCAGTACTCCACCATGTCCCGGTATGAGCTTACCAAAATCTTTAACATTTGCGTATCTCTTCATTGCAGATGCCGCCAGATCTCCAATCTGTGCACCTGCTCCCAAAAGTATGGCCAGAATTACAAAATGGTACAGTTTAATATTTACATATCCCAGTCTGTTTATTATGTAGCCGTACAATACTACAAAAATCAATGGACCTACAAATGCTCCAAAGCTTCCAATAACCGTTTTCTTGGGGCTGACCTCAGGAATGAGCTTTTTCTTTCCCCACTTCACCCCGAATACCTGGGCTGCTGTGTCGGAAGATACAGTTCCCACCAGTGCAATAAAGAACAAAAACACTCCCGACTCCTTGTATCTGAGCAAAAGGAAAAAGCTTGATAGAAACACCACATAGTATCCTCCCATAACGGTTATGGCAGCGTCTATTATATTGTGCTTTTTGTGTCTTACTACAATAATTACCAACAGCAAGGCCATAACCACATACTGGATGAAGGTAAACAGATTTATGTCCTTTGTACCTGCTATTTTTATTGTAAGGGGCTCGGATATGTTGTTAATAAATATGAATGGTATCAGCGGAATGTAAAGAAGACCAACCCATTTTATCGGTTTATGTCCCTTAAGTTCAAATATATGATAGAACTCATATAATCCAATTATATTTAGAAAAAGCAATACTACCCCCATGGTTGTTCCGCCAAGAATGACAATAACGAGAGCGACTATTGCCGTTATAAAGCCCGCTATAGTTTTTACTTTCATGTAAACCTCCCAGTCAATTTGCTCCAAAACGCCTCTGTCGTTCGATATACTCCTTCAAAGCCGCATCGAAATCCTTTTTACCAAAATCGGGCCATAACTTTTCAGTAAAATACAGTTCGGTATAGGCAAGCTGCCACAGCAAAAAGTTCGAAATCCTTACTTCCCCACTGGTTCTAATAAGCAGGTCGGGGTCGGGAAGGTCTTTTGTAAACAGATGGGAAATGAAAGCCTCCTCATCTATTTTATCAATACTAATCTCTTTTTCCACAACTTTTCGACAGATTTGCTTTGTGCATTCCAATATTTCATCTCTTCCACCATAGTTTATGCAGATATTGACGATAATACCCGTGTTTTCTTTGGTTTCTTCTTCTATTCTTTTGATTTCTTTTTGAAGTTCAGGCGACAATCTGTCAATTTTGCCTGAAACCATTATCTTAATCTTGTCCTTGTCTTTACCCAGTTCCTTATCTGAATTTTTTAGAAATCCTCTCAACAGTTCCATAAGACTTTCCACTTCTGAAGGACTTCTTTTCCAGTTCTCAGTAGAAAAGGCATAAAAGGAAATATATTTGATGCCTAGCTCACCGGCATACCTGACAATTTCCTTGAATGTATTTGCCCCTTGTCTATGCCCATATTTCACAGGGTAGCCTTTTGCCTTTGCCCATCTCCTATTTCCATCGGGAATTATGGCCACATGCATAGGTAGGCTCTTCTTATCATTCTCCTTCAACATATTTCACTCCTAACTGACACAATCCCCACTTAAGGTGGGGACTTGTCAACTATATCTCCATTATTTCCTTTTCTTTCTTCTTGACGACATTGTCCACTTCTTCGATATGTTGGTCTGTCATCTCCTGAACATCCTTTTCCGCCACTTTCAACTCGTCTTCCGTTATTTCAGACTTCTTTTCAAGGTTTTTGAAATACTCGTTGGCTTCCCTTCTTATAGCCCTGATTGCAATCTTAGTATCCTCTCCCATTTTCTTGACCTGCTTAGTAAGCTCTTTTCTGCGTTCCTCAGTCAAAGGAGGGAATGCGATTCTGATTACTTTTCCATCGTTGTTCGGGTTTATGCCGATATCAGATTTCTGGATAGCCTTCTCAACCAGACTCAGTACGGAAACATCCCAAGGCTGGAAAACAAGCATCCTGGCTTCAGGAACATTAATGCTGCCCAACTGATTAATAGGTGTTGGAACACCATAATATTCAACTGTTATTTTGTTTAAAATACTGGGATTTGCTCTTCCGGCACGTATCTGCGTCAACTGATCCTCAAGAACAGCGATGGATTTGTCCATCTTTTCACTGAATCGTTTATAATCACTTTTGTTAAGCATATCTGTGCAACCTCCTTTATGATACTCTTTTGTATTTTACCATACTTTCCTCTTTATATAAAGTATTAGTTTCCATAATTATACGCTACTTGATTTTTGCAAGAGCCTCCACACCTTCATGCATGCGGCTTGGCTTGTTTCTAGCAAGCCATGCTCTTTTATGCATCTCAATGGTCTTGTCCTGTATCTCTTTCAAGACTTTCAAATAAGTCTCCTTGCTTACATCGTATCCATCAATCTTGTACAAACCAAGCAGACATGCAAACTTAAGAATCATGGCTCCAGCTTCAACCTCAAGCTTAATCAAATCAGCATCATCGCATTCCATGGAGGCCTTTTGAAGTCTTGTCAGCTTCTCCTCTATATACGAATAAACCTTGATAAGATTATCCTTTGTTACTTCTGCGGCAGTATCCTTTTCCTCAAGACTTCCACAAAGAATATGTGCAAGATGGGTTCTTCCATACTTGGGCAGCCTGTCAATCATTTCCTCGTTGATATACCTTCCCATGTCAATAAGAAGCTGTCCCATAACATTATTCTTATCCTTGAAGATGAACATGTTCATATACTCTGCCAGATACTTTTCCTGCTCCTCACAGGCATTCCATGCCATGGCAGCTCCATAGCAGTAGCCAGGATAGCTAACAGGAAGATGATGCAGATGCCACAAGTCGCCCCAATCAGTAAGCAGGTATCCTACTGCTCCATATTTGAGTCCATTGTATGCGGAAGTTCTAATATTGCTCATCATCTTGTCCGTCATGCCCCAGATGGAATTCCATGCACTGGTGCCTGGACATACGTAATATGGCACACCAGCTTGCTGGAAGCATTTGCAGCTTTCCTCGCTCACATCGTTTGCATCATAGCCCCAGTTGAGAGCAATGACATCCTTGGGAAGTTTTTTTGCATATTCAGGGTGATTAAGAATTATGTCACCCCAAAACATCATCTTAAGACCACGGGATTTCACATTCTCATATATCTTCATAAGACCTTCATAATAAACATGTCCTTTTCCGTATTTTTCGCAGGCTTCCTTGCTCTTTCCCTGGCCCAGATCAAGGGTTTCATCGCAGCATACGTTGAATTTGTCCGAGGAGAAGAATTTTAAAAGGTCATCATACAAACCAAAGAGAAACTCAAGAGCTTTTTCATCCTGCAGATCCAATGACCAGCCCGTTTTCATGTGACCAAACAGTTCGAAGTAGAAACCGTCAGGACACATGGCAAGATGTTTGAACTCTTCTCTTTCAAGCCAGGGCATCATGTGACCATAGCTGTTTTGGTTTGGCACCAAATCAACAAATCTCTCTTTGCAGTATTTGTCAAGCTCGCTGATTTCCTCTCCAGTAAGAGGAGTTATTCCTTCCCAAACCTGAGGATAGTCCTCGTATGCAAATGAAAACCCTTCAATATACAGCTGCATCTGGTTGAATTTCAACTCACTGGCAATGTCGGCAATCCTTTTCAATGTATCAAGAGTTTGGACCCTGCATCTTGAAATATCTATCATAAGGCCTCTGTCTTCGAAATCAGGCCAGTCCTCAATCTTCAAATATGGTATTTGCTTTCCTGTCTGACTCAAGATCTGCTTCAAGGTTGTTCTTGCCCTAAACAAGGCTTCGTCATCCCTGCATTTAATGCATACACCATCCTTGTCCACGGTAATAATATACTCTTCTTTCCTCATTTTCTCATTAAACTTTACATTAACTTCACTTTCGTCAAAATCAATAGCACAGTCATAATACTTAACCTTTTTCGGCACAGGATATATAACTATTCCATTCATAGATTTTCACCACTCTTTCATAATGCTCATACTAATTTATATAGCGAACATAAAATTATGTCAAGAAAAGATAAAAAGCAAACTCCTTTGAGCCTGCTCTGCCATTCAATGGCCTTCTATGTTAACAAGTTCATCCAAGCTATTTAAATAAATTGTATTTTAGTGTACAATGATAATGTATTATCAATTTAAAGAAAGGATAATATTATGGCAAAGTATGTTATTGGTATAGATTTCGGTACATTGTCTGCAAGAGCTTTGCTGGTACATGCAAAGACTGGAGAAGAAATAGCCAGCTGTGAGTACAAGTATCCACACGGCGTCATGGATGAAAAGCTTCCAAACGGAAAAAAGCTGGACATAGACTGGGCACTTCAACATCCCCAAGACTATCTGGATGCATTAGCAAGAGTTGTACCCAGGGTTCTAAAAATTGGAGAAGTATCAAAAGATGATGTCATCGGTATAGGTA
>FZPS01000059.1_pt402 | contig 11473 bp, 9 predicted proteins | sample 1817821 | NCBI WGS metagenome assembly FZPS01 (sample SAMEA104158645, study PRJEB21678) | metagenome | place: Germany | collected 2015-04-21 | reverse complement strand
GTATTGGGTTTTTTCTTAAGATGATGGTTATATGTATTTTGTAGTTGTTTGGGGTATTTATTTTGTATTTTTATGAAATATTAAAGATTTGCCGTAAGTCTTGTGTCGTGAGGCTGGATTATTTTAGTTTTAAGGACAGAATTTATATAAAATGTCGTCCTCAAAAGCTTAGTTGTTAAATTTTTTAATTATTTTCGCAAGAATGAGCCTCACTATTAAATGAAAATTATAAAGCGAAATAAAGCCCTGTGATAATGAGAAATTCATTTGTTGCCTAATCTCTATTTCTGTTCTATCCTAAAGTTGTTTGAATAGTTGTTCTAATCTTTCGGCATGTTGATGGTTGTAGGTCTGCACATAGCCAATGTAGGGAGTAAAAATTAAAATGCCAATCAATAAACCTAAAGCTAATGCTTTATATTGTTTATGCTTCAAAATTATGTAAATAACCCATATTAAATTAGCGGTCATAATGAGGTGTCCAAAATGGGCTATTAGGGTTGTTTCGTTCCAAGGAATGAAGAATAGTGAGGTTGTCCCAAGAAAGTAGATGGGCAGGAAAGTCAAGGGTAACCAGATTGCTTTTCTTTTGTTGAGAAATAACAGAAAGCAAATCAGATAAACAAAACTTAATGGAGAGCAAGAATTAAAGGAAAGCCATTCAATGAAATTGACTTTTAAGAGGTAAAGAAAATATAAGCTGCTGTTTAGTGTGTTCAGAAATAGGGTGATGGCAAGGAGAATCCCTGTTGTTTTTTGTTTTTTACTTAAATTCATGATGTAAATTATTTGATTAATAAAGACCAATCATAAAGATTGAACGTTATTCTTTTTGTTAATAATGGTGTATTAATAAGTGTATCCAAATAGATCTATTTGGATAGAATGCAAGGAATATAGTCTATAGAGAATTCTATAGATTGTTTACTTTACCAGTATCAATTTATTTACAGTCATAAATCAGCTTTGAAAACAAATATATAGCCTTTTGATCACGATTCAAAGTCTTCCCTCTTGATTTATCCTTAATGAACGGTCATATTACATTTTTAAAAGCTTCATCCAACTTTTCATAGCTAAAGTGGTAATTCAAGTCTTTCAACTTTTTTGGAATAACACGCTGTCCATCAACAATCATAGTCGACATTTCTCCCATAACCATTTTTAGTAAAAATGCAGGGATGCAAAAAATGCGAGGTCGAGATAATGTAGCGGCTAACGTGTTTGCGAAAAATCGGTTTGGTGTGGGATTAGGAGCTGTAAAGTTGAATACTCCCTTAGCTCCGGGAGTCTCTAGAAGAAATATAATTCCATTTACCATATCTTGAATATGAATCCATGACGTGTATTGTTTGCCGGTCCCAAAAACAGCTCCAAGTCCCCAACGAAAAGGCAGTACCATTAGGGGGAACATACCCCCTTCTTTAGCTATTACTATACCGGTTCGTGAAATACAAACCCTTGTCCGGTTACTTTGAGCGTTTAATGCCAGTTGTTCCCATTTTTTACAGAGTTGGTGTAGGAACTCATCGTGGGGTGGAGAGTCTTCAGTGAGTCTATTTTCGCCTTGAGCACCGTAATAACCTACCGCAGATCCTGAAATAAAAACTTGGGGTGGATGGTTGCTCTTATTGATTAGTTCTGCTAAGCGTTGGGTTGTATCCCAGCGACTATTGCATAGTCTTTCCTTTTGTTGTTTAGACCATCTTTTCCCAATGATCGGCTCTCCGGCCAGATTTATAACGGCATCGTAATCGTTTAGTGTGGTAAGTGAATCTAAAGTAGAGCAGAATTCCACTTTATCTCCCAATTTCAGTTTGGCTTTAACTGTGTTTCGGGTTAATACAGTTATATGGTGCCCTAGATTCAGTAATTGGTTAATCAACGCACTGCCTATAAGTCCTGTGCCTCCGGTTATAAAGATACGCATGGTGGAAATTTATTTCTGATGGTTAGTCGGTTAACTTTTTCTTAATGTTGAATATCCTATTGGATTATGCTATATCTTATTGTTATTCATAGAATAAAGATAGAATATAATCTGCAGATTATATTCTTTTCCATTCTGTTTTTTAGCTTAAAGTGATATCAGGATTATTTCGGATCTTCTATTTTATAAAATAATTCATGCCTGAAGAAACAAGGGGATTCATGGTTTTCCTATTCCCCTTATTGTTTCACATTTTTAAAGCATAAATTGAATCCGGAGTGTAGGTATGTTCTGGAGAATAAATCACCCAGTCTGTCAATAATTCAGAGGTGATATCTGTTTTAATATCTTTTTCGTTTAAGTCTTTAATCCAATAGGGCTGATTCAATAGCTGAGCTGTTATCTTATTATTATCAATCTGAATGACATCAAACCATAAATGCTCTTTATCGTCTTCATTTTCAGCATTATCTATCAGAAAGCCCAGTTTTACAAGAAAGGTCCACTCATTCTCCTCTTTCTTTTTCTTCCCAAATAGTTTTCCTAATGTAGACTCTTTCTTTTTCCTGGTTTTTCCAAATTGGTGAAAGGCCTCTTTGAAAAAAGCAAAGCGTTCTTTGGCTAGTAAACTCATGCGTTCTGTCTCAGTACTATTAACAAATAAGAGAGGATTATCTGCAAGTGTGCTTGCATAAATTTCAGGAGAAATATAATTTCCGTCTTCTACTGCATAGAGAATACCCGAAGGTGCTGTATGAACATTATAAACATCCTCATTGTCTAAGCCCCGATCATTGATTCCACCTAATAGGTTTTGGGGTAAATTCTTCAGCGCTTTTTCCCATCTCACCCAGCTTAAAAAGAGACCCAGTCCGTCGTAACCTACTGCAAAAACTTCTTTTTCCTTTATATGATCCATAATGAACATATTAGCCGTATTATTCAGCAAATCATACATCTGCTTAGGGTTTGAATGGATATTCAGTATTTCCAGTTCAATAGACCCACAACGGTTCAATCCATGCGTATGCATCCAATATTCTGTTCTTCCATCTTCTAACTCATTATATACTGCATGAGTGGTGTATAAATAGTGAGGGGAAGGAGGTATACGTGATTCGGCAGACATTTTTAACCAATAAGGAGAAAGTAGATTATAAGAAGAATGATCAAGTATAAGACTTGCTTTGGGCATAATTGTGTGCAGTACTTTTAGCTGGAAAAGAAATGAGATCATGGGGTCTTCATTAAAATACAGTAAGGTCTCAAGCATAAAAGATTGTTTTTCTGCAATCTCCAGTGATTCATCATCAATGCTGTTTGCCATATTAAAAGTAGATAGATCAATCTGTTCAGTCGGCATAGCATAAATTGATATTACATATTCTAATCCTTCAAAGTCTAATGCCACCTCATAATTAAACGAACGATACGCATCAAGTCCATTATCTTCCGGTTGAATATAATTTATTGACTTTACCGTAAACTCAGTATTGTTTTTTAAGTTATTCTTCAGCTGTTCCAGAGAAAAAGGGTAATCATTGTTGCGGGGGATGATTGCCATAATTGAAGGGCGTTTTAGACTTTTATCCTCATTAAAGCTCTTGTAAATATCTTTATTATTCATATTGCTAAGTTTGAATTTATTTCCTGATTCTTATTCTCATAGGGTTTCTAACTCCAAATTGCTTTGCGCTAATGGTTTAATTAAAAAAAGGAAGATAGATATATTAAATGAATAATCTTAGTGAAGCCGCATATTTTATCTTTACATCTATCGCTTTGTTTTGCACCAATCAACAAGCTTGATTAAATCTTCTGTGTTTGAATTTTAACTGAAGCTAAACTCTTTCTTGTTTCAAACGAATAAAGACTTTAATTAATTTTTCCCTTTGAGAGGATATAAGTAAAATTGGACTTATCTTGTTAAAAAAAGTAGGAGTGGCTATATTCTTGTTATCTTTGTAGATGATGTTTTGTTAAATTATTATAGCATGTATGATTATTTGATTGTAGGGTCTGGCTTGTTTGGAGCTGTTTTTGCTCAAGTTCTCAATGAACAAGGAAAACGTTGTTTGGTTATTGACAAGAGATCTCATATTGGTGGAAATATATTTACTGAAAAGATAGATGACATCCGTGTCCATAAATATGGAGCTCATATTTTCCACACGGATAAAGAATCTGTTTGGAAATATATTAACCGGTTTACTACATTCAATAATTTTATTAATGCGCCGATGGCTAATTATAAAGGGAAATTGTATAATTTACCTTTTAACATGAATACATTTAATGCGTTGTGGAACACCGGCACTCCGGAAGAGGCTAAGAAGATGATTGAGGAACAAAGAGCTCGCTATCAACACATTATTGAACCGGCTAATTTGGAAGAACAGGCTTTGAAGATTTGTGGCGATGATATCTACAACATTTTTATCAAAGGATATACAACCAAGCAATGGGGGAAAAGTCCAACTGAATTGCCTGCATTCATTATTCAACGTATCCCCTTTCGATTTGTATATAATAATAATTACTTTGAAGATCCTTATCAGGGGATTCCTAAAAATGGTTATGATGGACTTATTCGTAATTTACTTGAAGGAATTGAAGTACAGTTGAATACCGATTACTACTCCAACCGGGATTATTTTGACAAGATTGCACACAAGGTTATTTTTACCGGGCGCATTGATGAATATTTCAATTATTGTTTTGGAAGCTTAGAATATAGAAGTTTGAGGTTTGAACATATTACTTTGGATACAGACAACTTTCAAGGAAATGCTGTTGTGAATTATAATGAAGAGGAAGTGCCCTTTACACGTATTATTGAACATAAACATTTTGAATTTGGAAAACAACCTTCCACCATTATTACTAAAGAATATCCTCAGGAATTTACCTCTGAAACAGAACCCTATTATCCTGTAAATGATGAGAAGAATTCCGCTCTATTGAAACTCTATCAAAATGAAGCTTGTAAAAAGCCGGAGGTCGTCTTTGGAGGAAGATTAGGACAATATGCTTATTTCGATATGGATGACACTGTGGCATCGGCCTTATCTCTCGCTGAAAAAGAAATTTCATTACTCTAACAATAAGAATATGGCTTATTATTTTCTTTCTAAGAACTATAAGGAACTAAACAGTGCTGGAAATAAGGCAAAAACAGATATAGAAACGATTCTGACTTCCATAGGATATAAGCCCTCGGGGTTTAAGCCTACAAATTACCGTAATGAAGTGGTGGGGTTTCTCATAACCTTGCTAAGCGTCATTAAAACCATTTTTCGCGTTTCTAAGAATGACGTGTTGGTAATACAATATCCGTTTAAGAAGTATTACACTTTCGTTTGTAAGATTGTGAAATGGAGAGGAGGAAAGATCATTACGCTCATTCATGATCTTGGGTCGTTTAGAAGAAAAAAGCTCTCTGTAGAGCAAGAGATTAGGCGACTAAGCAATACGAGTGTACTTATTGCTCATAATGAGAAGATGAAAGCTTGGCTTATAGAAAATGGTTATACTAACCCCATTGTATGTTTAGAGATTTTTGACTATCTGTCAAGTCGAATAGGGGATAAGCAGAAAAAGATAGATGGAAAAATGAACCATGTTACTTATGCCGGTGGATTGAGCAGTCGGAAAAATGATTTCATCTATAAACTGGATAAGGTTATTTCTTCCTGGACTTTTATCCTATATGGTAATGGGTTTGACAAGACATTGATTCAAAATGAGAAAGCTTATGAATATAAAGGCTTTATGCCTTCGGATGAATTGATTGAAAAGGTTCATGCAGATTTTGGATTGGTTTGGGATGGGGATTCCATACATACTTGTTCCGGTAATTTTGGGGAGTATCTACGATTAAATAACCCACATAAAACATCATTATATATCCGTTGTTTTCTACCTGTCATTATATGGAAGGAAGCCGCTTTAGCTTCATTTGTTTCTGAAAATAAGATCGGTATAACTGTGAATTCATTGGATGAACTAAATGAAATCATTGATTCCATTTCCCATGAAGAATATGAGGCAATGAGAAGAAATGTCATAGAAATAAGTGGAAGGCTTGCAGATGGCTATTATCTAAAGAAAGCAATACGAAAAGCACAAGAACTCTTTGATTATACTTGTTCTTTTTAATAGAATATTATTATAGAAGTCTTGATGGAAAAAAAACATATAGTTTGTACAATTGATGATGGTTATGTGAAATACTGTATAGTAGCGCTAACTTCTCTCTTAGAAAACAACCTTACTGAAGAGTTCGATATCCATATTGTTGGTTCTATCCATTTAGAGGAAACAAGACGATTGTTAAAGGAAGTGGTAGAAAATAAATACAACCAAACTTTACATATTTATCCAATCAATGAACAGGAATTATTGAAGGACTTTAAGCATCTGGACTTTCGCCATTTTTCTATAACGGCTTGCGTTAGGTTGTTTTTGACAGAGATTTTACCTCAAAGTATTTCTAAAATCTTGTATCTTGATTCAGATCTTATAGTTAGAAAAAACATACGGAGTCTATGGAATACTGACATTACAGATTATGCCATAGGATGTGTGGAAGATATGTTTAGTTCTAAACAATCTTATTATGAGCGTTTGCAATATGATCCTAAATATTCTTATTTTAATTCGGGAGTATTACTTATCAATTTAGATTATTGGAGGAATAATGAGGTTCTACAAGAATTGATGACGTATTTTCACCAACAAAAAGATAAGCTGATTTTTATTGATCAAGATCTATTGAATGGAGTTTTCTATAGCCGAAAAAAGAATCTTTCTCTTATGTGGAATGTTCAAGATGGTTTTTTACGTGTAAAACGTCACGTCCGTAGTGCTACAAGTAGGGAGTTGGATGAAATAATAAGTGATCCTGCTATTATTCATTATACCGGAGAAAAGAAACCTTGGCATTATAAATGTGAAAACCCCTATAAGGTTGAATATTTCTATTACTTAGATAAGACTCAATGGAAAGGAGAGCGTCCTGCGTTTCAGTTAGGAGCTTGGTTTGAAAGATTATTCCGCCCTATAGCAGTTGCTCTTCATTTGGATAAGCCCAGATATCGAAGGATAGCAAAAAAGAGTGAGAATGTAGCAAATTGATAATTACTTTCTATTATCGGTTTCTTTGGATAGTAGGTATATGAGTGCACTATTGAGCTTTGTACAAATGTGTCATAGATAATGTAATTATTGCTGTTATAGAAGCAGATTAAACCCTTTCTGTCCTTTTTTAATTAGCAGAGATTTTCTCTTGTTTGTAGTATTTATACCTCATTTTTTATTAGCCGGAAGCGCAATATTTACTTTGCAGATCCCAATTTGAAGTATAATCAATTAGTATACCTTTTGTTGTTTTCTTGTATTTATTGCATTTCCGGCTCTTCACAGGAGTTGGAATAAATGAATTATAATCCTATCTTTTTCGCGATGAAAAATGAATAGCCATAGTAGGCTTTATACTTATTGTATAGTTCTGCTTCATAGCGTTGAGAGGTGATAAATTCTTCGGCCGTTTGATTTCCTGAATTTGTGTTAAGGAAAATCTCCTCTGCAGCAATCTTTGGAATAAAATAATGATCTATCCAGCAAGTTTCCGGTAAGATGAACATCGCTACAGGAAGATACCCCGCTTTATGTATCTTGGCTACTTGATTGGGTATTAGGTCTATTTCCGGATAGGCATTCATCCAGAAATCGTTGATTTCTGAAGGGCGTTCGTCTGTAAACCATGAACTTTCAGAAATAGCAATATATCCTCCTGTCTTCAAATACTTACGCCATTCGTTCAGTCCCCGCTCAAAACCGATATTATAAATGGCTCCTTCCGACCAGATCAAATCTAATTCTTCTTCCTTAAAAGGTAGATTCTCCATTGAGCCAACAATACCTTTCACCTTATCTTGTAACCCCAACTGTTTTACATTGTGGTTGAGTTTATCAATAAAACCGGGAAACAAGTCTAGTGCAGTAATTTTTCCTTGAATATGTTTAGCCAGTGTTATTGTTTGTCCGCCTGTTCCACAACCAATATCTGCAATGAGCGAATCTTTGGTCAGATTATCTATAAAGCTCAGTGCTTTGAGTGTAACTTCGGGACTGCCGGGGCCTTGGCGTTCTATGCTGGAGAAGAATTCGCAGATTAAATTAAATTCGAAATCGTGAATTGTTTTATTTTCGTTATTCATTTCATTTTAATATGATATAGCCTATAAGCAAAAGTATAACAAAGCTCTTGCCTTTATACGCTAATTAAAAAACTAAATTATAATAATATAAAAATACTCTCAAACGGTTTATCCGAGAGTAAACGAAAGGACAATCTGTATCAGAAGTACAGATTGTTTAGAACACCAAATCCGATTTCAAAGTATTTGTCATGTCGCAAAGGTAGGTGAAATAAGTTCATGAATCAAGATAAAAAGAGTGGATGTTGTCCAACACAGAATGTAACCAAGAGGAATAGAACTTTCAAGTCTACTCATCAACTTCGAATAGACAGCTGTAAAGGGTATAAAAAAAGAAGAGATCTGTAGCTAATTTTTACAGATCTCTTCAAACACAAACTTCACATACTAATTGTTATATACTAGTTGATAATCCATACCTTAATGGTTCTTACTTTGGAATGTTTTCCCAATAACCAAGATTAGTGATTAGTTCAATAGTTACTTTTCTGTCGCCCTCACGCACTTTTTCATCTGCATTAGGTTGGATATGCGATATTCTTTTTCCAACTCCTACAGATTTAAGTATTGAAGAGGGTACTCCTCGATCGATCAAAGCCTTCACAACTGTTGCAGCACGTCGTTTAGACAAATCGAGATTATATTCAGGAGAGCCTTTTGCGTCGGTATATCCAGTGATTAAATAGTTATTTGAATCATTTTGTTTCAAGATTTCAGCAATTTCATCCATGATTTTTTCTGATTTAGGAGTCAAGGTTGCTTTATCAAAATCAAAATAGATATTATTAAAGAGCTCATATAGCTTGGTATATTCCACCCTTTCAATAATCTTCTCAACTTCAACAGGCTTTTCAACGATGCGTTCAATTATTCTTTCACGCTCTCTATATTCTATAACCGGTTGTTGTTTTTTGGATTTACCACCAATGCGGTATATAATACGTGCCGTTCCTTGTAAAGAATTCGCTATTTTGTTATAAGGCATTACAAGATAATCGGCCTGTATACCAATGCCCCAATGATCATTGAGCCACATATTGACACCTCCTCCTACTGAGATAGGGATTAGGTGCCGTTTGTCTCGGCCCTCTTTGTTTAGGCTATTTGATAAAGCCCAACTCATCTCGTCTTCTGACAAAACCTCGTAGCCTTTGTAGTTCATATTGAATCCTTTATTCATATAGCTAACGCCGGCTCGTAGATAAGGATCGATATATTTCGATCCAAAATATTCTCCAAGGCGCCATTGAAGACCTGGGCCAATCATATAAAGCATTTTTGTTTTATCTCTATCCATAATGCGATCTTTAGTTGCTCCTATTGTACCCTGAATGTCAAGATAGAAGTGCTTGTTGAGCTCCCTGGCGGCATAGATATTAGCTCCATAAACCACATGCTTTAACTTCAAGTCAAACACATAACCTTTATCTTTCAGATTGGAGAAGTTGCTAAACTGCGCACGGCTAAATTGAAACACTGAGGCTCCAACTCCTATCTCCCAAGCTTTTGAGTCTTTCTTCTTATCACTATCCAACTTAATGTCGGTCTCCTGTGCTGCAAGAGGCATTAAGCCTCCTACAATCAAGCACAGAAATATGATTATATTCTTTTTTACTCTCATCCTCTTATTCTTTTACTATTGTTACATCAGGGAAGTTTGCTTCCTTTTCAACCTTATCTTCACGAAGGTAACCTATCCCCCAGTAAGGATAAAAATAACGAGACCCGTCTTTAACAACCAATACTACCTTAGAATCGATGTAAGGTAAGTTACAGTCAAATGCCGGATTAGCAATAGAGGCATTATAATTATTGCTTACAACACTACTCTGCTCTTCATTTGCTGCTTTATATTCAAACTTAATTCCCATGAATTTTTCATTAACAACGATATCCTTCTCCTCTTTTACAGGTACGTAAGTATCTCCATTTAACACATATCTCTCTTTAAACATTAGATTGTAGTCTATTGGGAATTCCCCAATGTTAAACCTTCCTCGTATTTTACTAACATAAGGTACATTGTCTTTATCTCGTAATATGTCACCTCTTTTTAAATCAGTGATATGAGGAATAAACTGAACAGGTGCTAGTTTCACTTTTTTGTCCGCTTCGGGTGACTCTCCATAATAAGACTCCATCTTAAAATGCACAATACGGTCTTTATCATCTTTCCATATATATCCTTTATGTTCATCTCTTATATAGTCATTATTTTTAAGAGGCCTTTTTAATCGAATTTCATTCGTAGGATTACTTAAGTTAGCCTTGACAGTCATATTCCAAACAGAATTCCCTGTATGAGGGTTAATGTCAGAATCATTTATTTCGATAGCATAAAGCGTTTGCTCTATTTCACCCAAATAGCTAGGGATTGGATCCCAGGAATGGTTCGTACTAAGGCGTCTTTCTACTGTAAGTTTAACGAATGTTTCTAAAGCTAGAAAAGGCATGTTATTACCCTCATCGTTAATTCGTAATCTAACATCGACTTTAGTTGGTACATACGTATTTTCTGCAGACTTTTCAGTGATTCCATTATAGGTAACTGATGCGGTCGAGCCAAAATGAGATTTGTCTTTGGGAAGTTCATCTTTGGAGACCAAGAATTCACCGTCTTTATTCGCCGTATAAACTTTAGAAGGGTCGCTTACACCCGGCATTCCACTAACTTGTGCTCCAGGAGCTGATTTTCCTTCTTTATCATGTACGGTATATAGTACAGCACCATCTAGCCAGCGAACATATTCTGCATGCTTTTGGTCTACGTATTGCGCAATAACATTAAATTTGCCTATTTCAACAGGAATTTGTTCCCCAGGTTTGCCTGGATCTCCTGGTTTTCCATCTTGTCCATCGACCCCGTCTTTTCCGTCTTTACCACGCAAGTATTCCCAGAAGTCAGAAACACTTGTCTTATTATCTGGCCAGTTACCACCATTTTCATCGTGTGGGTTTAGAAGTCCTTCTTTCACTTTTTCTATCCAAAGGTCATAAGCCGATTGGCCATCTTCACCATCTTTACCATTTGTTCCATTTTGACCATCCACTCCGTCTTTGCCATCTTTACCTGTTAAATATTCCCAGAAATCTTTTTCTCCTGTTTTAGTAGAAGGCCATTTTTGACCGGGGTTTTTAGGGTCATCAAGAGTTCCTGTTGATGCATCTATCTTCCATAACTCATATGCACTTGCTCCATCTTTTCCATTTGCTCCATCTTGTCCATCCTTGCCGAATGCCGGTTTTCCTGTGTCTACACCATCAATCCACCAAGTGTTATTATCTCCTTTGATCTCAATGTTTGGAGTATGTCCATCTGCTC
>FZPS01000020.1_pt35 | contig 11474 bp, 10 predicted proteins | sample 1817821 | NCBI WGS metagenome assembly FZPS01 (sample SAMEA104158645, study PRJEB21678) | metagenome | place: Germany | collected 2015-04-21 | reverse complement strand
GTTTACGGCGGTGCTTGCGACAACCGCGTACTGGGATGCCACATTGACAATTCGACCGAACTCTTGCTCAATCATCACTTGGGCTGCTGCTTTTGCACATAAGAATGTTCCGGTAAGGTTTGTCTTTAGTACAGATTCCCAGGCGGACAACTCCATATTTTCGGCATTTGCCACAGAAGATGTGCCTGCATTGTTAACGAGGATGTCCAATCTTCCATAATGCTCCTTGATCCATTGCATGAGATCCGTTACATCATCCTCGCTTGTCACATCACACTGTTTCCACCCATTCTCACGGTCATGCTCAACCAATACGCTCATCATCTTGCGTAGAGGCTCTTCTCGGCGACCTGTTACGACAACAGTGGCACCCGCCGAGTTTAGGGCTTTACTCAGAATCTCTCCTACTCCTTGACCTCCGCCGGTCACAAGCGCAACCTTCCCGCATAGACCAAAATGTGTCTTCAGAAATGATTGGACATTATCCACCGGTACCGACATATGCCATCTTCCCCTTTAGCTGAAATTGACCATTATCTTCATGGCTCCGGATTTTGGATCACCCGCCAATTCAAAGGCTTCTTTCGTTTCATCAAAAGACATCCGATGTGTGATAAGAGACTTGACATCCACAAGCCCGCAAGAAATCATTTCTACTGATAAGTCAAAAACATTGCTGTACCGGAATACCCCTTTCACATCAAGCTCCTTCAGCACGAAAGCTAACATTGGTATCGGTACGCATGTGGCACCCCTTGAGCCCACTATTGCCAGTGTCCCTCTCGGGCCCAACTGATCTGACAACCAGCCGACTACATCAGGATCTCCGGTGCAGTCAATCGCTATTTCGATATCTGCGAGTTCCTCTATGTGAGGCGCCTTCTTTATGTCTGTTATGTGAACCTCCTTTGCCTGGCAGACTGAAGTTACCAACTTCAATCTGTCACTGCGTCGATCCATTACCCATACTTCTAGGGCACCAGATGCAAAGGCTACCTGTGCAACAAGATAACCGATCGGTCCTGCCCCTGCCACAAGAACTCTCGACCCGAGGGTTACCCCTGCCCTCTGGCATGCAGAAACAGCCACTGCAAGAGGTTCCACGATTGCCCCTTCCTCCAACGTAACATTGGACGGCAGTTTAAAACAAAACTCAGCCGGCCAGACTAAGTGTGTCACTAAAGCCCCATCATGCGGAGGGGCAGCCATAAAGCGCACTGATGGACACAGATGGTACATACCTTTCCGGCATATGGTACAGGTCATACACGGTATTCCAGGCTCCAAAGCAACACGGTCTCCTACGCTAAGCGCAAGATCCTGCGAACCGATATCCTTGACGATGCCTGACACCTCATGACCCAGTATTAACGGATTGCCAAGTTTAATATCGCCGAGTTCGCCATAAAGGTAGAAGTGTAAATCCGAACCGCAAATCCCTACACTCTTTGTTTCGATCAATACTTCCCCGGGATCCAATCTGTCCGGAATTTCGTCCTCACTGAACTGAATATTCCTGGCACTGTTTAAGACTGCAGCTTTAACCTTCATGTCACATCCTCCAAGACTTATTTAAGAAAACTACTTATATAAATACGACAGGCTCTTTAAATCCCCTTCTTGTTTTGGGTCGTTCTGTTTTTGAATATCACCCGGATTAAAGATGCTTCCCTTTTGAATATCCCGTGTTCGCAGATGCAGAGGATAATCTCCTTCCAAGGCACAAAGTTGACGGTATTGACACATTCAGTCTTGCTATTCGAATTATGTCATGAAGGATTTTCGCACAAGACGGAGAATAATAGACGCAACAAATAACATTAGCAGAACAACTTATGCTTAGTCTCAGTCAAAAGCGCAAGAGCATCCGCATGATGTAGGTGGTACTGTTGAAACTTGCTCAAAATGTACAAAACTCCCGCCCCGGCCGCAGGCAGTGGGCCCTTGGTTCGACGGGCCCCGGATCTGTGTCCGCTGCACAGGTATTATCCGTGATTAGGAATCATGACGGTGTTACCAGGGCCGACATATCCCGTATTGCCGGTCTGAGCAGGTCAACTGTGTCACAGCATGTTGACACATTGATCTGCAAAGGAATCGTAGCCGAAACGGGTTATGCAAAATCCAGCGGCGGGCGGAGAGCAAGGCTCCTGCGATTTAATGAAGACGGTGGTTGCGTAGTAGCAATCGATCTAGGTGCTACAAGCCTTGATGTAGGTATCTGCAATTTGGATGCGAAGCCTATGGCAGTTAATTCCATAGAATTACATCAACCGTCCGGTCCCGGTCAGGTGATTGAGGACGCATACCACATGGCAACAGACCTATTAAACAGCATAGGCTTAACAGCTGAAGAGACAAGAGGTGTCGGACTGGGAGTGCCGGCGCCTGTGCATTTTAGCACCGGAACGATTGTGGCTCCGGCAATATTGCAGGGATGGGATAAATACCCGCTTGCCAAAGCTTTGAAGGAGAGATTTGGTTGCCCGGCCTATGTGGACAACGATGCGAACGTGATGGCCCTCGGTGAACAGTGGGCTGGCGAAGGCAAAGGCGTTCAGAATTTCATGTTTGTAAAGCTTGGCACGGGAATTGGAGCAGGCATTGTCTGTGATGGACGACTGTACCGCGGTTCTCAAGGTTGTGCCGGCGACATAGGTCATATCGTAATTGACGGGTGTGATGTTGCGTGTGCGTGTGGCAAGAAGGGGTGTCTTGAGGCGCTTGCAGGGGGTCCTGCCATTGCCCGGCGCGCTGAGGCAAAGGCAAGGCAAGACTCCACTCCTATCCTGTCTACCCTTTTGAAAGAACGCGGCAGTTTAACCGCAAACGATGTTGGCCTGGCAGCTCGCGGGGGGGATCCCGCAGCCGCGGAGATTATTAAAGACACCGGGTACCTAATCGGACGGGTGCTTGCGAAGACTATAGATTTTTTTAATCCTTCATTGATCCTAATAGGAGGGGGAGTAGCAAAAGCGGGAGATCTCTTGCTTGCCTCTATTCGTGAGTTGGTTTATCAACAATCAATTCCGCTTGCTACCAGAGATTTGGTGGTCCAGCCCAGCACATTGGGGGATCGCGCCGGCGTGGTTGGCGCAGCTGTGCTCGTGTTGGAAAAGTTGTATGACTCGTGAAGCGTAGCTATATGCTGACCTGATAATGTTAAGGAGGTGGTTTCGGATTCTGGGGGCTTCGTAGTTTGGAGTAACCTGGTTATCCTAGGGGCCTAGACGCCTAAATCAGAAATGCGAAAGGAGTGCTCACTGCATGTTTAAAAGAGGAATTACTGTTCTTCTGTGCGTCGCTCTCATCGGGTTGCTGACAATTTCAGCTGCGGCAGAAACCGTCAAAGGGGCAACCTATAAGAAGGACGGACCGTACGTCGTGGGTTTTGCAAATGTATGGGTGGGTAATACATGGGGAGTCCAATGCGTTTATGAGTTTGAAGCCGCCGCACGTCGCCATCAAAAAGACATCAAGGCGTATTACATAACAGATGCACAAAACAATGCTGCCAAACAGATAGCAGACGTCGAGGATCTGCTGGCTAAAGGGATCGATCTGCTTATCATTCAGGCAGTATCCCCTCAGGCCATTGCATCAACTATCGACAAGGTTAGCGCCAAAGGCATTCCGGTGATTGCATGTGTTTCACCTGTCGGCACTGAAAACTATGCAGCATCGGTAAGAGCGCTTGACGAAGAGTTCGGCAGACTGGGCGCTGAGTGGCTTGTCGAGGAACTGGGCGGTAAGGGCAATATCATCATTCTTGACGGTATGGCAGGAATTACCGTTGCTGAGAATCGACTCAAAGGCGCAAAAGAAGTCTTCGATAAGTATCCCGGAATCAAGATTGTCGGTCACGAGTATGCCGACTGGGACTACGCAAAAGGCAAAATGGCGGCTGAGAACCTGCTTGCTGCTAACCCGGTGATTGACGGGGTATGGTCCAGCGGCGGCGAGATGACCATGGGTGCAATCGAAGCCTTCGTTGCTGCCCGCCGTAAGCTGGTCCCCATGACCGGTGAAGATAATAATGGGTTCCTGAAAATATGGAAGGAGTATCAGCCTCAAGGGTTCAAGGCCATCGGTGCTTCAATGCCCACCTATCTATTTGCAGAAGGTCTTGAAGTAGGGCTGAAGCTTCTCAAAGGGCAAGATGTTCCCAGAGACACAATTGTTCCTGTTCCCACCATTACAGAAGAAAATATTGACAAATATGTCCGGCCCGATCTCCCGAATACCTTTTGGGCAAACACCAGAATGAGCGAGGAAGACATAACTAAATTCTTCAAGTAAATGCACTACTAGGGATGTGGCCGCCTCGATAAAACCGGCGGCCACATCCCCACACGAGATAGGAAGTGAGTTCATTGCCTAGTGTCCTCCATATGAAGGGGATATCTAAGCGATTTCCCGGAGTCATAGCCCTTGACAATGTGGATTTTTGTTGCCAAGCAGGCGAAGTGCATGCCTTAGTCGGCGAAAACGGTGCAGGCAAGACTACATTGATGAACATTCTTGGGGGGTTGTACAAGCCCGATGCCGGCACCATATTAATTGACGGCAACCCAGTCATGCTTGAAGGACCCGCAGACGCGACTACGAAGGGAATAGGCTTCATACATCAGGAACTGAACCTCTTGCCCAACTTGACAGTGTGCGAAAATGTTTTTCTCTCACGAGAGATATCAGGGCGAGGGGGCAAATTGAATAAGCGGGAGATGCGCGCTCAGGTATTAGAGGGCTGCAAGACTCTGGGGTATGATCTGGATCCGGATGAGCTTCTCGGCAACCTCAGCCTCGCAGAACAACAGCTATGTGAAATTGCTCGAGCCGTGGTCGGTAAACCCAGAATACTGATAATGGACGAACCTACGGCTGCTTTAGCGGAGGACGAAGTTAATCGGCTCTTCTCCATCATACGGATGCTCAAAACGTGGGGCGTCAGTATAATATACATTTCCCATAAACTTGATGAGATTCTCGAACTGGCAGATAGGGTAAGTGTGCTCAGGGACGGACGCCTGGTGGGAGTCGCACCGAGATCAGAGTTGACGCGGGATCGTCTCATAGCAATGATGGTCGGTAGAACCTTCGATGATATTTTTCCACCTGTGCAAGCCTGTCCACGCGGTAAGCCTGTACTTACAGTTCAAAATCTGGCCGTGGAAGAAAAGCTGAAACCCACAAGCTTGACGGTGACTGCAGGAGAAATAGTCGGGATCGGAGGCCTTGAAGGCCAAGGTCAAAGAGCATTTGTCAGAGCAATATTCGGCGATCTGCCTGTCAAGAGCGGATCAGTAATTGTTGTGGACGACACTCCCATTCCCACGGGAAGCATTACGCGTTCCATAAGAAACGGAGTTGGATACGTCACCCATGATCGTAGGGGTGAAGGTTTAATGCTCCAAGCTTCAGTAAAACACAACGCAGCTTTGGCATCATTATGGCTAAGACAAAAATGTGGATTCATAGATAGAGATCAAGAGGCGCTCGAAGTCAATGACTTAGCACAGAAGTTGGACATTAGATGCCGGTCCATCGACCAACATGTGGCTTTCTTAAGCGGCGGCAATCAGCAAAAAGTCATGTTGTCCAGATGGCTGATGGCGCGTCCGAAAGTGCTAATCTTTGACGAGCCTACAAAAGGCATCGATGTAGGGGCAAGGGCATCGATCTACAAAATTGTGCGCAATCTTGCCGACCAGGGAATGGCCATTGTTCTTCTCACCAGCGATATGGTGGAGTTGATAGGGCTAAGCGACAGGATAGTCGTATTTTACGAAGGCGAAATCGTTGACGAATTCATGAGAGAAGAAGCAACTGAACAGAGAATAATGCAAGCAGCAAGCGGTCTGGGGCGAGAGGCGGTGTGACATGATAAAGAAAGACGTAGGAATAGTATTCATTATCCTAGCTGCGATGATATTTATAATGTCCATCATATCTCCGGCTTTTCGGACTGCGGACAATATAGGCAATGTGATAGTACAAGTCGTGCCTTTGGCAATAGCCAGCGTAGGCCAGACCTTTGCGATTCTTTCAGCAGGTATTGACCTTTCCATCGGTTCTGTCATAAGCTTGACTACTGCAATTGCTTCTGTCTCCGTGGGTGTCGGAGGGTCAATGGGCATCTTGAAAAGCTTGCTGATGGTGTTGGCTATGAGCGTAGGAGTAGGCCTGCTTAACGGCATGGCTGTAGCCAGGCTCTCTGTACCGCCGATGATTACAACAATCGCTATGTCCACTATTTTGCAGGGAATTGCATTTAAGTTGAGGCCTGCTCCCGGCGGATTTGTGCCTGCTGATTACGCCGGTGTAGTGACGGCCCGTGCAGGGCTTTTGTCAATGCCCTTGTTAGTCTTGATAATAGTTGCGGCACTCGCAACTTATGTCTTAAACAACACTGTCTTCGGGAAGCATCTTTATGCTGTGGGAGGAAATCGCAAAGTCGCAAGATCCATGGGCGTGAATACGCGCAAGGTAACGATTCAAGCTTACTTGTGGTGTTCAATCTTGGCATCTATTTCAGGTTTGATTCTCACTGGAAGGATTCGCGCCGGCGACCCTGTTATCGGTGTTCCTTTTGGGCTTGACTCGGTGACAGCTGCGGTAATCGGAGGCACAACCTTAGCAGGTGGGCGCGGAAATGTCCTAGGCTCTGTAGCCGGTGCATTTATTATTGGAATGTTGAGTAACATTTTGAACCTTGTGGGCGTGTCGTCATTTTATCAATATGTGCTCAAGGGAGCACTACTCATAATCGCAATGATAGTGTACTCTCTGGCGTTGCAGAGGGGAGTGGGCGCTGAATGACAATAGCATACAAAGGGCGAAAAATCCGCAAGCTGACTTCTTTAGATGACTTTAGGCTAGGTATCGCACTTGGATTATCACTTATTACACTAATCATACTCTCTGCTGTTCTCAGGCCAGGATCCATAACAGTATTTCAGTTGTTAAACGTCTCCCGGCAGGCATCAGCCCTTGGCATTGTGGCACTGGGCCAAGCTTTAGTTATTCTGGCAGGCGGAATCGATCTGTCTGTGGGCTCTGTTCTTACACTGATTAACATAGTAGCAGCAAGCCTTATGGCCGGGAGAAACGAAGCCACTCTGCCTGTGGCTCTGCTTTGCCTTGCAATCGGCGCAGGCATTGGATTAGTCAACGGGTTGGGAGTAACGAAGCTTAGGATACCTCCGTTCGTGATGACTCTATGTACCATGTCAGCCATTCAAGGAATTTACCTGGTATATAGTGGCGGCTCACCCCGTGGCAACGCTCCCGGTGCACTTCGTAGGATAAGCACAGGTTACGCTTTTGACATCTTTCCATACCAAGCGCTGATTTGGATTGCACTTACACTGCTTATCAATCTATTGCTTAAGAGAAGTACATTCGGTAGAGCAGTCTATTCCGTGGGAAGTAATGCAAGAGCTGCCCGCCTCAGCGGAATATCAGTAACCGGCACAAGAATTACAACCTATATCTTGTCAGGAATCATGGCCAGTGTAGCAGGATTACTTCTTACCGGTTACATCGGAACAGGTTCTTTCACGCTGGGCGCTGACTATGTCAATAATTCGTTGGCAGCAGTATTGATTGGTGGAAATGCTATTGAGGGGGGTCGCGGAGGCGTCACAGGCCCGGCTGTAGGCGCATACCTGATGATGCTTCTATTTAGCTTGCTTACCATGCTCAACCTGGGACAAGTCGGCAAACTGGTTGCGCAGGGCGCCATTATCTTTGTTGTGGTCGCCTCCCAAGGACACTCACATCGTGGCTGAGAAAGGGTGTAATGATAGTGCGCAAGAGCATCAATCAGTTCTCATTTCCTGCTACCATGTCTATGATAGATTGTTTTCGGGAAGCACGAAATATGGGGTACGATGCATTTGAAGTCAGTATGACACTGGACGGGGATACGGTTCAGTCCGAAGGATCGGTAGTCGGGGATCTGGGCATTGCCGGGTATATTAACCCTATGTTGAACAACACTTCTAGTGATCGTGATATAGAACGTCTCCGGAAACTGGCAGCGGATGAAGGAATAAGCATTTGCAGCATTGCTAGTGTTGTTCCTTTCATTTCTTTTCCTTTTACTTCTCCGGAGGAGGCAGTAAGACGAAAATCAGAACGATTCGTAGATAGGATGATAGAAGCTGCCGCCATCCTTCAAGCTGACACAGTTATGGTTATTCCGGGCACCGCCTTACCTGATGTGCCCTATGAGTGCACATACAAATGGGCACAGGAGTCACTGACAAACCTAGTCCCTAATGCAGAATCTATGGACATAAACCTTGCAGTCGAGAATGTGTGGAATCACTTTCTTTACAGCCCTCTCGAGTTTGTGAGATTTGTAGATGAAATCGGCAGCCCAAAAGTTGGGATCTACTATGATATAGCCAATTCTATGATTCTCGGCTACCCTCAGCAATGGATCAGGCTATTCTCCCACCGAATCAAGAAGATACATCTTAAGGACTTCCGCCTGTCAGTTGGTAATATCACCGGTTTCACAAACTTGCTGGACGGTGATATTAATTGGCCGGAAGTAGTGAAGGCGTTGCGAGAGATCGATTATGACGGAGATCTGGTAGTCGAACTAATACCGCCTGCTAAACACCATCTGCTGCAAACCCTCTGGCAGGCGTCGGCTGCTGTAGATGTTATATTGGAAAACAATTAATGAAATGGAGGCGCAAGGTCTTGAAAAAGCTCGGAGTCGCTATTACCGGAACCGGATGGGTATCAGGGGAACACATCAGGGCATATCAGATGAATCCAAATACCGAAGTGGTAGCAATCATATCAAGAAGCGAATCCAAAGGACGGGCAAAGGCCGCCGAGTATGGCCTTGAAAACTGCACCGTTTATACAGATTACGACGAGGCTCTTAAGGATCCTAATGTTGATATTGTCACCATATGTACTCCCAATAACATGCATGCTGAGCAAACTGTAAAAGCCGCGAATGCCGGCAAGCACATGCTCATTGAAAAACCCCTCGCTCTTACCTGGGAAGATACAAAAGCAATGCAGGCTGCTGTCCATAAAGCCGGAGTAAAGACCCTTGTCAGTTATGTACTACGATGGAATCCCCTCTTTGTCACGGCAAAGAACATGATTCGGCAGGGGTACTTAGGGGAGCTGTTCTATGCGGAGACTGACTACTTCCATAGGGTTACAGCGAGCTATCCATGTTACGAGTGGACTGTCAAGAAATCAGTAGGAGGAAGCTCTCTTCTGGCCGGAGGCTGCCATGCAGTAGATGCCATGAGATGGTTCATGCAGGACGAGGTTGTGGAAGTCACCGCCTATTCCACAGGATGCAGAGATGATCTGGAATTTGACGGTACTCTGGTGATGATTCTTAAGTTCGCCAGCGGAAAAGTGGGTAAGATCGGAAGTAGCTATGATGCAGTGTCGCCATATATTTTTAATGTACATCTCTTCGGAGACAAAGGCACTCTTATCAACAATAAGATATGGTCGCCTCACTTTCTAGACAAGCAGCTTGACTACATGGAGATCCCAGTCACAACTCCTGATAGCGGCGATGTAACCCACCATCCCTTCCCGGAAGAGATCAACCATCTGGTTGATTGTATCCTCAATGATAGGGAGACTATAGTCAACATAGACGATGCAGTCAAAACCCAAGAAATCGTTCATGCCGGTGATCTTTCTGCCGAGGAGGGGCGACCGATCCAACTGCCTCTGGGATAATATACGTCATTCCCACCAGTGAACCGGATTACATTCGGGATTGCATGTAGGACTTAAGTCAGGGTAACAAAACGGAAAGCCCCCATCCTCGAGTAGACGATGTGAAAGCCATGTCAAAAGGGGTTAGGGCTTTCTGTTGTTGATATTTCGATACTATTCATGGTCTTAAGAAGCCTTTCCTTTTCCGCGTAATTTATCTACAAGTCTCCTTAGAGATAAACGACATTTTCATTGGAGGTTAACTACATTTTACGGCTGGTGTTCACAGCCGCGCTGCATAAGAAGTGGTTCAGATACGCCTTCAACTCCCACAAGGGCGAGTATTGTCAGGAATACGCTCTGCGGACCCAGGTAAGCGTCAGTGTTTTCATACCATTCATCAGGTGAATGAGCATTCCCACCATGTCCGCCGCCTCCCAGGCAAATCGCAGGAATGCCAAGGGCAATCGGAATATTTGCGTCAGTGCTAAGGGGGCCTTCCAGATGAGGGGTGTTACCTAATGCCTGGATTGACGCATATGCAGCCTGGACAATGATTGAGTCTGAAGCTTGACTTCCTGCAGGCCTATCTCCTATTAGCTTTGTATCAACCGTGATATTGTTTGACTGCCACCGTACATTTTCTTCATCTGCAGCGGACCTAACTGCTTCCAGGACTTTCGCTTCGAGTTCCATGAGCTCTCTTGTGGAGTTTGATCTCATGTCTATCAGCATAGAGGCTTCTGCAGCGATGGAGTTGACGGATGTGCCTCCCGAGACAGTGCCTACGGTGAAGGTGACCTTAGGATGTGGTGGTGTCTTCAGATCAGCTATCTTAGCAATAGCACGTCCCATGGCGTGAATTGCGCTAGGGACCCCAAATGCGCCGAAGCTATGTCCGCCTGGGCCCCTGTACGTTACTTCATACCTACGGCTACCTGTAGCAAGGTATGCGACATCCTTCGCGCCGATACCATCCACTGTAATGAATCCGTCAATGTCGGCATTGTCGTGGAAGGCAGCTCTGATACCTGCCAAATCTCCTAATCCTTCTTCTCCGACATTGCCGCAGAAGATTACATCCCCTACAGGTTTCACACGCGTGTGGCGAAATGCGCGAATAACTGACAAGAGGGCGGCGAGTCCTCGGGAATTATCTCCGATTCCCGGAGCACAACACTTACCGTTCTCGTATCTGACCTTGACGTCGGTCCCCTCAGGAAATACGGTATCAAGGTGGGCTGCCACAAGGAGCTTCGGGTGCCCTTTAGAGCCTCGAAGAAATCCGAATACATTACCTGTAGAATCCATTTCGACATCATCAAGGCCTAACGCTGCTAATTGTCTCATGTAGTAGTCGGCCCGGGCTTCTTCTCCAAAAGTAGGCGCCGGGATCTCACAGATAGAGACCTGGTTTTTAAGCGTCCTTTCATCGTCAGCTTCTATAAAGTCAAGACCGCTTCTTATCTTGTGATTAGCACCGAGCGCTGCATATGCGTTTTTTGTAATGCATGCCAGTTTACAGTCCTGGTCCAAATCTCTATCGGTACAATGATTCACTGGAATACCTCCCGGGCGGTCATTGTGTTTGGCACTGAAGCACCTGACTCAAGTAATTACTGCCTTCTCAACATCAACAGGATCAAGCTCTGCCACAAGTCAGCTTCCCAAATTGGTGAAAAGAGAAACAAGCAACTATAGCATACCACGAGTTCTAACTCATTTGACATTTCTCGGGCAAAAACTGATAAGTCTCTTGT
>FZPS01000010.1_pt438 | contig 11474 bp, 8 predicted proteins | sample 1817821 | NCBI WGS metagenome assembly FZPS01 (sample SAMEA104158645, study PRJEB21678) | metagenome | place: Germany | collected 2015-04-21 | reverse complement strand
ATGGGCTGGCCAGTGCAGGCATATTGCCTGCAGCAGGAGGTCTTCTGGTCGGACATAGGCATGGCGCAGGACTATATACGCGCTCACGGGGAAATCGCCGACTGCGCGCTGACCGCGCATCCGCTGTTGCGCGAGGCACAGAGCGAGCAGGCAAAAAGACGCTTCGAGCTTGAACTTAAAGGCGTGCAGTGCAGCGGCGCATTGGGGCTGGGACGCGAGCTGGGCGTGCCGGCCGGCTCGCAGCTGCATAACGTCGTGCTCTGGGACTATACCAGGCTGCCCAGACCGCTGCTGTACGCCGATGGCATCTTTGTCGGCGACGATGTGCCCCCGCCCAAGGCGCCGAGCAGCAAAAAGAAACCGGACTGGAGACTGCTGCAGAGCCTGGACCTCGAACCAGGCAGCTACGAGCTGGAAATCCTGCCCAAACAGGGCAGCGGCAGGCTGTATAAAAGAATCAAAAGCGCCGATAAGTCATGGGTCTGGTGCGCCTACGACCCGGAAAGACGCGAAAATGCCGGCTTCGCCGCCATCAGCGAGTTCCTCTGCAGCCTAAATATAAACGTGCCGCGCATCATCCTGCATCAGCCAGACTGCTTCGAGATCATTATCGAGGACCTGGGGCAGAGCGACCTGCAACTGGCCTCCGGCCCTCTGCTGAAGGACTATCTTTTCAAGGTGGTGGAGCAAATCGCTCGCCTGCATGTGCTCGGCGACCAGGCTGTGCGCCTGGAAGAACTGCCGCTGCAAAGAGGCTTTACCAAGGGGCTTTACGATTGGGAGCGTGATTACTTCCGTAGCAACCTGCTGCAGGCCTGCCTGCAGGCTCCGCAGCTCTGGACCGATGCCGCCAGCGAATATTGCGAGCTGCGCGAGCTGCTCCTGCGCCAGCCTCTGGTGCCCATACACCGCGACCTGCAAAGCGCTAATGTCAAGCTGTTTCAAGGCAAGCTGAGCCTTATCGACTTCCAGGGCATGCGTCTGGGCTGCGCCGCCTACGATCTGGCCTCGCTGCTCTACGATCCCTATCAGTGCCATGAGCGCGGCCTGCGCCAGCAGGTCTGGCGCGAATACCAACGCCAGGTCAAGACTCTGGGCGGAGAGCCGCCCGGCGACGCCGTACTCTATGCCGCCGCCTGTCAAAGGCTTATGCAGGCCCTGGGTGCATACGGCAAATTGCTGCTGCAAGACAAGCTGGAATGGTACGCACAGTTCATTGTGCCAGGCCTGCAAATGCTCAGAGAGGCCGCCGCAGAAAGCGGGCACTACAAGAATCTGCAGCAAATGGCCGAAAAAGCCCTGTACATCGCAGAAGATAAATTCAACAAGCCGGCTTGACAGCGCTGTGCCTCCGGAAAATGGCTCAACGGGGGGCACGAAGTTTTTCCTTTGGCTTAATCTGGTATTTTCTGCTATAGGGGGCTTGTGCGACAAGTTGCCGGCATGGTTACTGCTTGATTAGGGCCTGTCTTGCGAGCCTGCGCGAGGCAGCGCCATAGTTCTTCACCAACTAACAAGGATTCAAGAACATGAGCATCCCCCGTCCCGAACATCCGCGCCCGCAGTTTGTGCGCGACAGCTGGCTTAGCCTTAATGGACCCTGGACCTGCCATTTTGACCAGGGCAAAAGCGGTCTGGAGCGCGGCCTGCAGCATAGCCAGGGCTTTGAGCAGCCCGTCATGGTGCCCTTCTGCCCCGAAAGCCGACTCTCAGGCATAGGACACACCGACTTCATCGAATGCCTCTGGTACCACCGCAAGCTGGAAATACCCGCCGAATGGGAAAACCAGCTCGTTTTGTTGCATTTCGGGGCGGTGGACTATGAGTGCTTTGTTTATATTGACGGGCAGGAGGCCTGCCATCACATCGGCGGGCTAACATCTTTCACGGCAGACATCAGCAGCTACGCTCAAGCCGGCAAGTGTCATGAGCTGGTATTGCAAGTCAAAGACGAGCAGCGCTCCGGAAACCAGCCCTACGGCAAACAGTCGCCATGGTTTAAATCCCAGGGCTGCAGCTATACGCGCACTAGCGGTATCTGGCAAAGTGTCTGGCTGGAGGCAGTGCCAAAATATGGACTGAAATCCTGCAAAATCGTGGCAGACATAGACCGGGAATGCCTGCTCATAACTCCTGAATATCATGCCCTGAAAGCCAATACCAGCCTAATTATAGATATACTCGCCGACGGCGAGATAGTCAATAGCGCCGCATTCCCCTGCGTCAATGGCTCGCCGCTACAGATCGACCTGCCGAATCCCATACTCTGGGAGCCGGGAAACCCCTTCCTGTACGAAATAGTTCTTGAGCTTTTCGATGAAGATGACAAGCTGATAGACTCGGTCAAATCATATGCCGGCATGCGCAAAGTACATATCGAGGGCGAGCGCATCTTTCTCAATAACCAGCCTATATTCCTGCGCCTGGTGCTAGACCAGGGCTTTTACGAGGAGGGCATCTGGACTGCCCCCAGTGACGAGGCTTTGCGCCAAGATATAGTATTGGCCATGCAGGCCGGCTTCAACGGCGCCAGGCTGCATCAGAAGGTCTTTGAGGAGCGCTTTCACTACTGGGCCGACAAGCTGGGATATCTGACCTGGGCTGAGTTCGCTGACTGGGGCATAGGCTTCTGGCGCTTCTACGGAAGCGAGCCAGTTAATTTGCAGCAGGGTTTGCTCAACTTTATGAGCGAATGGCGAGCCGTGGTCCAACGCGACATGAACCATCCCTCCATCATCGCCTGGACGCCGCTGAACGAGACGCGCAACTACCAATGTCTCAAAACACACCGACAAATAACAAATGAAATATATGCGCTCACAAAAGCCCTGGACCCCAGCCGCCCTGTCAATGACAACAGCGGCTATGTTCATGTGTGCAGCGATCTGTGGACAGTGCACAACTACACACAGGATGCCGCTGAGCTGATCGCACAATTGCGCCCCCAAGAATACCCGGTGGCGGTCAGAGACGCCGAAACAGAGCTGTTCGCCTACAAAGGGCAGCCCTATATCGTTGACGAATACGGCGGGGTTAAGTTTATCCCCGAAGACCGCCAGGCCTTTGCCGACAACTCCTGGGGCTATGGCCAGGAGCCGGCCAGCAGACAGGAGGCCTACGACAGGATCCGCGAACTCACCGCTGCGCTGCTAAGCATGCCGGAGCTGAGTGGCTACTGCTACACCCAGCTCACTGACATAGAACAGGAGCAAAACGGAATATACAATTACGACCGCAGCACCAAGTTCGATATGGACGAAATCAACTCAGTCTTCAGCCAAAAGCCCGAATGGAGCCACTACTGACAGAGAAGCCAAAGCCTGACCTGGTTACTAGCCTAGTCTGGATAGTAACCAGGTCCAAAAAAAAGGTTGCCTGGCAGGGCTTTGGACACGAAGACACACAAAGGCACACGAAGGTACACTAAGTCGTCTTTGTCTAAAAGGGGCATTGCGGCCATTTCCTTTTAGCTGTTTAGCGCTTAACAGACAACTCTTTTTGCTCTTTGCTAATTACCTCGGTCACGAGTATTCTCCAGGTGCCTGCCGGATCAGACTCTACAAAAGGTATGTGATGTTGCGCCGTGCCTTTTTTCAAGAGCAAGTTGTATTCATAGGCTTCTGCCTCCGTTCCGTCAGGCCTGAAGACCTGCACTCTGAGAGCAGAGTCCAGTTTTTGATTGAGCTTCACAGTCAGTGTTCCGTTTCTTAGCTTCAGGGAGGCAAGGGAGATTTTTCGTGGCAGCTGTGTAATCAGCAGTGGCAAGGCGTCGCAAAACGGCAGTTCAAGCCTGTCCGTTTTGCCGTAATACTTTCCGTTGACCGCATTGTAAACATGAGCTTTGCGCGGTAGCCTTAGCTGCAAATCCTGCAGACGCGGACTTTTACTTATCACGCCGAAATATGGATTACCGTTACTGTCAAAGCGGGTATAATACTCCAGCCCCACGGCAGTCTGCCCATTTAACAAGGGGTTTTTCAACGTATCCTTGAAACTCTCGGCTCCCAGTATTCTTCGCCACAGTTCCAGCTCCTTTATTACCAAGTTCCGATTTTCTTCAGCCTCCAGATAGCTTTGCGCTTCTATAAAGCTGGTGTCAATCTCAGGTATTAGCACATGTTGGTTCCCTGCGAAAAGTTCAAGCAGTGGGTTTTCCTGGCGTTTGCGGCAATTTTGCTGCAGTCTTCCTGGCTCAGCCACTGCTATTATCCGGTGGCCAGCAGCGGCAAATCCCAGAATGGCATTGACTTCCAAATCCGACAAGGCGCTACTGTCAGGCAAAATCAAAGTTTGATACCTGCCTTGCTGTAAAATGCCTTGTTCAACTTGCTCATAAGAAACAAAGTCAAAGCTTGCGCCAGCCTGGCGCAGGAGCAAAATCAGCTTTTCACGTAGCAGCCTATGCTCGTCGCGTCTTTTCTCGATAAATGCCGCCCTGATTGAGGCCTGTGAGTAAAGAACAGCAATATCTGCCTGACTGTGCAAATTGTTCAAATAGTGCTTACCCAGACCCGTGCTTAAGACTTTCAGGTGCGGCAGACTGTCCGCCATGGCGGCTGGCAAAGTCCAGTCCGGATTAACTAGTGATGGGTAGCAAAAGCCCATGATGCCCTTGTAGCCCAAAAATAGGGTTTTCCAAATTTTATAACCTAGGATACCGCCCTTGGAGCTGTAGCCAAATTCCCAGGGCATGTAGTCGCCATCCGGTTTAAAAGAACGTTGTAACTCATGTTGACCGCCGCTATAATAGTTCATAAGTCCGTCAAAGACTTTCATCTGCCGCCACCAATCCATGCCGCCATAAGCGGTTGGAGCCTGAGTGCCTGATATTGAAAACTTAGCCTCGGGGTCAGAGAGTCTTCCGCTGCTGGTCGCGCTGGCCACCACATTTTGCAGGCGTCCATCCATAAACTCTAGGTGGTCTGCCCAGCCAGCGATTTTTTCTCCTTGTCCCTGCCAGATTTCATCCTTGGTAAATGGCAACACCTCTTCCCAGGTTTCAAACTCGCACTGCCATTCCTGGTTGAGTTTTGCCAGGCTGTCGTACTTGAGTTTTAGAAAATTTCTAAACTCAAACAAGCAGTGTTCGGAGAAACAAAAATCTATGGGCGTGCCACCGTATCCGGTAAGAGACTGCTCATCGCCCATCCAATAAAAGCGCAGGCCGAATTTGTGCTGGTTTTTGCCAATCTGCCTATAATCTTCTTTAATTCTTTCTAAAAACTCAGGGTTTGATAGGCAGGGTTTGCGCTGCAAGAGCATCTTGTCTCCGGTCTCGGCATATTCCACTGGCTCGCTGCATCGTCCCAGTCCCACGTGATGCAGCATGGTGGGGTTAAAATTATACCTGATGGGAAAATCATGGTCCATAGGGCGCCAATTGGCAATAAGCGTCCGTAGGCGCAGCTTACGCATAAGTTGGGCTTGCTCCTTCCAAAGATAGAAGCGTGTTCCGTCATCAGTCATCCAAGTCCCCGGCTCATAGTCATCCCAGAGCCTACTTTCCTTGGAAGGTAAAACGCCAAACTCCTTATTCAAGCGGTCAACCTCAATCTCATTATCCCAAAGCGAGAGCTGTAGGCGATAAAACCTGGCTGGCAACGCGTTGTTGATTTTAAGCTGTCCACTTAGCGTTGACGTCGCCGCAAAAAGCCTGGAGGCCACGGTTCTTTCATAGGAATCTATTAGCTCGGCCTTGACCTGCAGTTGCGTGAAATCTCCGCCCTCAAGCCTGGCGCTGAAGTGCAATTGTTCGCCGTTTTCATAGTCTTTCTTGTCTATCTCCAGCTTTTCCAGCCTGGTGGTATTTTCTTGTTCCCGAACAGCCCAACTGCCTGAATTAATGACCTCTCCATTTTGATTACGCACAATTATGCTCAACAAGCGCATTCCGGCAAAGCTTGCTGAGGGCATGGTCAATCTGATATCTTGTATGCCTTGTTTTAGGTTCACAGCCTCATTCTTCTGCTGCCGCACCTGCATATATCTATCGCGCAAAGTCAATTCCCAAGTGCTTTGAGCAGCACTGTGGTTGTTAAGCTGCAAAGAGATTTCCAACTTGCCATTTTTCTCGCTCAAGTCACATTTCTCAAAAAGCGTAGTAGGGGTTTTTCCGGCGGCAAACTGAGCCGCTTTTGCCAGCATGGCATAGTATATCTCAAAGGGCACTGCGCGGTTTTCATAGCTGTCAGGCAAATTCGGCGTCAGACCGGCGGCTGACTTAAAACGACCAAACAAGGCCTCGTACGTCAAAGCCAAAACTCTGCCTTTGCCATAGTTGCCAATGCTTAGATAAGGCGCAGCCCCAGCACTGGCTAAAGTGCCAGACTGAGCCCTAAATTGGTGTATAGGCTCAGCAGGCAAAAACTCGAAGGGGACGCCCTGAGTCAAAAAATGCTCGCTTTCTTTTTTTGGAATTGCGTTTTTAAGGCCCGAGTATGCCTGCAGGGCTGGAAACATTTCGTTTTCCTGCCTCAGTCCCACATATACCAGCCCGCAACCCTGCCGCACCTTCGCCAAAATGCTGTCCTGAAACTCCGTCTTGAAATAGTCCCAGGGTAGTCCGCCGATCATGATCAAATCGTAATCTTGTTTTAGGGCTTTTTCCAGATTGTCCTCGATGTCCCGAATGTTTGTTGCTGCGAAGTAGTCGCCCAGCTTATAAATAGGCGAGGCGCCTTTGTGACTGCCAGGATATAGTAAATAAGGAACCACAAAATCCATGTCTAAACGTTGTGCCAGTTGTGAAACTTCGGGGATATTTGTGTGTTGCAACAGCATAAGAGCCTTTAACTTGCCCGTTGCCGAGGGTCTGGCCCAGGGAATGTGCGGACTAGGGCTAACCTGATTATACTTCAACAGATCTATGTTGGCCGAGGAGGAACTAACGCGCTCCTCTAGGGCCTGCAGCCTCCAAGTCTGCTCGCTTTTGCCAAAAATCAAATAAGAGTTTAGGCGTGCCAGTTCTTTTTCCGAGTCCGAGAGAATGATCTCCAACTCTGTAAAGCCTTCTTTGTCACTTTCCAGCTCGAATTCAAAACCCGCTACTGTGGCTGGGCTTGGAAAGTCTAGTTCCGCCTGCTGCAGCATCCGCCAATTTTCTTCTTCACTATTTTTACACATTAGCTTCGCATTTACTTTTCCGCTCCTTGCGTTATGCACTTTTGCTGAAAGCCTGACTTTTTCGTTTGCTGCCACCGTTTTTTCGCCGTCTAAAATCTCACCCACCAGGCCTCCGCCGGCTCCGGATACCTTGCTCAGTCCGCTGAAGGGCAAAATATCCACTTTTGTTCTGTAGCTTCCTCCTGCTGCGATCGCCTGCACTGAGGTACGCCATTCCAAGGTGGGCACTTTGCATCCTGAAAACCAGCTGTATAAGAGCCTCAGTTCCGGGTAGCTCATGGTGATGGCCACTCCCTTGCCATTGGTAGTCGAGGCGGCGATCCATCCTCTGGCAGGCTGATGCTGCCAGGTTTCGGTTGGGCGCTCATCGGCAGGTATGCATACTATGCCATAAGCGCTGGGATACCAGGTGCTGGTCAGCTCCCCATACACGCCTAGCGCATGGTGAAACCAAAAACCATAGTCCAAAGTAGCCATGGCATCCTCTAGGTTCTCCATCTTGTAATCCAGTCTCAGCATGGCTGCGTCGGCATAAAAATTAAAACCTTTGTGAACCTTAAGGAAATTTATGCCGCCGCCTGGATGGTTTGCCTGTGCTTCAACCAGCCAGTTTCCGGCAGATGCAAAGCTATTAAGACTAAAGGGCTTCTTCTGCAAAAAGAATCTTGAAGCCGGTATATTCCAGACATTTTCGCTGCCGCTGCCTTGCTCGGGGTCAACCAGCTCAATGTCGGCTGGCTTGTAGTACAGGCTTTTAAGCTGAGCGCCCATAGGGTCGAACTGAGCCTTGAAAAACGGAGCGTCAAGCTCTAGTAGCCTAACTCCTGTCGGGTCAGTTATATAACTGCTTTGAAAGGCAAAAAGAGAGCCGCCTAAGGTCAAGAGGAATACACATAGAGCTTGAATGATGTTCATCTTAAGCATCCTTTTCTATTGTTAAAACTGTCGCAATATACTTTAAGTTTGGCTTTTCAAAAACCGGTCAAGAGCTGTAGTCTTGCCTGAGTAAGGTCTATTTGAAAAAATAGCGCTGATTGTTGGGCGGCGGTTCCGGCTCGCGACCGCGAAGCCGGATTTCCGACACCCCTATGGCTGCGGAGCCGACAAAGTCAATTTTCACGCGGCAGGCCAGGCCTTTGATTTCAGGTTGATAAACATAGCTTCGACAGCTCTCATCGATCAGGGGCGCGCCTTTCTCGGGCAGCTTGCCGTATGTTTTGACGATGAAAGGCGCGGCGAACTCGCCGGAACCGTCATCCAGACTAATATGCAGCTCTTTCAGGATATACCACTTGGTGTGTTTTTTGGTCACTATTTCCATACTTGAAATCTCGTAGGTGCGGTCAAATTCGCAGATAACCGCCACTTTTCGCTGATGCCAGTTTACCTCCGTCTTGTCATCGCCGTCATTGAGTACACCCTCTTTGGTGTTCTTGGGCATAGGCACATCAAAGTGATAACGATAGTCAATCTCGTCAGGATAGCGCCGTTTTTTCTCAGCCTGTGCAAACTGACTGGCACAGGCGAAAAAAAACACGATGAGAACTATGTTTTTACGCATGGCTTCACTTAATAAGGGCGTTGAACGGTATTGGCTCCACCCCAAAACCAGGGGGTGAAGTTGGCATCCGCGAGTTGCTTAACGTTGGTTGGCTCCACATGTATGTCCAGAAAAAGTGTATTGGCCTTACTTTCATGCCTGGTAGCTATATAGCCAATGTTGGTGCTCTTCCAGGAACGAATATACCAGCTGTAATTTCCAATTTGGTGCCCAATACTGCCATCTGGATCGGCGGCTTGTGAATCGGCGAAGACGCACTGCAGGCTGGGCTTTTTTATTATACCGGTCATAATTGTGCGCATCCCGCCTACATTAAAGCCGTAACTTGGATATGTAGCCGGATTGTAGGTGGCCGGATCAAGAGAGGGAGCCAGCTTGGAGTCAGGACATTTGAAAATGGGAGCCTCCACATATTTCAAGGTGTTTAATATGTAATTGGGCCGCCCGTTCCAAACACTGGTGTCGTTGTCATTGCGAGGCGTGTAATCCAAATTGTCGTCCAAGTAAAGCTGAAAACCTAAACCTAGCTGTTTAAGCTGATTTACGCATTGCATATTCTTGGCGCGGGCTCTGGCCTTGCTCAGGGCCGGCAAAAGCATGCTGGCGAGGATGGCGATAATCGCTATGACGACAAGCAATTCAATCAAAGTGAAGTAGTTACGTTCTTTCATGCTGATCCTCCGTTTTGTCTTTGACTGTGAAGTGAAACAACTAGGAACAATTGCTTAAAACAAGCTGAAAGTCTGTGAGAGTATTTCCGGGCGGCAGCGGCGCCCGGAGGCGTCGGCGGCGGGATTGTCGGTCATTTCTCGGGTGACTCCCATGAACATGGAGGATTGCGCCCCCTCTATGCTTATACGTCCGTCCTGGCTCAGCGTGACTATGGCGCTGAGCGCATCCTGATAGACCACAGTATGCTGGACGGCGATGAACTCCCGACACAGAGATTCGGGGAAGAAATCATGCGCCTGGCTGACCCAGTCGTAGCTGGCCGAGTTCAGGTCCAGAAAAGCTATGCCGTGCAAAAGCCGCAAAAAATTGCGGTGGTGATGGCCGTTGACCGCTAGGCGCAGGTTGCCCGGTCGACGCCTCTGAGCTTCGCGTAAAATGTCCATCAGCTCATCGCGATTGCCCAGGCAGGCGCCGGTTTCGCGCTCCAGGCTGCAATGGCTGAAGAGCAGGCAGGGATAGGGCGACTCTTCCAGGCTGCGGCGCAGGAACTCCAGTTCCTCAGGGTGTATGGCGGCCTGGGCATTTGGGTAATCTCTATGGTTGCCCAGCTGGCTGTGGGCAAAATCGGGAGACTCGGGCAGGTAGTTGCTGTCCAGGATGATCAGCCTGAAGCCTTGCAAGTCAAAATGGTAGTAGGGCGCCGGCATCCTGTAGGCCTGCAAAACCTCAGCCAATGAGGTGGAATCCGTGTCGTGGTTGCCCAGCACCATGTACGAGGGTATGTGAAAGCCGTGAAACTGTTCCAAAAGCTCGTCGGACTCAAGCGGGAGGTGACAAAAATCCCCCAGGCTGATAATCGCGTCGACCTGCTCGCGTTCGGCGCGTTGCTGTATGGCGGCAAGGCGCTCCGCCGCCTGAGTGTAAAAAACACCGGGATAATGGTGCAGGTCGGCGAAAAGACAGAGTTTCAAGCTTTTCATCTGAGGCCAATGCCTTTTTTCCATTGGGTTTGCAAATCGTATTTCTCGCATTCCTCGCGACTCATGGCCGGCCCTAGGGTCAGCCCGGGGCGGAACTGATAGGCTGCGGTGCGGCAGCCGAATTTCAGGCTGCCGGTCTTGAGCTGGGCGACCAGCTCGTTGATGCAAGCCGCCCCCTCTTCAGCCGCCGAGGAAAAGACGCTGGCCACCTGGCCGACGCTGATCAGCCAGTCAAATCTGCCGCTGTCAATCAGCAGGCTGAGCCGCCCAGGTATGTCAACCCGGCTCTTTAGCAGATTATGGTAAATATTGTAATGGGTGGCTCCGCCAGAGTGAACCACCAGAGCCGTATGGTTGCGCAGTGCGGCCAGCACCTGAGTAGCACTCTCGGAGATAAGCTCGTGCGAAGCCGATGGCCACTTGGTCTTTATGCAGTCAATCTCAAGGTCCGCATGACCAAGCAAAGAGCCTAGACCTCGCAGGTGGGCACTGTCAAATTGGGAGTTGACGTAAAGCAGACGACGATGCCCCAGACGCAAAAGCTCAGCCATAACCAGCTTCACCTTCTCCTCCATGGGCAGATAAACTTGAATGAAGCGCCGGTTCTCTATGCTCTCCATGGTCTGGTTCCAGCCTAAAACCACGCAGGGCTTGAAAAGGTTCTCCAAAAAATTACGCATGCGCTCGGTTGCGGAGGACAAGAAATAGCCATCTGCCTCTATGCCAGGGTGCAACTGCTCCAAAGTGCCCGGCGCCAAGGTCAAGCGTTCGTCGAGCTGGCGCACGACTAGGTTGACTCGCTGCCGAGAGGCCGCAGTAATGGCTCCGCCAACCAAGTCCAAAATATTCTGATCCTCAAGCTGCTTCTCAGTCAAGAGCATCACGATGTTCCAAGTCTGAGAAGAAACAGAAGAAGCAGGCTCGGAAGAAGACTTCAAACGATAGCCGCGACGAGCCTCAGACTGCAAATGCCCCCTATCGCGCAATAAAGACAAGGCAGAGCGAATGGTGCTGCGCGTGCAGGCGTAATGCTGAGCCAGAGATCGTTCGCTGGGCAAACGGCCTACCGCCGCATAGTCCGAGCAAATCTGCTCAGCAAGTTTCTCGTAAAGGCTGCTGTTCACAACTAAATAACCCTC
>FZPS01000094.1_pt468 | contig 11481 bp, 14 predicted proteins | sample 1817821 | NCBI WGS metagenome assembly FZPS01 (sample SAMEA104158645, study PRJEB21678) | metagenome | place: Germany | collected 2015-04-21 | reverse complement strand
GTGCCCCGTCAGGGCGGTCAGATCTTTGTGAACAACGTTCAAGTTGAGATTAAAAATCCCCGGGATGCCATTCAAAACCGCATCTGTTTCCTCCCGGAAGAGCGGCGGGAAGAGGGAATTATCGGAGTGCGCTCCGTTGGTGAGAACATCAACATCAGCTCTAGGAGGAACAAACTAAAGGCCAAATTCTTCATTGACAAAAAGGCGGAAACCGAGACGGCCGAACGGTTTGTCCGGGCCCTTAAGATTAGAACGCCCTCCATTAACCAGCAGATTAGAAACCTTTCCGGTGGAAACCAGCAGAAGGGCATCCTTGCCCGCTGGCTCAGTGAACAGATCGATGTTTTCATGATGGACGAGCCCACCCGGGGCATTGATGTGGGGGCAAAGTACGAGATTTATCAGATCATTTATGAACTTGCCAAGCAGGGGAAGGCCATTGCCTTCATCTCCTCCGACCTACCGGAGGTTATGGGAGTGGCGGACCGCATCATCGTGATGCGGGAAGGCAGGATCGCAGGCTGCCTAGAGCGGTCCGAAGCCACCAGCGAAAAGATACTCTCCATGGCCCTGCCAGTTGCACAATAAGTACTTGATGTAGGGAGATGACAGTTATGAACACAAGTGTCGTTGGAAAGTCCAGCCAGGGTAAGCTGACCCTGCGGCATTTATATGACAAGTACAGCATGATCATCATCTTTGTAGTTATGTTTGTCCTCTTCGCAGCTTTTGTACCATACTTTCTCACAGTAAGGAACATGACCGGTCTCCTGCTGTCAGTTGTTACTACCGGCCTCCTGGCCAACACCATGATGTTTGCCTTGGCCAGCGGCGACTTTGACTTGTCCATCGGTTCGGTGGTGGCCCTCTCCGGTGTACTTGTTGCCCTGGTATTGAACAGAACGGGTAATGTTTGGCTGGCAGTTGCGGTAGGTATTCTAGCCGGCGGGGGAGTGGGATTGATCAACGGCTTCGCCGTGGCCAAGCTCCAGCTCAACGCCTTAATTGCCACCCTGGCCACCCAGATGATGTTTAGGGGTGTAACCCTGATTGCCTCCAACGGCCGGGCTGTGGGCATTCGGGAAGTGAGCTTTTACAGTTTTGGCTCCAGCCAATGGCTTGGCCTTCCAGGACCCGTTTGGCTGCTGATGGTGAGCTTTATTATCTTCGGCATCCTGCTTAACAAGACCGTTTTTGGCCGAGACACTCTGGCAGTGGGAGGCAACGCCCGGGCAGCTAGACTTGCGGGTGTGAACGTAGAGCGGATTAAGATGATCATCTTTACAATCCAAGGCCTGATGGCTGGCTTTGCCGGTGTAATTCTCGCATCCCGTATGACCAGCGGACAGCCCAATGCTGCTCAGGGCCTGGAGATGGACGTTATTGCAGCCTGCGTATTGGGCGGCGTATCCCTCAAGGGCGGCGTGGCCACCATGAGCGGTGTGATTGTCGGTGTGTTGATCATGGGTATGGTTTCCAACGTGTTAAACCTGCTGAACGTACCAACCTTCTACCAGTACCTGGCCCGCGGTTCTATTTTGCTGGCGGCCATTCTCCTGGACAAACTGAAGCAGGACTAAGGGACTGGAGGGAACAGCATGAAAATTACCAAATTTGAGCTGTTTAAAGTTCCCCCCCGCTGGCTCTTTCTCAAGATTGAAACAGACGAGGGCTTGGTGGGCTGGGGAGAACCAATTGTGGAAGGTAGGGCAGCAACCGTTGAATCAGCCGTTTGGGAGCTGAGCGAGTACCTAATCGGCCAGAATCCGCTGCAAATTGAAGACCACTGGCAGAAACTCTACCGCGGCGGGTTTTACCGGGGAGGCCCCATCTTGATGAGTGCGATTGCAGGCATTGACCAGGCGCTCTGGGATATTAAGGGCAAGTACTACAACGCTCCAGTGTACGAACTTTTGGGCGGGCGCTGCCGGGACAAAATTGAGGTCTACTCCTGGATCGGCGGCGATCGTCCCAGCGACATCGCGGAAAATGTCAGGGAGCGCAGGGCCCAGGGGTTCCGGGCGATTAAAATGAACGCCACCGCGGAATGTCACTACATCGATTCTCATACCAAGATTGATGAAGTGGTCGAGCGAGTGGAGGCGGCCCGGGGAGCGGGCGGCCTAGGCTTTAAGATTGCCATCGATTTCCACGGGCGTCTGCACAAAGCCATGGCCAAAGTGCTGGCCAGAGAGCTGGAGCGCTACAACCTGATGTTTCTAGAAGAGCCGGTTCTACCCGAAAACCCTGAAGCTCTCAGGGATTTGCGCAACTACAGCACTCCCATTGCCCTGGGTGAAAGGCTTTTCTCCCGTTGGGACTATAAATGGGTGATGGCAGAGGGCCTGGTAGATATCATCCAGCCTGATCTATCGCATGCTGGCGGCATTTCAGAAGTGAAGAAGATCGCGGCCATGGCTGAAGCGTATGACATTGCAGTGGCACCCCATGCCCCCCTCGGTCCAATCAACCTGGCTGCAGCCTTCCAGCTCGATGCCTGCACGCCCAACGCCTTTATTCAGGAACAGAGTTTGAATATGCACTATAACGTGGACAGCGATCTTTTGGACTACGTGACCAATAAGGAAATGTTCGCCTACACCAACGGCTTTGCCGCTATTCCCCAAGGTCCCGGCTTAGGGATTGTGGTGAATGAAGAAGTGGTGCGGGAGCGGGCGAAAATCGGTCACAACTGGAAAAACCCCATCTGGCGCAACGAGGATGGGACTATTGCAGAATGGTAGCACATTGAGTGAAATGGGTGGTGAACACATGGAATATAGAAAGAAGGCTTTAGTTACAGGAGCCAGTAGAGGGATTGGGGCGGCCATCGCCCTCACCTTGGCTGAACACGGCTATGATGTGGGCATCAACTACTACGAAAGCCCGGAGGAGGCGGAGGCGATTCGGGCTCAGGCGGAGGCCAAGGGCGCTAAAGCGGTCTGCTTCAAAGCTGATGTGGGAGTGCTGAGCGAAGTGCACGCCATGTTCGATGCCTTCCTGGAAGAGTTCGGTAAGATCGATCTCCTGGTCAATAATGCGGGGATCAGCTGGTATAAGCCCTTTTTGGAAGTGGATGAGGAGTTTTGGACCCGGATTACCAATGTGAACTGGCGCGGCCCTTACTTCTGCGCGCAGCGGGCCGCTCAAGACATGGTGGCCAAGGGTACCAAGGGGCAGATCATCAACATTTCTTCCAATCATACCTTTGGCTGCTGGCCCAATGCCACAGTGTACGGCTCCAACAAGGCTGCCCTCACAAAGTTTACCAAGAATGCAGCAATGGAACTTGCACCCCACGGCATTCGGGTGAACGCCATTGCCCCGGGCTACACCGATGTGGGCTGGGATCCGGCGCATCCTGTCTACTTAGCCAAGACTCGCATTCCCATGAAGCGCTTTGCAGAGCCCAGGGAAATCGCCCAGGCAGTTCTGTTTTTGGAATCGGAATACTCCACTTACATTACGGGAGAGTGCATTAAGATTGACGGCGGAGCCCTGCTCCCTGTAGTTCCTGAAAACGACTTAATGTGAGGTGACGACATGTTTAACTGGAATACTCCCAGCCACCTGGAAGACATCGAGCAGTACAAGGTGGAACAGCCTGAGTTTATCATCAACTGGATGGGTCAGGCCGGGTTTGTGTTCAAAACTTCCGGTGAGGCTCTAGTCTGTGTGGATCCTTACTACTCCAACTCGGTGGAGCGCTACGACGGCCGGGCCTCCCGGCGTATGTGGTACAACAAGTTCCGCATCGCCAACTTCCGCCCAGATCTGGTGCTCTGCACCCATGATCACTTAGATCACACTGATCCGGAGACCCTGCCCCTGATCCACGCTTTCTCTGATGCGGAATTTGCTGGGCCCAAGTCCAGCGTGGAGCATATGCGGCGGATGAGGATCAGTAAAGACCGCCTGCGCCAGCTGGAGCTGGGCAAGACCTACACCCATAAAGACTTGACCTATACCCCTGTTTTCGCGGATCATACTGAAGACAGCGTAGGCTTTGTGTTTGAGATCGAAGGAGTGAAGGTTTACCTCACCGCCGATACCTCCTACAACGAGAGGCTGTTTGAGCAGGAAGGTGTGGATATCTTAATCGCCTGCATCAATGGCAAGTACGGTAACCTCACCATTGAAGAGGCGGGTAAGCTCTACAAGAAACTAGGCGCCAAGCTCCTTATCCCCATGCACTGGGGCCTGATCTATGACAACACTGTCTACCCCGAGCACTTTATCGCCCACTGTAAATCAGAAGGTATCGATTACCTGGTGATGGATGTGGAGCAGAACTATTACTTCAAGAAGGTCGGCGACCAGATTGAAGTCAGAAAGCAGGACTAAGGCAGGGAGACCTAGAGTTGAAAACAGCAATTTATCAATCTACCTATAAAAACGAACCCTGCCTAGCCATGGAAAGTGCAGAGCTGCGCGTGCTGGTGCTGCCTCAGTTCGGAGGAAAAATTCAGTCCATCTTCAGCAAAAAGCACGGAAGAGAATACCTCTACCAGGCGCCAGGCGAATCTTTCAAAAGACCGGAGTACGGCATGGACTTTGCCCAGGGGGAGTGCAGTGGGTTTGACGACATGTTCCCCACCATCGACCCCTGCCCCTTCCCGGGCAGAGCCGGGACAGTAGTTCCAGATCATGGAGAAGTCTGGGCCCTGCCCTGGGAGTGGGAGGAGAGGGAGGATTCCCTTTTCCTCAGCGTGAAGGGACGGCTCTTTCCCTACCACTTGGAAAAGGAGCTTGCTTTCACTGGGCCCAGCGAGCTTACCATCCACTACCGTGTGCTCAATCAGGGTGAGAGCACTTTTCCCTTTATCTGGGCGGCCCATCCCTTGGTGAATTGCACCGAGGGCATGAGAATTTTCCTGCCTGACTCGGCAGAGGAGATTATCAATGTCTATGGGGAGAGCAAGCGCCTGGGGTCCTATGGGAAGATCTATTCCTGGCCACTGGCCCAGTCGGCGAACGGATTGCCTCACGATCTTTCCAAAATCAGAGGGTTTTCGGCCCATTCTTGCGATAAGTACTATGTGGTAAACCAGCTTTCGGAAGGAACATGTGCCCTCCAGGATCCCGTCTCCAAGACAGCCATTACTTTTACCTTCCCAGTGGACAAGGTTCCCTACCTGGGAATCTGGGTAAACGAAGGGGGCTTTCATGGGCAGTACAACGCAGCTCTGGAGCCCTGTACCGGGCCCTTGGACAATTTGGAACTGGCCCACAGGCTGGGCAAGGCTTCTTTGGTGGAAGCTGGAGGCGAGTACACTTGGTTCTTGAAAGTCGCGGTTGAGGACACGGAGTGAGGAGGAATGAGATGGACAGAGGACGTTTGAAAAAGAGGCTTTACCAAGGTGAGCTGGCGGTGGGTCCGTTTCTGAAAATCACCGATCCAGCCATCGTGGAAATTGCAGCCTATGCTGGTTTTGATTATGTGATTATCGATAGCGAGCACGGTCCCATCTCCATGGAAAGCGCCCAGAACATGATTCGGGCCGCGGGGGCCGCGGGGATTACTCCCATTATCCGAGTGTTGAAGAACGAGCCAGAGCTGATCTTACGGGCCTTGGATATTGGAGCCCACGGGGTGCAGGTGCCGGAGGTCAACACTAGGGAGCAGGCGGAAAAGCTGGTGGAGGCCTCGCGCTACTATCCCCAGGGAAGCCGCGGCGTCTGCCGCTTCGTCAGGGCTGCCCAGTATTCCAAACAGCCTAAGGACGAGTACTTCAGATCGGCCAACGAAACTGTGACCGTGATTGCGCATCTGGAAGGCGTCGAAGGAATCAGCAATTTAGATGCCATCCTGGAGGTGGAGGGCATTGATGTGCTCTTTATCGGCCCCTATGACCTGTCCCAATCCATGGGTATTCCAGGTCAAATCGATCACCCCGACTTGATCGAGAACATGATCTCCATTGTCCAGAGGGCAGAGGCCAAGGGCAAGATTATCGGTACCTTTGTGGAGACCCCCCAGGCAGCCCGCGAGTGGGCGGAGCGAGGGGTGAAGTACATTTCTTACTCCGTGGATGTGGGGATGATCTTCGAGAAGTTCTCCGCAGTCGTTCAAGCGGTGCATGAGTAGTAGGAGAACGAGAGCTTTGCAAGGAGTGATGTGAGTGAAAAAGGTTGTAACATTCGGCGAAATCATGCTGCGCTTATCTCCCCCAGGCTATAAACGTTTTGTACAGGCCGATTCGTTCGATGTAATTTACGGCGGCGGAGAAGCAAATGTGGCTGTATCTCTGGCCAACTACGGGCTGCAGGCCGAGTTTGTGACTAAGGTGCCTGAACACGAAATCGGCCAGTGCGCCATCAACAGTCTTCGCCAATTGGGCGTGGGAACCAAGCATATTCTCCGGGGCGGCGAGCGTTTAGGCATTTACTTCCTTGAACACGGCGCCTCCCAGCGCCCTTCTAAGGTAGTGTACGATCGGGCCCATTCTTCAATTTCACAGGTTCAGCCGGGCGAGTTCAACTGGAAAGAGATCTTTAAGGACGCTGCCTGGTTCCACTTTACCGGAATTACCCCAGCTTTGGGCGAAGGTCCCGCCAAGGTCACTTTGGAGGCACTGCAGGCTGCCAAAGCTCAAGGGGTTACCGTGAGCGTGGACCTCAACTATCGTAAGAAGCTTTGGACTCCTGAACAGGCCAAGGCAACGATGAGCCAGTTTATGGAGTATGTGGACGTGGTGATCGCCAATGAAGAAGATGCTGAAAAGGTCTTCGGCATCAAAGCAGGGGAATCTAACGTAACCGCAGGTAAGCTCAGTGAAGAAGGCTACAAGGAAGTTGCCCAGCAGCTGATGGAAAGATTCAACCTTAAGAAGGTTGCCATTACCTTAAGGGAAAGTCTCTCCGCTTCCGACAACAACTGGTCCGCCCTCCTTTATAACGGGCAGGAGTTTTATCGCTCCAAGATTTACAACATCCACATCGTAGACCGGGTGGGCGGTGGAGATTCCTTTGGAGGCGGTTTGATTTACGGTCTCTTATCAGGAAAGAGCGACAAGGATGCCTTGGAGTTTGCGGTGGCCGCTTCCTGCCTGAAGCATACCGTCTTTGGAGACTTCAACCTAATGTCTGCAGCTGAAGTGGAGCTTTTAGCCCAAGGCGACGGCTCAGGCAGGGTGCAGAGGTAAAGGAGAAGGATAATGAAAGCAAGATACTTAGGGGAAATTATAAAAAGCGGTGTAGTCGGGGTGATCAGGGCCAACAGCGCTGAAGAGCTCATGAACATTACGCTAGCTCTAAGCAAGGGCGGTGTTAAGGCATTGGAGATTACCATGACCTCGCCTGGGGCTTTAGAGACCATTAAGGCGGTTACTTCCGAGCTTGGCGATGGAGCGATTATTGGAGTGGGAAGTGTTCTAGACTCCGAAACCGCTCGGGCAGCTATTTTAGCTGGAGCCCAGTTTGTGGTGAGTCCTGTATTTAAGCCTGAGATTGTGGAGCTCTGCCGCCGCTACGACAAGATCTGCATTCCAGGCGCCTTTACTCCAACTGAAATCCTCTCCGCTTGGGAAGCGGGCGCGGATGTGGTAAAGATCTTCCCCGCAACCAAGCTGGGCCCTGGCTATATCAAGGACCTCAAGGGACCCTTGCCACAAATTAAGGTTACTCCCACCGGCGGTGTGAACCTGGAGAATACCGCTGACTTCATTAAGGCGGGAGCCGAGTTTGTGGGAGTGGGGGGAGCCATGGTGGATAAGACCTTGGTTGCCCAGAAGAAATGGGACGAACTGAGCGAACTAGCTGCTAAGTTTGTCCAGGCAGTGGCTGATGCAAGAATCTCCTTTGGATAGAGAAACAACCTCCGTGCCCAGATGGGTGTGGAGTTTGTTTCTTTGCCCAGCAGATGGCAGAACAACTGCCGTTGGCTTTCGAGAAGATTACAATCACTACGCCTATTGGGGAAATGGGGGCTTTAGCTGGGGCGTGCTCTACATTACAGGGCTTATAGCCATGGCTCTGCAGATTAACCCAGATCTAACTGAGGAAGAGGCTTTTGCTTACCTTCATGCAAGTAGTCATGATCACTTAGGCGGAAACTTCGTGAACCCCAAGGGCTTTCTGGAAAGGGTGGCCCAGGCAGCCAATCAACCTCATGGAGGAGTATCCCTCTTTAGTTGCAGAGAGGCCCTTTGGGAGTTTCGTCAACTTTTCTAACCCCATTTTCGCTAGCTTGACTTCAAGAGATGATTTCAGCTTTTTCCTCCGGGAGCGTTTGGATCAAGAGTTTAATATTCTCTCCCCAGAAGATTACCGTCTCTACGGTAACCAGGGGGGATTTTATCCAGTCCAAACGGAGGTTTTAGGCGATTTTTCCAGGGAAAACCTAGCTAAAGAAAACAAGCCGGGAGTTCAGGAGTTTGTTATCAACACCCATGGTCAGCGCACCAATATTGACCAGTGTATCTTTGAAGGTAAAGGTGAAGAAACGGAAAAGAGATTCTCCCTGGTTAATGTTAGCAACATCAACCAGGTCCTTTCTGCCAACTATTACGATCTAACCCTCTGGACCTGTTTGAATGCGAGCGGGCTCAACTCAAAGAACCTTATTTACGAAGCCATGGCCAATGGCCTCTGTATCAGCGCCTTTGCTGCAACTTCATTCTGTCCAATAATGGGGTGAACAACCGAGCTGGGCTCGCAGAGCTGAAACAGAACAACCACTTTTATTTTCACCTGAACTACTTCTTTCAAAGGGCACTGGGAAGGACAAGAAGTGAAAGCTTCGCAATGGCTAAAGATGCGTACGCAGAGGCGATTCTAGAAAACACTCATCTGTTAGGTGACGGGAACTATCAGTTTAATCTGCACAATATCCTTTCTTACCACTACCTTGGTGTGTTGGAATACTGGGACTATCAGCCTAAGAAAGACTTTAGGCCTGTTCTTGTGGAGAGGCAAGCACCAAAGAATTTTGATGGGAAGATTACTTTTGACGTTCGCTACTACTCCGATGATTTTCAGATTCTAAATTTTACTGCAGAACGATCAGGCTCTAGGGTAGAGTTTACCTTGGAATATGAGAGCGCGAAGAAGTATGGTTTCAGTTTGTTTGATCCACCAAAAGGTGATGTGATTATGAAAAGTTGGACGAATGGCATTAAGAAAGGTAACCGAACCACCAGTTGGAAATTGAGCAAGAAAGAAATGCAGAAGTTAGTCTCTGCAGATAAAGTCACCATGATCTTCGGCTTGGATGAGAGGGCTGCAGTGCTTTCCTTTGATCCTGGTCAGCTGGAAGGCTTGTTGGAGTAAGGAGAATAACTAACGAGCTGCAGGCTGTTAGGCAAGAGTTGATGAAAACGACTGAGAATGGCCGCCCCGATTAGACGGGCGGCTATATTTTGTGTCTTTTAAATTGTGGGGGGAAGGGGCTGCCTGTTTCGGCGCGGTGGGATAGTTTCTTCTCCAAAACCCGGACTGGAGGAAGTTTCTAAACGGGGATAACTGAGGAAACTGTGGTAACATTTTGGTAGGTACTGTAGTTTGAGACAAGGGATGGGGGTTTTGTACTTAATGAAAAAAGTAGTTGTAAGCTTATTCACAGTCATAGCCCTGCTGGGGGCTATCGGTGTCGCAGATGGAGCAGCCTTTGCTGAGGAGCTGGAACATACGGAGTTAACCTTTGATTCACTGGATCTGGTCCGAGATTACTACACCGAATATGCTTCTGAGAACAGCTGGGAAAGCCTTGGTGAGATTATGCGGGCGCAGGCCGAGGCTGAAGTGATCTCAGATGGGGCCTTTGTGGCATCAATGAGCCGGCTTTATACTCCCAGGGTTTTATGGGTTGAGAGAATGGCCATTGCAGACTATTACTTCCGCTCCTTTGAAGAAGCCGAGGAGGGGTTTTATACCGATTACTATGTAGACCCAGCTGCTGGCGCTGCCATTCTGGTCATACTTAGGGATAGCAACCCCAAGAATTTAGAAGAAGAAAACTTGGAGTTTATCATCAGAGATTCCACTGGGAAAGTGTATCGGGAGGATGAGATCAAAGTAGACGCAACTCCCGCTGAGGAGCAAACCTTCTTGGGAATGACTTGGCATGATGCTGTGTATCGGCTCTATGTGCAAGGTGACCTGCGAGAGGTTGAATACCTGGAGCTCTTTATCTTGGTAGATACCTTGGTAGCCCGGGCTCACCATAAGTGGGAGCTCCACTAGATAACAATCCGCTGACTAAGTATGGTCAGCGGATTCTCTATTCTGGGTAATCTAGACTTTCACAAGGTAGGCATTGAGCCAGCGCTCATCATCCCTGTCCTGCCTTACGTCTACGGTTATAAACAGATTCTCTAGCTTCAGTTGTGGGATCTGTCTTAATACTTCTTGGAAAGATTGGTGGTGTAGGTAATTGAAGTACCTTCCGCCTTTCCAAACCTCTTCATCGCCATATTTAAACGACAGATAAAAAACCCCGTCAGGCTTCAGATGTTCTGTCAGTTTAGCGATGACTCCAGGCAGTTCGCTTCTTTTTACATGAAGGAGGGAAGCGCAGGCCCAAATGCCATCGTACTGCTCTGGCAGCTGCAAGTTCTCAAAACTCATCAGCAAAACTTCCTGCCCCAACAACTGAGAACTGAGCTTGACCAATTCCTCAGAGGCATCAAAGGCTGTAACCTGGAAGCCTTGGTTCTTAAAAAAGAGGCTGTCCCGTCCCGAACCGCAGCCCGCGTCCAACACTTTGGCTCCGGGCCTTAGACGATCTATAAAGGGCTGGTAAAGCCTGCCCAGATCGAGCCCCACCGTTGTCTCATAGTAACTCTTAGCATGTTCGTTGTAATAGTTAATTGTGGAGTTTGCCATGATGCCACCTCCCCGAGTCTGACAGTTGTCTCTTGATTAAGTATATCATACCTGAGTTGATCGAGCTCTCGTTAGAGAGGAACTCTGTCTGGATCAGACGGGCAGGGGTTTTCCCAGCAGGCGGAGAAATCACATACAAGGATCCAGGATGGGGTGGTGAGCGTGGGGAATGTAATCACCAACTGCCAATCAACCCTGCTCACAGTAGAGGATTAGGGGAGGAGATGCGCATGGTTGACAAAAAGGAAATCAACGAGGCTAAGGCAGCTGCCCGGGAAGTGCTGCGGCTCTTGGATGGTGTGGAAGGAACTTTGAAGAGCGCCCGCAATTGGGGGTTCTTTGACATGTTTTCCAACAGGAGCATGATCTCCAGCCTGATTAAGTTTGGCAGGATCAACAAAGCGGAAGAACAGCTGCGCGAGGTGCAGAGGGCGCTGTGGCGGCTCCAGAAGGAACTGGGGGATATTAACCTCTCGGTACGGGACTCTTTGAACATCGGTGGATTCCAGGCTTTTTTGGATATTGCCTTTGATAACATCATCTCCGACTGGCTCACCCAAAGCAGAATCCATGAAACCCTGCGGGAAGTGAACTATCTCAGGGGAGAAGTGCAGCGGGTGCTGGCCAGACTTGACCAGTTGGAGACAATCTAGGAAC